>ENA-ORTI01002990-ORTI01002990.1-human-gut-metagenome-genome-assembly--contig:-NODE-2990-length-13941-cov-3.320899_pt1 | contig 13941 bp, 14 predicted proteins | sample MGYA00242071_ERZ509191 | MGnify/ENA primary metagenome ERZ509191 (study PRJEB26280, sample SAMEA2338832) | human gut metagenome | biome: human gut; feature: human-associated habitat; material: faeces...
GGCAGCGAGGAGCTTACCGGTTTTGACATGGATTTAATCCGTGCTATCGGCAAACAACTCGGTTATAAAGTGGAAATCAGCGCAATGGGCTTTGACGCTTTAATTCCTGCTTTGCAGGCAGACAACATTGATGTTGCGCTGGCAGGCATGAGCATTACTGAAGAACGCAAGCAGCAGGTAATTTTTTCTGACCCGTATTATAAATCCGGTCTTTTGGTAATGGTGCCGAAAGACAACAACGATATTAAGAGCATTGATGATTTAAAAGGCAAGCGTATTGCCGTGCAGATTGGCACTACCGGCGCATTCCGTGCAGAAAAAGTTGAAGGCGCAAAGGTAACTGCTTTTAACGATAACGGCAGCGCTGTGCTGGAAATGAAAAACGGCGCGGCTGACGCTGTTATTAACGATGCTCCGGTGCTGAAATACTTTTTGGCGCAGGGCGGCAGTGAATACGCTAAAACCGTCGGCGAAGTTTTGAATGCCGAAGATTACGGCATTGCCGTTAAGAAAGGCAACGACAAACTGGCTGCCGATATTAATAAGGCTCTTAATGAGCTGAAGCAGAACGGTGAATTTGATAAAATTTACAATAAATGGTTCGGCGAAGCTAAATAATGGTTTTTTATACAGGTTTTTTGAAAGTTTTTGTTGCTTAACCTGTATTTTAGAGCTATAATATTTTAACAGATAAAAGTTTGTAAATTTATGCTGTTGGAGGTTATGTTTATGAAAAAGTATTTGGTGTTTTTGATGGCTGCTTTAATGCTTGTGGCACTGGCAGTTGCAGGCTGCGGCGGCAGCAAGGATGAAGCTAAGGCTCAGCCTGAGAAAGTTTTGCGCGTAGCAACTGAACCGACCTTTGCTCCGTTTGAATTCCAGAAGGAAGGCAGCGATGAACTGGCAGGTTTTGATATGGATTTAATCCGCGCTATCGGCAAAAAACTCGGCTACAAAGTTGAAATTGCCAACATGGGTTTTGATGCATTGATTCCTGCGCTGAACACCGGTAATATTGACGTTGCCATTGCTGGTATGAGCATTACCGATGAAAGAAAACAGGCTGTAGGCATGAGCGACCCTTACTATACTTCCGGCTTGATTGTAATGGTTAAAAAAGACAACAACGACATCAAGAGCATTGATGACCTTGCCGGCAAACGCATTGCCGCACAGATTGGCACTACTGGCGCTGACAAAGCAAACAGCGTTAAAGATGCCAAAGTAACCCTTTTCAATACCAATACTGAGTCTGCAATGGAACTGACCAACGGTGGCGTTGACGCTGTTATCAACGACAGCCCGGTTATCGGTTATTATCTGGCACAGGGCGGCAGCGAAGTTGCCAAAACCGTTGGTGATGTTATGGAAGCAGAACAATATGGCATTGCCGTTAAAAAAGACAACACCAAGCTGCTTGAAGATATTAACAAAGCTTTGGCAGAACTGAAAAAAGACGGCGAATATGACAAGATTTACAAAACCTGGTTCGGTGAAGTGAAAAAATAAGCATTGCGCCTGAATGCGGGGAACATCAACGGCAACGAAGGTGTGCCCCGTATTTTATTTATTTAAGCGCAGGCTGACTGGAAGGAAAGACAAGCCTAATGGAACTGAATTTTAAACTTATTGAAGATGCGATACCGCTTTTGCTGGCCGGTGCCGGAATTACACTTGAAATAACCGCCATGAGCGTAGGCTTTGGCTTATTGATAGGTATGATTATCGGCGTGGCAAGGCTTGCCAGCATTAAACCGGTGCGTTATGCAGCTAACTTTTATGTAGATTTTATCCGCGGCACGCCGCTTTTGGTACAAATCTTTCTGGTATATTTTGCGCTGCCTACCATTATCGGACAGCGCATTGATCCGTTTTTTGCGGCTATCTGCGCCTGCTCCATTAACAGCGGTGCATACATTGCCGAAATTTTCCGCGCCGGCATCCAGTCTATCGATAAAGGGCAGATGGAAGCCGGGCGCTCTCTGGGCATGACCTGGTACCAGACCATGCGCTATGTAATTATGCCGCAGGCCTTTAAGCGCATTATTCCGCCGCTGGGCAATGAATTTATTGCCATGCTGAAGGATTCTTCGCTGGTTTCCGTTATCGGTTTTGAAGAACTGACAAGACGCGGCCAGCTGATTATTGCGCGTACCTATGCTTCTTTTGAAATCTGGCTGGCAGTTGCCGTAATTTACCTTATTATGACCTTTACGGTTGCGCGCCTGGTAGGGCTGATGGAGCGGAGGTTTGAAACAAAATGAGTACAGAAATGATTAAAATTACAGGCCTTAAAAAAAGCTACGGCAGCCTTGAAGTTTTAAAGGGCATTGACCTTACCATTGCCGAAAAGGAAGTAGTGGTAATTATAGGCCCGTCCGGCAGCGGCAAAAGTACGCTTCTGCGCTGCATGAACTACCTTGAAGAACCGACCGAAGGCACGATTGTTGTTGACGGCATTAAGCTGGACGGCGAAGCCAATATTAACGAAGTGCGCAAGGAAGTAGGCATGGTGTTCCAGCGTTTTAACCTTTTCCCGCACATGACGGTGCTGGACAATGTGCTTCTGGCACCCACCAAGGTGCAGAAGCGCCCCAAAGCGGAAGTGCAGCAGGAGGCCGAAGCTCTGCTGGACCGTGTGGGCCTGCTTGCCAAGAAAAACAGCTACCCGCGGGAGCTTTCCGGCGGCCAGAAGCAGCGCGTTGCCATCGTGCGCGCACTGTGTATGCACCCGGAGATCCTTCTGTTTGACGAAGTGACCGCTGCCCTTGATCCGGAAATGGTGCGCGAGGTGCTGGACGTTATGCTGGACCTTGCCAAGCAGGGCAAGACCATGATCATCGTCACCCACGAAATGCAGTTTGCCCGCGCCATTGCCAACCGCGTCATCTTTCTGGATGGCGGCAAGATCGTGGAAGAAGCTGCACCGGCCGAGTTCTTTGACCGGCCCAAGACCGAGCGCGCGCAACGCTTCCTGCGCACCTTCACGTTTGATGCTGTGAAATGAGTCACAGATCAAGATAAAGGCTGCGGGTGTTCCGCAGCCAAATGGGAAAGATTTTGTAAAGGAGTAATCATTATGAAACAGTCTAAGATCTCTCGTCGTTCCTTCCTGCTGGGTCTGGGTGCAGTTTCCGCTGCCGCTGTTCTGACCGCATGCGGCGGCTCTTCTTCTGCTTCCACTGCAGCATCCGGCAGCGCAGCATCTGGCAGCAGCGTGGTCTACCGCACGCTGGATCAGATCAAGGAGTCTGGCACCATCAACATCGGCGTGTTCTCCGATAAGAACCCGTTCGGCTATGTGGACGAGAACGGCGAATATCAGGGCTATGATGTCTACTTTGCACGCCGTCTGGGCGAGGATCTGGGCGTGGAGATCAACTTCGTTTCCACCGAGGCTGCAAACCGCATCGAGTACCTGCAGACCGGCAAGGCGGATGTGATCCTGGCAAACTTCACCGTGACCCCGGAGCGCGCAGAGGAAGTGGACTTTGCTCTGCCTTATATGAACGTGGCTCTGGGTGTCATTTCTCCGGACAGCAACGTTATCACCACTCTGGATAACTGGAACGCTGACGACCAGATGATCGTCATTTCCGGCACCACCGCCGAGACCTACCTGACCAAGGAGTACCCCGACATTCCGCTGCAGAAGTACGATTCCTATGCAACGGCCAAGAATGCACTGGAGAACGGCAACGGCGTGGCATGGGCCAACGATAACACCGAGGTCATTGCATTTGCAAAGCAGAACACCGGCTACACGGTCGGCATTCCCTCTCTGGGCAGTCAGGACACCATTGCTCCTGCTGTGAGCCAGGGCAACACCACCGTTCTGGATTGGCTGAACGAGGAGATCAAGGCTCTGGGCGAGGAGAACTTCTTCCACAAGGACTATGAGGAGACTCTGGTGGATACCTACGGCCTTGACTATGAGGATGAGCTGGTCGTTGAGGGCGGCGTGACCGGCGGCGCAGATGCCGCATCCAGCGAAGCTGCTTCTTCGGAAGCCGCATCTTCTGAGGCTGCTGCTTCCGAAGCAGCTTCCAGCGCAGCCGCACAGTAAATAAAAACACCGAGCGGGCAGGAGAGGGCTGAACCTTTCCTGCCCGTTTTTGCATTGCACCATCTGCCGGAACGTGCTATACTGAAATAAAACAACTCCTGTCCGAAAAACCTGAAAAAGAGAGGATGTTCCCAATGAAACGTGCCTATACGAACGGGATCCTGCTGGATGGCACCGAGCAGATGCAGCCGGAAGCGCACAAAATCCTGCTGACCGAGGATGATAAGATCATTGCCATTGTCGATGAGGGCGTGGATCTGGACGGTTATGAGGTGATCGATCTGCACGGAGGCTATCTGTGCCCGGGCCTGATCAACCTGCATGTGCATCTGGCAGGCAACGGCAAGCCCAGCGCAAAGCCGCGGGACAATGCTGCGCTGGTGCGCAAAATTCTGAGCAACGGCCTGACCCGTGCGGTGGCCTACAGGCTGGTATGCAGCTACGCGAAGCTGGAACTGCTGGGTGGCGTGACTACCATCCGCACCGTGGGCGGCATTGCAGATTTTGACGCCCGCTGCCGTGATGATGCTGCAGCTGGCAAGCTGCTGGCACCGCGCATCCTTGCTGCCAACGAAGGCATTTCGGTGCCGGGCGGACACATGGCAGGCTCGGTGGCAGTTGCGGCCCATAACAATGCCGAAGCACTTGCTCAGCTCAAAAAGGCCAGCGGACAGAAGGTGGATCTGATCAAACTGATGATCACCGGCGGCGTGCTGGATGCCACCGAAAAGGGAACCCCCGGCGAGCTGAAGATGAAGCCGGAAATGGTCAAAGCCGTCTGCGACGAGGCCCACAAGCTGGGCTATACCGTGGCGGCACACACCGAGTCGCCAGAAGGCGTAAAGGTGGCGCTGGAAAACGGCGTGGATTCCATTGAGCACGGCGCAAAGATGGACGATGAGACCATCCGGCTTTACAAGGAGCGGGGAGCCTTTGTGTGCACCACCATCTCCCCGGCGCTGCCCTACGCACTGTTTGATACGGCGGTTTCCGGCGCTTCGGAAAAGGACCAGTATAACGGCAAGATCGTGTTTGACGGCGTGGTGGAAAGCGCAAAGACCGCCCTTGCCAACGGCATCCCGGTGGCCTTGGGCAACGATGTAGGCTGCCCGTACATCACCCAGTACGATTTCTGGCGGGAGCTGTGCTACTTCCACAAATACTGCGGTGTAAGCAACCAGTTCGCCCTGTACACGGCCACCCTGCGCAATGCTCAGCTGGCCGGAGTAGGAGACGTGACCGGTTCCATTGAGCCGGGCAAGAGCGCAGATTTTATTGTGACAAAGCACAACCCACTGGACGACCTGCGTGCGCTGCAGCATCTGGAACTGGTGGTCTGCCGCGGCCATGTGATCAAAAAGCCGAACCCCAAGCGGAACAAAACGGTGGATGCCCTGCTGGACCCGTACCTCGAATAATACTGAAAAAGCAAGGAGAGACGATCGGTCTTTCCTTGCTTTTTCGTTCACATGCCTGCCATCACGGCCATAATGCTTTGCCAGCTCTTGTTGCGGGCAGCGGGCACAGTGGTGCGGCGGCGTGCGGGCGCAGAGCCGGAAGAGACCGTATTCATGGCGGTCATCGGCACCGACGGATGGAAGAATACGGCTGTATCACCGGCCAGCCACTGGGCGGCAAGGCGGGCTGCCTGCGGGTCGGCCTGCAGGGTGCGGCGCTCGGCACCGGCCAGATGATCCGCCAGCCAGTAGAGGATGGCACCCAGCGGCAGGCTGGGCAGAACATCCTGACTCCAGTAGGTCCAGCGGGCACCGGCCCCTACATGGCTTTCTACCGTGATCACAGCGCCGGTGCGGGCGTTCTGCGGGATGCTGCCCTGATAATTGATACCGGCGCACTGGCGAAGCTCGGCAGTGATGCGCTGGGTGCGGGCCATATCCAGCCTGTCCTCACGGCAGTAGGCGCGGAAATCGGTCTCGTCGATCAGGCCGTCGGCGCTGGAAGGGAAGCGGCCCACCAGCTGCCCATCGGCGTTGTGGCACAGCTGCCAGCCCTTGCGGAACAGCTGGAAGTTCAGGCAGCGGCGACCCATGGTGGAGTAGCACAGAATGGAGGTACTCTCACCGGGCAGCTGCTTCAGCTCCAGGCAGGCATCGTTGCCGCAGGTGTCCTGCAGCTTTACCGTTAAAAGCAGCTGCGCACCGGGGTGCTGAGCTGACATAGCGTTGTGCATGGCATCAAAATAACGGTTGGCATCCATGATCGGTTCCCTCCTGAAACTATAACACAGCAGTTCGTTGTATAACGGATGGGCACTGCGCCAAACGACCCGGTGCACAGCAGGCGGCTTACGCAGGAATGTTTTATTGACTGAACATAGTATAGCATACTTCACAACGGAAAACAACTATAAGTTTGTAGAAAAACAAAATATTTCCGCGCATCCTGCAACAGTGACCCGAAACATGGTTGTTGCAAGAGCGAATCAGTTGTGTTCTGTATCAAAAACAGCCCACAGACGGCAAGGCCAAAGCCTCCCATCTGTGGGCTGTTCTGGTAAAATATGGTTCAATCGCCCAGTTCACGGATCTCGTTCTGAATCAGCCGCCCGGCCGCGCGGGCCAGTTGGTCCATGCCGCGGATACGGGCCATGTTTTTGCCGTAGATCTGTGCAGCGGCACCGGCAGAGCTGTCCTCACCCATGAACACAGCCGACACCCGGATGCCCATGCGCTGCAGCGCACGCACCTGCGCGGCAGTGTCAGCCACACCGGCAGCGTCCTCGTAACCGCAGCCCAGCGGGTTTTCTGCACTGGGCGGGATGCGGCGGCTGTCGTTGGGCGAAGCGTCCGTCAGCACGATGAGCAGATGCCGCGGCGCAGGACCGGGCGCATACTGCAAAAGGTCGCCTGCGGCCCGCAGAGCAAGGCCGTCACGGTTCCAGCCGGAAGCAAAATATCGGTTGATGTTTTGCAGGTTTTTGTCTGCAAAGCCTTTGAGCACACGCAGTACGGTGTAGCCCCGCAGGCTGCTGAAGCTGGACACCCGCACCGGGATCCCGCAGGCCGCAAGGCTCTGGGCCAAAATGGATCCTTGAGCCGCGATCACTTCCTGACAGTGCAGGCGGGAAGCGGATGCGTCCAATAAAAGGTCTACCGTAAAAGAGGGCTGGTTCTCTTCCTCAGCACACAAAAACACCCGGTCATCGTTCAAAAGTGGTGCGCGCCAGATGCGCCCAGCGTTCAGGTTGCCGCTGCGGGCAACACGGGCGTTGGGCTGCTGGTGCACAAGGATGCAGTTGCGGATCTGCTCGGTAAGGCGCAGCACTACGCTGCGGTGCAACTCCTGATTTTTGGCGTAGTAGGCGCGGTTGCGTTCAGCCTGCAATTCGGCCTGTTGTGCCAGCTGCCGCGCTTCCGGGGTGGGTGCCTGCGCCGGGCTGGGTACACCGGCGCTGAACCACAAGTGACAGCCCAAATGCACTCCGGTGCACAGCTCCTGCTCGGCCTTGTGCAGCTGCTCCGGCGGGTAAAAGCAGCGCCCGAAGCAGCTTTCAATGTAGGCGCGGTCCTGCGCGGCGCGTTGCTTCAGGGTAATGTTTGCCCGGCGCTTGTTCACCGCCAGCCCGCTGCCAGTGGCATCCACCGCCACCCTCGGCGGCGTCAAACCCGATGGCAGGACCATCACCGTCGGACCGGACGGCACCATCACCGCACAATCCAGCGCGACAGAGGCATCCTTCCTCGCCGCACACCCGATCGGCTCGCTCTACTGGTGCGTCGCCGGCAACCCCAACGACCATGGCGGCACATGGAAGGAAATCCACACCATCATCGGCGGACACGTCTGGCAAAGACTCGCCTGAAAGGAACAGCATGGCAAAAACCACGAACATCACCAAATACACATGCGACCGCTGCCACGACAGCGCATACCTCACCGAAGGGGATCCGCGCACGTCGAGCGACTGGCACCAGATCAAACACACCACCGCGGACGGAGTGACGCAGGAGGCGCTGGCATGCACCTCATGCCAGCAGGAATTCAAGAAACTCGCCGCCACGCAGGACGCGGCCTACACGGCATGGCTTACCAAGGGAAAGGGCTGACATGACCACCACGCTCATCACAGGCAAGGGCGGCACACCGCACATCACCAGCGGCGACATGGGCGCCATGCAGGCCGGGGTCATCGGCAACGGCAGCTACCTGCTGCAGGGCAGCGACGGCACTTTCCCCACGGTGACCATGCAGGATGCGAATCACGCGCTGATCCCCGTCCTCAACCTCGTGGTCGAAGGACGATACGCGCGCGTCACCGAGGCCGAGACCGCGACCATCGAAAGCGGCATGAGCGGCCAGAACCGCAACGACCTCGTCTGCCTCAAATACACACGGAACAGCCAGAACATCGAGACCGCCGCCATCGCCGTGCTCAAAGGCACGCCAAACACCGGTACGGCCGCCGACCCGACCGTCCCGTCGGGCAGCATCCACTCGGCCTCCGACACGGCGTGGATCCCGATCGCCCGCATCCCGATCAGCGGGATCACGCCCGGCACGCCGGTCATGCTCATCAAACAGCTGCCTCCCATGTCGAAACTGTGTGATTCCGTAACCCTCACGAAACCAAACGCTAACTGGGACGTGGATTATCGCACCGCGTTTGTCGGCGGGATGTTGATCGTCGCGTTTCATGCCATTCGAGTCAACACGGACTGGACTGCCCCGAGGATATGGGATACGTCCAAGCTTTTCAGGCTTCCGACTGGATTGGAGGCCGCGTTCGAGGTGCATTGCGCCACGGTGTCCAATTCGAGCGTGGGGCTTCATGGCGTCGAGGTGCAGACCGCTGGCAACGAGATCAGCCTTCGCTCGGCCGCGAAGATGACGCTCGGCAAAGGCGGTTGGGTCGAGGGCTGCATCACGGTACCGCTTGATCGTTGATTAGACGACCGGATAGCAGAGCGAGCCTACACAACCCTGATTGCTGCCGGCGCGGATGACCGTGAAGCCCTTCGCATTGTACAGGGTTACGGAAAGCTATTCAGCAGGTCAATATGAGTTTCTGCCATGCTTTCTGCATGTCCTTGAGGACGCTCAGATCAGGCTTGAGGTAATACCGTGCGGTGGTTTGGATGTCGGAGTGTCCGAGCTGTCGCGCGACCACGCTGATGTCGGTTCCGGCCTTGATAGCCAACGTGCCGAACGTGTGGCGTAGGTTGCGCGGAGCGTCTGCGGATACGCGGACGGCGAACTGCCGGGCATGCTCGACGAAATCGGCCTGCCTTTGGTGTTCGCCGCCACCGACCACCCGTATTAACCAATACCAACGCACCGTGGGATTCCACCACCACACACAGAGAGGATCGCCAATGCGACATCCCGTCAGAGAGGAGCCACATGGCTGACGACATCATCGCCAGCGTCGTCGCCGGCCTCCTCATCGCCGCCATCAGCGCCATAGCCGCCGGCCTCTGGCACCAACTCAAAAACCTGCGCTCGCAGATCGCCGACGAGGAGACCCGAAGGTCGGAGCATGAGCAGCTGATGGCCGACATGAGGCGCGGCTGCGAACACGAAAAACTCGTAGACGAGGCGCTGCGCACGCTTCTGCTGTGCAAGCTCGAACAGCAGCAGGACACGATGGTGCACGACCACCACGGCGTCGCCGACAATGACTTCAAACTCCGCGCCCAACGTGTCTACGACGCCTATCACGGATTGGGCGGCAACGGCCACGGCACCCAGGTCAACAACGATATCCAGAATGCGCCCATTGCGCCCCGGCTGGGAGGAAAGCCATCATGAGCATCACCATCAACGGCGTCAAGCCCGGCACGGCCACATTGACCATCCGGGCTGACACCCAGTAGGTTGATGCGCCCGTCACCGTGCGGGAGCACCTGCGGCGGTGGCTTCCGATGCCGGCCACGATGTTCGGCGTCACCTACGCGGACGCCCATCTGAGCGTCCGCCTCTATAAAACCGACTGACCTAAGTCCCACACCCGTGGGGCTTCTTTTGTAAGGAGAACCATTATGGCAAACACCACCGGCGTGGCCGACCACAAGGCCACCGGCCCGGCGATTCCCGGCCTGACCGTGGAACGCACCAAGGCGATCATCCTGCTCATCGTCCAATTATTCAGCGTCGCGCAGACCGGCCTGAGCATCGCCGGCATCAGCCAGCTCCCGTTCACCACCGATCAGGTGAGCACGGCGATCACCGGCGTCATCGCCGTCATCGCATCCGTGTACGCGTGGTGGCGCAACAACAACCTGACCGGTGCCGCCGTGCAGGGGGCGATCTTCACGGCCGTGTGGAGGTCGGAGGTGGTGGCTCCGCCGATGATGAAGGGGATGTGCAGCGAGCGGCGTTCGGCCTCCTCGACCACGTGGATCATTTCGTCGAGCGACGGGGTGATCAGTCCGCTCAGGCAGATCGCGTCGGCGCCCCATGCGGCCGCTTCGTCGACGATGCGCTGCGCCTCGACCATGACGCCCAGGTCGCGGATCTCGTAGCCGTTGCAGGCCATGACCACCGCGACGATGTTTTTGCCGATGTCGTGGACGTCGCCCTTGACCGTGGCCACGATCACCTTGCCCGCCGAATTTCGGCCGGCGGCATTCTGTTCGATATAGGGGGTGAGCACCCCGACGGCGCGTTTCATCACGCGCGCCGACTTGACGACCTGCGGCAGGAACATCTTGCCCTGGCCGAAGAGTTCGCCCACGCGCGCCATCGCACGCATCAGCAGCCGGTCGATCACCTGCATCGGGTCGCCCAGTTCGCGGTAGGCTTCGAGCGTGTCGGTCTCGATGTGGTCGGTCACTCCTCTGAGCAGAGCGTATTCGATGCGTTCCGGCAGCGGCCGGGTGCGCCACGCCTCCTCGTGTGCGGCTCCTTCGGCCGCGGTGTCGGTGCGGAGATGCTGTGCGTAGTCGATGAGCCGCTCGGCAGCGTCGGCACGACGGCAGAGGACGACGTCCTCGACGCGTTCGAGCAGTGCGGGTTCGATGTCGCTGTAAACCTGCAACAGCTGGGGATTGACGATGCCCATGTCCATTCCCGCCGCGATGGCGTGGTAGAGGAAGACCGAGTGCATCGCCTCGCGCACGGCGTTGTTGCCGCGGAAGGCGAACGAGAGGTTCGAAACGCCGCCCGACACCTTGGCGTGGGGCAGGTGTTCCTTGATCCAGCGCGTAGCTTCGATGAAGTCGAGCGCATAGCGGTCGTGCGCCTCGATGCCCGTGGCGACGGCCAGTACGTTGGGGTCGAAAACGATCTCTTCGGGCGGGAATCCCGCTTCGGTCAGCAGCCGGTAGGCGCGTTCGGCCACCTCGATCTTGCGGGCGTAGGTGTCGGCCTGTCCCCGTTCGTCGAAGAGCATCACCACGGCCGCCGCGCCGTAGCGGCGGATGGCGGCGGCACGTTCCAAAAAGGTGCCTTCGCCCTCTTTGAGCGAGATCGAGTTGACGACGCTCTTGCCCTGCACGACTTGCAGACCGGCTTCGAGCACCTCCCATTTCGACGAGTCGATCATCACCGGCACACGGGCGATTTCGGGCTCCGAGGCCATGAGGTTCAGAAAGTGGCGCATGGCCTGCGGCCCGTCGATCAGACCGTCGTCCATGCAGACGTCGACGAGCTGCGCTCCGGCGTCGACCTGTGCGCGGGCCACGGTGAGCGCTTCGTCGTAGTCGCCTTCGCGGATGAGACGGGCGAACTTCGCCGAGCCGGCCACGTTGGTGCGCTCGCCGATGTTGACGAAGTTGGCCTCGGGGACGATGCGCAGCGGTTCGAGACCGCTCAGGACCGTGATATGGCGCGGTGCGGGGAGACGCCGCGGCGCGTAGTCGCCCGCGATCTTCGCAAGTTCGAAGATATGTTCGGGGGTGGTGCCGCAACAGCCGCCGATGATGTCGACCAGCCCGCGCCGCATGTACTCGGCGCAGTCGGCGGCGAACATCGCCGGCGTCTCGTCGTAGCCGCCCATGATGTTCGGAAGGCCGGCGTTGGGGTGCGTCGAGATGCGCGTCTCGGCCACGGCGGCCAGCCGTTCCAGATAGGGGAGCAGCTGCTTGGCGCCGTAGGCGCAGTTGAGCCCGACCGAAAGCGGCCGTGCATGGGCTACCGAAGCGTAGAAGGCCTCGACGGTCTGTCCCGAAAGGGTGCGTCCCGATGCGTCGGAGAGCGTGCCTGAGATCATCACCGGCGTGCGGATACCGCGTGTGCGGCACTCGTCGTCGACGGCGGCCAGCGCAGCCTTGGCGTTGAGCGTGTCGAAGACCGTTTCGATAAGCAGCAGGTCGGCGCCCCCGTCCAGCAATCCCCGCACCTGCTCGCGGTAGGCGGCGCACATCTCGGCGAACGTGATGTCGCGCGCGGCGGGATCGTTGACGTCCGCCGACATCGAGAGCGTGCGGTTGGTGGGGCCGATCGAGCCGGCGACGAAGCGCGGTTTGAGCGGGTTGCGTGCGGTGAAGGCGTCGGCTGCTGCGCGGGCCACGCCGGCTGCTGCGCGGGCGATTTCGTAGGCGCAGCCCTCCAGACCGTAGTCGGCCAGCGAGACGGCGTTGGCATTGAACGAATCGGTTTCGATGATGTCGGCGCCTGCGGCGAGGTATTTTTCGTGGATTTCGCGCACCACGTCGGGGCAGGTCAGCGCCAGCAGGTCGTTGCAGCCGCGCAGCTGCCGTTCCCAGTCGCGGAACCGTTCGCCGCGGTAGGCCGCTTCGTCCAGCCCGTAGCCTTGCACCATCGTGCCGAAGCCGCCGTCGAGCAGCAGGATGCGTTCGTCGAGTATCTCTTCGATCGGGTTTCTCATTTTTTGACGATTTCGATTTCAAACAACCGGCTCCAATTCTTTCCCGTGACGAAGATGCGCCGCGTGGTTGCGTCGTAGGCGATGCCGTTGAGTACGTCGGTCGCGGGGGTGATCTCCTCTTCGGGCAGCAGTCCCGCGAGGTCCACGACCCCTTCGACCGTCCCCGTAGCGGGATCGATGATGACGATCTGGTCGGTGGTGTAGACGTTGGCCCAGATCTTTCCTTCGATCCATTCCAGTTCGTTGAGGAACTGCACGGGGCGGCCGGCGGCCGTGACCGTGATCTTGCGTCCGCGCCGGAACGTGGCGGGATCGACCTCCCAGATGTGCTCCGAACCGTCGCTCAGATAGAGCGTCTCTCCGTCGGTGGCGAGCCCCCAGCCTTCGCCGGCATAGCGTACGTCGTGCAGTTTCTCGAACGTCTGTGCATCGTAGATGTGGGCCGTGTTGTTCTGCCACGTGAGCTGATAGATACGGTCTTTTACGCGGGCGATTCCCTCGCCGAATTCGCTCTGAGGCAGGCGGACGAGTATGTCGGCGCGACCTGTCGGGAGGTCGAGCCGCTGAATCGCGGAGGCGCCGTACTGGCCGGTGCCTTCCCACAGGAAGCCGTCGTCGAAATAGAGCCCCTGCGTGTAGCTCGTCGTCAGGTGCGGATAGCTCGCCTTGACGACGTAGGTATACTGCACGGGTTCGACGGGAACCTGTGCGGCCGTTGTCGACGGTGCCGGACGCCGCCCGGCGCAGCCTGCGGCCAGAGCCAGCAAAAGAATCGGTAAACTCGGTTTCACGTTTCTAATATGTATATAATTTTACAAAAATACGAATTAAAAACGAAAATGAAAAATTGCAGGTCGATGTTCGCTTCTCCGGCCGTAGAGGGCGGGGTTTCCGAACAAAGTTCGATACGTTTTGATCTGTCTGGCAGCCGTTTTACGGTTGCGGAGCGCCTGACGGGATTATGCCGGTGAAATTCGGATTCCGGATAAAAAAGAAAAGAGTTGTCGCGTGACAACTCTTTTTCGTGTGGTACCACCAGGGATTGATGTATCCTTGTAAGCACTTGTATCTTAACGCTTTGCCTTTG
>ENA-ORTI01003008-ORTI01003008.1-human-gut-metagenome-genome-assembly--contig:-NODE-3008-length-13872-cov-4.003257_pt1 | contig 13872 bp, 14 predicted proteins | sample MGYA00242071_ERZ509191 | MGnify/ENA primary metagenome ERZ509191 (study PRJEB26280, sample SAMEA2338832) | human gut metagenome | biome: human gut; feature: human-associated habitat; material: faeces...
CTGTGTGGAAAATGTCTCTGCCGTGGAGAAAACAGACGATATGATTCAGTATGACAAGGTGCAGCCGGAACACCGGATCGACCTGTTTGACGCCGCCGTGTTCGCCTGTATACGGTACTTAGAGAACATGGAGAAGCAGAAACGAGGCCGGGACTGGTGGGGGGCGGACAGTAAAAAGGAGGCGACCCAGTGAGTAAAAAGGGACGACAGAGAGCGAGGGCGGAGCCCGCCAAACCCCGCGGTAGCGCCGCATGGCTGTGCGATGCGGCAATGTTTGACACCCTGGCCTGCCGAGGGTATGTCAGCCTGGCCCACAACCCGGAGATCGCCGCCGCCCGCCGGCTGGGCATCCCCGTCTACAAGGCCCTTCGGGAGCCGATCGTGCGGCGTTTCGGCGAAGAGTTCTACCGGGCGCTCGAAGCGGCCGAAGAGTTCCTGCGCGAACAGGAGCGAAGACCTTAATTTTGATTCAGCGAAACTAAAACACACACTCGATGAAATTGCGCTATCTTTTCACCGCCCTTCTTTTCACCGGCGCGGCCGCGCCCCTGCAAGCCCAGAGCATCGACCACATGCGCAAACTCCTGCAAGAGATCCAGCAGGAGATCGACTGCCTCGAAAAGGAGCAGGCCGAGACGCTCAAACCGCGGAAAGAGCCGCAGCCGGTCGAATCGACCGAATACGTCGACGGGGTGATCGCCGTCGACACGCTCCCTTCGGGCAACGACGCAGTGATGATCGTCCTGTTCAACGACAACACATGGAAATACCTCCGCAACCGCGACTACGTCAAGGACAGCGAAATCTACACCCGCTGCTGGGACACGACCAAACTCTTTCCCTACCGCGACGTGGTGAAGCTCGCCGACCTGCCGCGTTCGGTGGACATCGAGCTGGTCGACTCGCTCAAATGCTACCACTATCCCTACAAGGCCGCCATCCGTTCGAAGTTCGGTATGCGCCGCCGGCGCAAGCATCAGGGCGTAGACCTGCCGCTGAAAACGGGCGACCCGATCTACGCCACCTTCAACGGCAAGGTGCGCATCTCGATCCCGTCGTCCAAATCCGGCGGCTACGGCAACCTGATCGTCATCCGCCACGACAACGGACTGGAAACCTTCTACGGCCACCTCTCGGAGCGGATCGTCCACGCCGACGAATGGGTCGAGGCGGGGCAGATCATCGGCTACGGCGGCAGCACGGGACGCAGCACCGGCCCGCATCTCCACTTCGAGACGCGCTACTGCGGACAGTCGTTCGACCCCGAACGACTGATCGACTTCCAGAGCGGCAACTTGCGGCGCGAAACCTTCCTGCTCAAAAAGAGCTATCTGGACATCCATTCGAGCGCCTCGCAGGACTTCGAAGACGAGGAGGCCGAAGCCAACGACGAAAAGAGAGCCGAGGAGGCCCGCAAAGCGCTCGCTTCGGCGCAATACCACAGGATCCGTTCGGGCGACACGCTGGGCGGCATCGCGGTGCGTTACGGCACGACCGTTTCGCGGCTCTGCCAGCTCAACGGCATTTCGCGCACCACGACGCTGCGCATCGGCCGCTCGCTGCGCGTACGGTAGCCACGGTCCGACGATAAAAGGCGAACGCCTGCTTCCTTATCGGAAGCAGGCGTTCGTTCCATAGCAATGATACCAAAAGGGAGAACGCTTCGGTTTTTCAAATACCGGAATATTTTTCTCTTGCACGCTGCAAACCAACGACGTATTACAGAATTGCGAACACATCCTTTCGACATCGCTACCTTTTCAGTCTGCATCATTTTTTTCGCAAAAATCATTGAATAGACGGCTGAATTCAATAACTTTGTATTGAAACGATGAAACGTTTTTAAACATTCCGGTTTTCTGTATCATAATTCACAAGATTCACGGAAAAACATCCGACGATTCATTTCAAACCTAAAACCATCACGACATGAAATCCAACGTTCTGATTCTGAAAGCAGTCCTGCTCCTGCTGGGCGGAAACCTCGTTGCGTGCGACGACTCGAAAGAACCCGAAGTCGTCGGCACGCCTCCCGTCGCCGCCTCCGAGGAGGTAACGGCTTTTTTCACGACGCATCTGCCGGAGAGTTCCTACAACTGCTCCGAAGTAAAATTTAACTTCTCCGAAATCGATTTCGGTGAAACGGAATGTTTCCTGATCAACAGCACGGAAGAGTTCGAGGCCGTTGCGCCGCCTTCGGTTGTCCTGCCGGTCATCGACTTCGAAAAATACACGCTCATCATCGGACAACATCTGTTGGGCGACCCCGGATACTCTTTCGAGAAGCAGGCTGTCGACACCGACACCGAATCCGGTAAAATGACCTTAAATCTGGTATACAGTAGAATGGGAGGAGCCTCTCCGACGGTCATAACTACGTTTTACGTTTGGGGACTATACTCCAAACTTCCCGGAAGCGCGATCGACGTTAAGATAACCATCATTTAGATACCGAGAATCATGAAATGACCGCCATGCGACACGGCATCGCTTCTTCACCCCAATCGGAATAAGAGACCAAAAATCGGCAGGATAATCAAATTCGATTATCCTGCCGATGAATATAATTGGATCAGTCCTCTTTCACAAAGGGCGCCGCACTACTCGAAACGGGGTTTCACATAGCCGTCGTCATACGACGTGAAGACCAGCCCGGGCAGGGGAGTCCGCTCCGACCCGTAGACCATCGAATCGATCAGCCGGTACTCCCGCCGGGCGTCGACCGCATAGTAGCGGTCGGCTCCGGCACCCGTGACCCGCACCGTCCAGTCGAACATATTCCCGATGACGGTCAGCGACTCGCTCTCGGGGTTCCAGCCCGGAATCCCCACGCGGACGATCTCGTAGGAGGGTTTCGACAATACATGGAACCCGTTCTCCGTATCGGTCAGGAATCCCAGCGTACGACGCGACGGGAACTCCGTCACGAAGAGATGTTCGGGCTGCACCCCTTCGGGCAGATCGATCGCACGGACATAGGGACGCCCCTTGACCTGTTTGAGGTGGAACAACTGCCGCGAAGCGTCGAGCAGCAGATAGCCTTCATCGTACTCCTTGCGCGTCGACGGATTGCCCGCCACCGCAAGCGCCGGAAAGCGGAAGCCCTTGCGGGTCATCGCCTCGGTGAAACGGTCGCTCTTTCCGCGGTCGATGCGGTTGGTCGCCATGACGACGAACTCGATACCCGAAGACGTGATGCGGAAGACGTCGTCGGGCATCTCCAGATCGACGCGCCCCGACATCGATTCCAGTAGCGGATAGAGCCCCGTACGGGGTTTGTTGATCTCCGCCGGCGTCGAGCGGAACATGAAGTTCTCGCTTTGCAGCAGGCGGGGCGTGACGGCCACGCCGCACAGCGAATCGGGAAACCGCTCGTCGTTGAGCAGCTGACGCGCATAGAAAGTCGGCAGGATGCTGTCGAACTCCCGGTCGGTGTAGGTGCGGCCGCCGCGGTCGCGGCGCACGATCCCGTCGCCCGCGAAATCAACCACGGCGAAATCGCCGACTACGCAGCTCCACAGCGTGAAGGGCGTCCGTTCGGGTTTGTAGAAGGCGAAATTATAGGCCCACGGCAGCAGCCACAGAAGCAGCACGAACACGGTGAAGCCGAAAAATAGTTTGCTGAAACGTATCATATATCCACACTGTTATTCGTTAATCCTGCCGTCCCTCCTTGAACCGAACGACCGACCACCACGACCAGGAGGCGGTGCACAGGGTGCAGAGCGTCAACCACGGCAGGAAGCCGTCGTAAGCTTCGGGAGCAGGCGCCAGAAAGAAGAGCCTCAGCACGCACGCCGCGACCGCACCGTAGAGCAGCCGGCGCCGCCACGTCGGTTCCAGACAGATCCACGCCGCGAGCAGATAGGCGGCGATCCCCGCCGCATACCACGGTGCGGCCGTCAGCAGGATATGCCGTACCAGTTCGGGCGCCAGCACCCCCCGAAAGGCGACGAACAGCACGCCGAGCGACACGGCGAACAGCACCCCCAGCAGCAGCCCGCCGTAGAGCAGCATCGCACCGATCATCCTTAATTCCGGACAGGGCAGGTGAAGCGTCAGTTTCAGGCACTTGCGCTGCATTTCGGGCACGAACTGCACCACAGCGAAAAGCAGCCCCACGACCAGCGGCACGAATTGCAGCAGGTCGACGAACACCGCGTCGCGCAACAGCATCACCTCCCACAAGTGGGCGATGCCCTTCAACCCCGCCGCACGGAAGAAATTCAACAGCACATAACCGACAAAACCGAGCGAGAGAAGCACGGCGACCAGATAGTACCAGCGCGTTTTCAGCCACTCCTTGTAAAAAATAGCACGTAACATAATTCATCAATATTTTCCGGTCAGACCGATAAAGGCGTCTTCGAGCGACGTCACCTGCTCGGAGGTAAATTCGCCGTAAGGCACCTGCAACCGCCGCAGCGTCCGCTCGACCTCGGCGGGCGGCAGGAACGAAAAGAGTTCGGCCCGGTTGCGGATCACCGACGGGTGGTAAAACTCCTTCGCGTCGGGAATCTCGTAGCCCTCGGGCACGGCGAAGCCGTAACGCCGCACTTCGGCCAGCAGCTCCGCGACAGGGCGCTGCGTCAGGATGCTGCCGTAGTCCATGATGATACAGTCGTCGACCAGGCGCTCCATATCCTGAATGATATGCGAGGTCAGAAAGACGGTCTTCGACTCGGCGCGGGCATATTCGCGCAGGTAGTCGACGAAGAGCCGGCGATAGCCCGGATCAAGCCCCAGCGAGAAGTCGTCGAGCACGAGCAGTTCGGGATTCTGCGCCAGAATGAGCCCCAGCGCCACCTGCGAACGCTGGCCGCACGACATGCGCGAAATCCGCTGCCCGGGTGCGACTTTCAGCTTGCGCATCAACTCGTAGTAGGCGTCGCGGCGCCAGGCGGGGTAGAAGACCGAGTAGAACTTCTCGATCTGTTCGATGGTCATGAACTGGTACTGCACGTGTCCCTCGATCAGCAGGCCGATATTGCGCCGCAGCACGGGATCGAGGTTCTGCACCTCCTGTCCGAAGATGCGGCATTCGCCGCTGCGGGGTTTCAGGTAGCCGCTCAGGATGTTGATGGTCGTGGTCTTGCCCGTACCGTTCTTCCCCAGCAGCCCCAGAATCCGCCCCTGCGGCACGTCGAAGCTCAGGTCGCGGTAGATCAGACGCCGCCCGTAATAATGTGTCAGATTGCGACACTCGATGATTGCACTCATACGTTGAATCTCATTCTTCGTTCTCTCGCCTCGGCATAGCTTGCACAAGCGCAGCCTGCGCCCGGCTTATCGAAAACATTTAAAAGAAAATCAGGAACAACAATGGAACGGCGATACCGGCGGCCAGTTCCACGCCTCCGCGTCCCCGAAGCCCTTTCGGCCCCTTGAGCAGCAACAAGCCGCTTGCGACGATCGCCACGAGTCCCACGGCGAACAGATCCGAGAACCACGTCCACCACCGCCCGGGATTGTAATGCAGGCGCGTCATGGCCCCCAGCACGGGACGGCGCGTCAGCTTCTCGTAGAACGCCTCGCCGTCCGATAGCCGTACGGTGAGGCTCGAACCGCCTTTGAGGAAGACTTTGAGCACGTCCGATTCCGGAAAATAGTGTTTGGTGTAGTTGTCGGCCTCGTCCAGCGGCGCGAGCAGACGGACGACGTCGTCGCGCGTCAGCCGATCCCGTGCGGGAAGCGGCTCCCCGACGACGTAGCGCCGCTGCTCGACCGAATAGTTGGGATTAATCGTATCGCGGTGGTTCATCACCAGCCCCGAAACGGCGTAGATAAGCAGCATTCCCGAAAAGAAGAACGACAGCTCGCGGTGCACGTTTCGGCTCCAGCGACGCAGCCGGTTAGCGGTCGAATTCATACGACTGCGCCTCTACGAAATAGAACGACAGATAGGGTTTCCCCTCGGCCGCATTCCGTTCGGCGATCTTACGGCGGAAGTCGGCGATACGGCCCTCGACGGTCGCAGCCGTTTCGCCGCGGGCCTTCTTCTCCGAATCGCAGCCGGCCGCAGTCGTTCCGTGCTGTTCGCCCGCCTGCGTGCGAACCTGCTCCTCCCAGCTGCGCAGATAGTCTTCATCCACACGCTGTTCGCGCAGGATTCCCTTCACGCGGACAATGCTGCCCACGCACTGCGGATCGAATTTTCCCAGCTTGCCGCTCTCGACGCGAATCGTCTGCGTATCGTCGCTGCCCATGAGGAAGATCTTGCGTGCGCCGTGCTTGCAGGCATGGGTGCATACCCCCTCGATCCACACCTCTTTTCCGGCCAGCGAATCGGCCCCGGCCAGCAGGTCGTCGATCTGCAACGCCTCGCCGACCGCGGCCTCTGCGGCAGCGGCGGTCGATTCCGCCTTCGTCGTACGATTGCCGCACCCGACACCTGCCAGAAGCAACAGGAAAGCGGTCGCCGACATCATCAATTTGTTCGTTTTCATCACTTTGCGAATTTTAGTCATTTGTACGGGCAAAGGTAGGGCAAATCCGCCGACACCCCCATACCGAAAATCAGGTATTTAAGCAACGGGGAAACCCCAATAAAACGGTATTGCCCGCCCGACGGATGCGGGTTACTTTTGCTGCGTAAATAAATCAAAGAGGACGTACGCGAAACGCATGAAACCATATACTCTTCTGTTGCTGGGACTCCTTCTCGCTTCCGCCGCCGAGGCACAGACTACGGACGAAGCGCGACTGGAAGTAACCGTGACCGACGCCGCTTCGGGCGAAGCGTTGGGATACGCCGTCTGTTCGCTCCGTCCGAAGGAAGGAAACGGGAAGGAACGGGCCGCGGCGGCCGACGCCCGGGGCGTATGTCTGCTGGAAGGGCTGAAACCGGGACGTTTCGAACTCCGTCTATTATACATGGGACACGTATTTCTGCAAGGCGAACTGCAACTTCCCGCCGGACTGACCCGCCGCCGAATCCGGCTCGACATCGATCCGGTGGCCATCGGCGAGGTGCTGGTGACGGCCGCCGAATCCAAAGGGTCCACGTCGTCGTCGAAGATCGGCCGCGAAGCCATCGCCCACATCCAGCCGTCGAGCATCGCCGACCTCATGGAGCTGATCCCCGGCGGCCGCGCCACCGCCCCCTCGTTCGGAGCGCCGCAGGAGATCCGCCTGCGCGAAGCCGACCCTTCGAGCTCCGCCAATTACGCTACGTCGGCATTGGGTACCCAGATTCAGGTAGACGGCATCCCCATAAGTAATGACGCCAACCTGCAATATTCGACCTCCTACGGATCGATCCAAGAGTACGCCAACGTCAATCGCGGCGTCGATACACGTGCGATCTCGACCGACGACATCGAATCGGTCGAAATCGTGCGGGGCATCCCTTCGGTCGAATACGGCGACCTGACGAGCGGACTGGTCAAGGTCAAGCGCCGCGAGGGCGGCCGCGACCTCACCGCCCGCTTCAAGGCCGACATGAGCAGCAAACTCTTCTCCGTCGGAAAGGGATTCGAACGGAAGGAGGGGGGGGGTGACGCCGAACGCACGACGCTGAATATCAACGCCGACTACCTGACGGCCGCCTCCGATCCCCGCAACCCGCGTCAGAGCTACCAACGACTGACCGGCTCCGTCCGCTTCGGCCGCCACTGGCAGGGTAGCGCCTACCGCTACTCGGCGGGCGGCAGTCTCGACTATACGGGTTCGTTCGACGACAAGAAATCCGATCAGGACCTCGACAATGGTCTGGGAGGCCCCGTCGAGCGCTACAAGTCGAATTACAACCGCACGCAGTTCGCCGCGACGTTCGCCGTGGAGGCGCGGCATCGGCAATTTTTCCACAGTCTCGACCTCACGGCATCGTTCAGCGCCGAATTCGACCGTATCGACCGTTGGAGGTTCGTGGAGACCGGTTCCGATTTCGCCAAGACGTGGGGCACCGAGCCGGGGGAGTACGACGCCGTCATCATCCCCGCCTCCTACGACGCCACGCTGCTCGTCGACGGCAAACCGTTCTACGGCTATGCCAAGGCCGTAGCGACCTTCAACGCCGACACCGAACGTTCGCGCAACACGCTGCGCGTCGGGGCCGACTGGTCGATGGACAAGAACTACGGCCGCGGGCTGGTCTTCGACGTCGCCCGGCCGTTCAGTCCGCAGATGGATTCGCGGCCCCGCGCCTACGACGCGATCCCCGCCCTGCACAAACTCTCGCTTTTCCTCGAAGACGCCACGACGCTCGCTCTCGGAGACTTCCGCGTGGAGGCTACGGGAGGCGTGCGCGCCGCCTCGATGTTCAATCTGGGACGCCGCTATACGATTCAGGGGAAATTCTATTTCGATCCGCGCGCCAACGTCGTCGTCGCACTGCCGCGATTCCATGTCGCCGGCCGGAATCTCACCCTGCGATTGGGCGGAGGTGTCGGCTGGCACACCAAATTCCCGACGATGGACAGCCTCTATCCCGACACGGAGTATTTCGATTTCACCCAGCTCAACTACTGGCCTGCGAATCCCGCACTCCGGCGGATCAACCTGCGACTCTACACGCTCGATCCGACGAATTACGACCTGCGTGCCGCACGCAATTTCAAATGGGAGGTTCGCCTCGACGCCGGCTGGAACGACAACCAGCTGTCGGTGACTTATTTCCGCGAAGACATGACGTCGGGATTCCGCACGACGTCGGACTATCGGAGCTTCACCTTCCGGGATTACGACGAAACGGCGATCGACATGGAACAGTTGGACGGTCCCCCGTCGCTCGACGGCATCCCCTATACGGAAGAGACGCGGTTGGGCGGGTACTCCCGCTCGACCAACGGCAGCCGCACGGAAAAGTCGGGCATCGAATTCGCCTTCACCTCGCAGCGCATCCGCGCGATCGCTACGCGAGTTACCGTCACGGGCGCCTATTTCCGGACGAACTACTCCAACATGTACCCCGAGTACCTGCTGCCGACCTCCGCCCCCGGAGGACAGACCTATCCTTACGTCGGGTACTACTTTTCGACGGACGGTTACCTGCGCGAAATGTGCAATACCAATTTTCTGCTCGACACACAGATTCCCCGCCTGAAACTCATCCTCTCCACATCGTTCCAGTGCATGTGGTTCCTCGGAAGCCGCAATACGCCGGTTTCGGCCTGGCCGATTTCGTATCTCGACGAGAATCTCGTCTCGCACCCGTTCACGGCCGAATCGGCTGCCGACGGTCTGCTGTCGGCACTCGTACGCGACAGCGACCCCACGCTGTGGCGCTATGTAACCACCCCGTTCAGCATGAATGTCAACCTCAAAATCACGAAAAAGCTCTATCGCGACAAGATGGCCGTGGCTCTGTTCGTCAACAAACTGCTCGATTACACCCCCGATTATCACATCCGACGGCCGCCATATCCGCCGCGAAGTCACGCCTTACTTCGGCATGGAGCTGAATATTAAGCTATAACGACCCCAACATGCGACGTCTTCTACTCTTGTTTCCGCTCCTGAGCCTCTGCTCGACCGCCTGCGAATCGGACGGCCGGGAGTTGTTCACGCAACTTTCCGTCCGCTTCATCCTGCCCGACGACCGTCCGGTCGAACGAATCGAGCTCCTCTCCGACATCTCCTATTGCGAGAACATCAACACGAAGGAACGGGTCTTCTTCACCGTCCTCGACGGACGGTCGGCGACCCTCACGCTGCAAAAGGGGGTCTACACCCTCATCGTCGAGGCCAACCTGCACTACACCGACGGAACGGTGCAATACGTCCGCAACGCCGACCACAACACCCCGTCCGAAGCGCTCGCCTGGATGGACGACCGGAGTGCGATCGTATTGTTGTTAAAATACGTCAACTGACCATGAAACCGCTGCGCCTCCTGTTGTTCTGTCTGTTGCCGCTGCCTTTGTGGAGCGAAGCGCAAACCGCAGCCGTGCGCGACTCGCTCGGCATACTCCGCCGTGCGGAGTTCCACAACGCCCCGCTCGCGACACTGGATGCTTCGGCCTACGAAAGTTCTCCCGCAGCGATGCTCTACCGCTATCCGGTCTCGTACTCCACGCTGAGATTGCAGGGCGACCTGCGCAGCGAGAGCCGGCCGATCCTGCAACCCGAGGGCGACGGCGCACTCGTCGGGACGTTCCGCGCCGACTCCTATCTGCGACTCGACGAGCGGTCGGTCGTCACGGCCGGCGCCTCCTACGAACGGGGACGCACGGACAACGTTCGCTGGAACTCCACGGCCGACTACCGTCTGCTGCGCCCCTTCGTCCTGGCCGATTCGGTGGGCGGTGACCTTTCGACCGAAGAGTACGCCTTTCGAGGCGCATACGTGCGCCGCGACGGGCGGATCAATTACGGGATCGGCATCAATTACCGCGCCCGCCACGAATTCCGCCAGATCGATCCCCGTCCCCACAACATCGTCAACGATCTGACGGGCACGATCGGCGCCGGATTCTCGACGGATCGATCCCTCATCGCCCTGACTGCGCGCGGACGCATTTACAAACAGTCGCAGGAGGTCGGATTCTTCGACGAACGGGGAGCCAACACCGTCGAATTCCTCATGACGGGACTGGGCAACTATTTCGCACGTTACGTCGGAGGCGAAGACCAGTCCCTCTTCTACAAAGGCAAGGGATACGCGCTTTCGCTGACAGCAGTCCCGAGCCGCACCTGCGGCTGGGCGGCCCTCCTGCAATACGAGCGTTTCTCCAACCGCAACATTTTCAGCGAACTCAATTACGCCCCGGCAGGCCGACTCGTGACGCAAACCCTGTCGGGCAGCGTCGCACGCCGCTACGAGCGGGGAGGTTTCGCAGTGGAGGGCTCCTACGAATTGAGGCAGGGATTCGAAAACGTCGTCGACAACGGCGAGACGGCGGACTACCGGATATTGGGCGAGTTCGCAATGTACCGCAACCGCACGCTGCGACTCGCTGCCGGGGGAATGGTGACCTGGAATCGCCCGCAGACGGACTATACGCTCGCACCGTCGGTCGGGTACTTCCGCACGTCGGCCGATTATCCCTACCCGAAGCGGGAAATCGCCCTGTCGACGGCCGGCGCCGGCTGCGACCTGCATCTGACCCGTCACGGACAGCGCGGTACGCTGCGCGCGACGGTCGGCGGCCGCTACGCGGTCAACCTGACCCGCCACACGCTGTTGACCGACAGCCGTCTCGATCCCGACATCGGCGCCATGCTCTTCGACAGCGTCGACCGCATGACGGCCGACGTCGTCGAACTCACGGCGGCCCTGCGCGCCGAACGGGAGCTGCGCCGTTCGCTGGCGCTCTTCGTCGACGCCTCGTGGCGCCCGGGCATCTACATGGACGGCGTGCGTGTCCACTTGGCCACGATCGCCTGCGGAATCTGTTTTTGAAACGATATTTATGTTTAATTTCTAATACTGTAAAACGATGAGAAAACTCTTTGCAATGCTGACGGTCGTCGCGCTGGCGACCGGCATGACCGCCTGCTCCGACGACGACGGAACGGAGACACCGAAAGATCCCACCACGACGAACTTCAACCTCCGCGCACGCGGCGGCAACGTGATGGTCACGCTGACGACTTCGGACTACACGATCGACATTCCCGCCGCCGACGCGGACTGGATCGGCCTGAGCGAACAGAGCCAGGGCGAGGTAGTCGTCCTCTCGGTAAAACCCAACACGACGGGCGCCGAACGTTCGACGACCGTCACACTCGCGGAGAAAACGACCGGTACGACGCTGGCCTACATGAATATCAAGCAGTCCGAGAACAGCCTTTACAGCGGCGATTTCCTGATCGAAGAGTCGTTCTTCACCTCCTGCCCCCTCCCCGCCACGGGCAAGGTCGACAAGGCTCACGGCGACCAATACATCAAGATCCGCAACAACACCGACCAGGATCTCTACGCCGACGGGCTACTGATTATCACGTCGTCGAAGATCACCTCCGTCCAGAACATCTCGTTCAACGAGGGCGAAGATCCCCGGCCGAATTACTGCATCGTCGACGAGATTCTCTGCATTCCGGGCGACGGCGACGACGTCCTGGTCAAGGCCGGCGAGTCGCTCCTGATCTGCAACAACGCCCAGAACCACAAGGCGACCAACCCCAACTCCTTCGATCTGACCTCGGCCGATTTCGAGTGGTACAACGAGTCGACAGTCGAATCCATGCTCGATATCGACAACCCCAAAGTGGACAATCTCGACATCTGGTACACCTACACCAAGAGCGTCATCATGCTCGACGCTGCGGGTAAACGCTCTTGCGCACTGGCTATCCCTCCCATCGGAATGACCCGAGACAGGTTCCTCGCCGATTACGCTTTCACGGGCAGCTACATCTTCCATTCGCCCAACGGAAAGGACTACGACATGACCTTCAAGAACTGCTTCAAGGTACCCAATTCGTGGATCGTCGACGCCGTCAATCTGGGTGTTTCGTCCGAGTATCTGACGAATCCGTGGGATACAGAGCTCGACGCCGGTTACACCTATGCCTGCGAGACGAGCTCCGACCAGACGAGCTACGGTCTGAGCGTACGCCGCAAGGTCGCAGCCGACGGCAAGCTGGTCGACACGAACAATTCGACCAACGACTTCACGCCCCGCGCCACACCGTCGCTCTCGGAAATCCAATAGGGTAGCGCTTCCCGACGACACCGGCCCGTTTCCATTTTCCGTCGAACCGCCTACTTGAACCACTCTTCGAGATGATCCTTCGCGTAGAAATAGTAAACCAGCAGCCCCACCCAGCTCGTCAGCAATACGAGCACCGAGGCGATCACCTTGCCGACGGTCGAAATGTTTTTCTTAAAGATGTCGAGCACCGCCAGTACGGCGCAGACCAAACCCACCAGATAGAGAATCGTTCCCATAGTTCGGAATATTTTTAGTTAAACAACAGGTTTCGCGTCCGTTCCCCGCGCCGGAACACTCCGGCAGGGTAGGCGACATCCCAAAGATAAAGTCCTTCGGCCGGCGCGCCGCCGCTCGCGCGCGACAAGTCGCGGCTCTCGACGATCGCGCGGAACTCCTCCACATCGTAACGCCCGCGCCCCACGTCGACCAGCGTCCCCACCAGCGCCCGCACCATATTGCGCAGAAAACGGTCGGCACGGATCGTAAAGCGGTACACTCCTTCGGGCGACTCCTCCCAACCGGCCCGCACGATGCGGCAGATATTGGTCTTGTTGTTGGAGTTCAGTTTGGCAAAGGAGGTAAAATCGTCGTACTCCAAAAGCGATGCCGCAGCGCGATCCATCCGCTCCACATCCAGCGGCCGGTAATAGTGCCACGCGGCCCTGCGGGTAAAGGGGTTCTTGCGCGACTCGATGAAATAGCGGTACTCGCGCTCCGCCGCACTGAAACGGGCGTGCGCATCGTCCGCGACCGGTGCCACGCCGAAGACGGCGACGTCGTCGGGCAGCAGGCAATTGAGTTTGTAGGCCGTATGCTCCGGATCAGTCAACGGCGCCGCTACGTCGAAATGCGCCACGGCATAGGCGGCGTGCACGCCCGTGTCGGTACGGCCCGCGCCGGTCACCTCGACAGGCTCGCGCAGCAGCGTCGAAAGCGCCCGTTCGAGCGTCTCCTGCACCGAAGCGGCGTCACGCTGACGCTGCCAGCCGCAATAACGGCCTCCGTTGTAACTCAGTTCGACAAAATAACGCATCGCAACATACCAATTTAGCGCGTGTTTACGTTTTCAGACGGATACAAAAAGATAGCAAGACAAAGGTACGAAAAAATCCGGAACACCCTCCGCACTCATCGAGGATTTCGTATCTTTGGCTGACACCTTAGATACTCCGCCTCGGCAAAAAGCAAATAAATTTGATATTGCCTTCGCTTAATCGTATCTTTGGCTGACGCCTTAGATACTCCGCCTCGGCAATTGCAAATAAATTTGCATTGC
>ENA-ORTI01003019-ORTI01003019.1-human-gut-metagenome-genome-assembly--contig:-NODE-3019-length-13842-cov-2.813157_pt1 | contig 13842 bp, 11 predicted proteins | sample MGYA00242071_ERZ509191 | MGnify/ENA primary metagenome ERZ509191 (study PRJEB26280, sample SAMEA2338832) | human gut metagenome | biome: human gut; feature: human-associated habitat; material: faeces...
GATGAGTTCGTCGACCGACCTGATCGACGCCGAGCTGAACCTCGCGGGCGTACGCACCGAACGCCTCCAGGCGGCCTACAATTTCGACCTGCTGCTGGCGCAACTGCTCGAAGCCGCGGGCATCAGCGACGAATTTTCGGCTTACGCCCGCCGCGCCGACGCACGGCCGATCCTGTTCGATAAAAAGTAAAAAATATAGAATCCTATGAAGCGAAGCAACATTATCGGAATCATCGCGGCCGCCGTGGTCATCATCGTCTCGGTCGTACTGATCAGCTGGTACCTCCGGAAAACGACCCCGATGCTGATACAGGGCACGGTGGAGTGCACGACCTACAAAGCCTCGTCGAAAGTCCCGGGGCGCATCGACGACATGAAGGTCAGTCAGGGCGACCGCGTGGAGAAGGGGCAGCTGCTCTACACGCTCTCGACCCCCGAGCTGGAGGCCAAACTCCAGCAGGCCGAGGCCGTGAAAAGCGCCGCCGCTGCACTCGACCAGGCAGCCTTGGCAGGCGCACGCATCCAGCAGATCGAAGCCGCCCTGAACATGTGGGAGAAGGCGCAGGCCGGGCTGGAACTGGCACGCAAGACCTACGACCGCGTGAAGAACCTCTACGACCAGGGGGTAGTCCCCGAACAGAAGTTGGACGAAGCGTCGGCCAACTACAAGGCGATGGAAGCCACGGCGCTGGCCGCCAAGGCGCAGTACGACCTGGCGTCGGACGGAGCCCGCAAGGAGGACAAGGAGGCCGCGGCGGCACGTGTCCGCCAGGCCGAGGGAGCCGTGAGCGAGGTCGAATCCTACATCGGCGACGCAATGGTCTATGCACCCGTGACGGGCGAGGTTTCGACCATCATCGCCGAGCAGGGCGAACTGGTGGGTAGCGGCTATCCCGTCGTGGCCATCCTCGACCTGACCGACCTGTGGGTGACCTTCAACATCAAGGAGACCCTGCTTCCGGGGATCGGCGTCGGCACCCGCATGAGCGGCTATGTCCCGGCGCTGGACTACGACGTCGAGTTCGAGGTGACCTACATCTCCGCACAGGCCGACTTCGCGACATGGGCGGCGACGCGTACGCAGGGAGGGTTCGACATCCGCACCTTCGCCATCAAGGCCAGGCCGGTGTCGCATGTGGAGAATATGCGCCCGGGCATGAGCGTAATCGTGGACTGGGACGAAATCCGGAAATAGGAGGGGACGATGCCGGGATTCCTGCATAATACCTACGCCGTCCTGCGGCGCGAGCTTGTGCGGCTGACGCACCAGCCGATGTATTTCGTGCTGATGCTCGTGCTGCCCGTGGTGTCGTTCGCATTCTTCGCGCTGCTGTTCAACAAGGGCGTGGCCCGCGACATCCCGATCGCCGTGCTGGACGATGACCACACGTCGCTCTCGCGCAAGGTCACGCAGATGATCGACGCGACCCCGACGGCCCTGGTCGCCTACGAAATCCAGGACATGGACGAAGGCGAGCGGCTGATGCGCGAAGGGAAGGTCATGGCCATCGTGCAGATCCCGTCGTTCTTCGAGAAGAATATCCTGAGCAACAGCCAGACGCACATCGAGAATTACGTTTCGGGGACGAACATCACGGTCAACGGACTGCTGTCGAAAGACATCCAGACCGCCGTGACGACCTTCACGGCCGGCATCCAGCTGCAACTGCTCACCAAACAGGGGCTCAGCGAGAAGCAGGCCATGGCGCAGCTGATGCCCGTGCGGTTCAGCCGGCACGTATTGTTCAATCCCTATATCAATTACGGCTATTACCTCTCGCCGAGCTTCATGCCCATGATGCTGCTCATCTTCGTGGTCATGGTGACCGTCTTCGCCATCGGCACCGAACTCAAGCACGCCACCGCGCGCGAGTGGCTCGGCACGGCCAACGGCTCGGTCGGCGCGGCGCTCACCGGCAAGATACTGCCCGTGACGGTCATCATGTTCCTCATGTCGCTGGTGATGTTCCTGATTATCTTCAAGGTCGTGGGCGTACCGCTCAACGGCAGCCTGACGGTCATCCTCGTGAGTACGCTGCTCTTTATTTTGAGCTACCAGGCCATCGCGGTGTTCATCGTGTCGCTGCTCTCGAACCTGCGCCTGTCGCTCTCGATCGGCGGCGGGTACTCGGTGCTGGCCTTCACCTTCTCGGGCCTCACGTTTCCGATCATGGCCATGTGGCCCGCCATGCGGTACCTGAGCAGGTTGTTCCCGTTCACCTACTACACCGACATCTTCGTCGACCAGATGCTGCGGGGCGCCCCGGTAGCCTGTTCGCTGCCCGACATGGGCTACATGTCGTTATTCATCGTCTTACCGCTCCTGTGCCTGCCGCGCCTGCGGACGATCTGCACGGAGGAAAAATACTGGGGGAGGTTATAACATGGGTAGGTTCACACATCAGATGGCATCCTACCGGCAGCAAATGCTGTCGGTCATGCGCAACGAATTCCGCTCGATATTCACCGATGCGGGCGTCGTCCTCATCCTGGTTCTCGCGCTGATCATCTACGCCACGGTCTACTCGATGGCCTACGGCGCACAGGTGCTGCGCAACGTGCCGATCGGCGTGGTGGACGAATGCCGCACCCCGACCAGCCGCAGCCTCGCAGCGACGTTCAACGCCGGGCCGAATACGTACGTGGCCTACAACCCGACGAACATGGAGGAGGCCAAGGAGCTCTTCTTCAGCCGCAAGATATACGGCGTGGTCTATATCCCGTCGGACTACGAGGAGAAACTGCTCGGGGGCTCGCAGGCCAACGTGGCGATCTACGTCGATGCCAGCTACTTCCTGATGTACCGCCAGGCTTTCCAGGAACTGGTGACCTCGATCGGCAGCACGGGCGCAATGGTGGAATTCCAGCGCCTGATCGCCAAGGGGGCGGACATCCCGCAGGCAAAGGCCACGACGCAGCCCACCAGCAGCACAGCGATCTCGGTGCCGGTGATGGATACGCCGGAGACCGCGAACTTGACCACCTTGAGCAGGGATGCACCCGCCATGACCGGGATGGCCAGATAGAAGGTGAACTCTGCCACGCAGGCGCGGGAGAGACCCAGCAGCAGACCGCCCACGATGGTAGCGCCGGAGCGGGAGGTGCCGGGGATGATGGCAAGGCACTGCCACACGCCGATAAGCAGCGCGTCCCGGTAGCTGATCTGTTCCAGCTTTGTGACCCGGGGCGTGGTGCGGCGGTTCTCCACCACAAGGAAGAGCACGCCGTACAGGATCAGCATGGCGGCTACGGTGATGTAGTTATAGAAGTGTGCCTCCATCCAGTCGTCCAGCGGGCTGATGACCAGCACCGGCAGGGTGGCGGCTACCACCTTGAACCACAGGTTCCACACGCTGGGCTTGGAGATGACCTTGCCCTGCCGCAGCCCGAAGGGCCACAGCTTATTCCAGAACAGCACCACCACGGCCAGAATGGCACCCAGCTGGATGACCACCCGGAACATGGACATGAATTCTTCACTGGCATTGAACTTGACGACCTGCTCCACAAGGATCATGTGACCGGTGGAGGAGATGGGCAGCCACTCGGTAATGCCCTCCACGATACCCATCAGGATCGCTTTGATGATCTCGAAAAACGTAATAAATCCCTCCTGCAGCACCCGGTTGGATGCGTAGTTTTTTCAAAAGCAGCTCCAGTATACCATACTATGAGCCCCTGTGCATACAGATTATAGAAATTTTCCCCCGGGCGCTGTATTTATCTGCCCCGGGAAATGTGCTATACTATAAAAATAAGAAGTCTGTCCGCTTTCTGCGCCCGGCGCTGAAAGCTCTGAGAACAACGAGGTGAACCTTCATGAACATACTGGTGATCGGCTGCGATCAGGTGGGTGCGGCGCTGATCCGCGATCTGGAGCGCATCGGCCATGATATCTCGGTGGTGGAAAAGGACCCTGAGCAGCTCAAGCGTCTGGATGCCTTTGACGATTATACCTTTCACGGCACTGCCCTTGTGGGCGACCCTACCGACCCGGACACCCTGCGCCGGGGCGGCGTGGAGAACTGCGACGCCGTGGCGGCGGTGACCGAGGAGGACTCGGTGAACCTGATGGCCGCACAGCTGGCGAAGAACATCTTCCGCCGGGATAAGGTCATCTGCCGGGTATCCGACCCGCATCTGCAGATCTTGTACCACAAGGCTTACGAGCTGGAGACCATCTGCCCCACCGTGCTGACTGAGCAGGCGGTGTTTCGGGCTCTTTCCAAGTAAAACAGCCTGTTTTTGCTTTACAGACCGTAGAATGAGGTAACGATATGAAAGTTTGTATTGCCGGCGGCGGCCGGGTGGGGATGTATCTTGCCCAAAGCCTGCTGTCCCACCACCATAAGGTGACCATCATCGAGCCGCAGGAGGCGCTGTGCCGCACCCTTGCCGACACGCTGGATATCCCGGTCATCTGCGGCGACTCTCTGAGTTTTGACACCCTGCGCACCGCCGATGTGGCCAGCTGCGACGCCTTTGTGGCGGTGACCAACACCGACGAGACCAATCTGGTGGCGTGCCAGATCGCCAAGCGGGAGTTTGGTGTGAACCGCACCGTGGCGCGCGCCTCCAACCCCAAAAACCGGGACATCCTGCACACGCTGGGCGTGGACACCGTGGTGTGCGGCACCGACAACCTGAGCCATATCCTGGAGCGGGAGATCGAGACCGACACCATCCGGCAGCTGCTTTCGCTGGGCGGCGGCACTGCCAGCCTGAACGAGATCCTGCTGCCGGAGGACTTTCAGTTCGCGGGCAAGGAGATCAAGGAGATTCCCATTCCCGGCGATGCCATTCTGGTCAGCATCACCCGGGATACCGAGTTCATCATCCCCCACGGCAGCACGGTGCTGCTGCCGTGGGACCGGCTGCTGTGCCTGACACAGGACGACACCCTGCATCTGCTGATGGATGCGTGGGGTCTTTCCTCCCACAAATGAGCGAGCAGGAGCTGCTGCGCACCGCTCTGGTGCTGCCGCCCCGCGCCCGCCGGGTGCTCTGCGTCTGGGCAGCTGTGCCCGGGCTGCTCTGTGCGCCCTTTGCCTTCTGGCAGAGCGTGTGGGCGGGCGCGGTCTTTTGCACTGTATGGGCGGCGCTGGTGGCGCTTGTCCGGGTGCGCTGCTGCAGCTTTGTCGCCGCCCTGACGGCGGACAGCGTCACGGTGCAGTCCGGGGTGGCTGTCCCTGTGCTGCACCGCATCCCGCGCCGAGCGGTCACCGGGGTGCAGCTGCTGCGCACCCCACTGCTGTGGGCGGCAGGGTGCACTGTGCTCCTTGTGCGCAGCCCGGGGCTGCAATTGGTGCTGCCCGGCATCCCCGCCGCACAGGCGACTGCGCTGGCTGCAGTACTGATGGAGGGCAACGTATGAACCGGGAAAAGCACTTTCACCCGCTGGCGGCGCTGCATCTGCTGCGCAAGACCCTGCTGGTGTACCTTCTGCCGCTGGTACAGGTGCTTTTTGACCGCAACTGGGACGCCCTGCGCGCGGCGCTGCGGCAGGAGCTTGTATTGCTCTTTTTTATCAGCGCCGTGTGCTGGGCGGTGTACTATGGCGGCCGCTGGCAGGTGGATGCCGAGGGCACGGTGCACGTCAGCTGGCGGCTGGGCGTGCGGCTGGACCGCGCCCTGCGTGCCGAGGGGCTGGCGGCGCTGATGCTGGAGCAGCCCCTGCTCTACCGGCTGACCGGTGCCTGCCGGGTGGTGCTGTACCCTGTGGGGCAGACCAAGACCATCACTTTGTATCTTACCCGACAGCAGGCCGAGGAGCTTGCCGATGTACTGCTGCCGGTGACGGACCCGCTGTGGCACGCGCCCAAGGGCGGCGAAAAGCTGGCCTTTACGGTGCTGGGTGCCAACGGCCTGTCCACCCTGATTTTATGGTGGTTCGCCATCCACCAGACCCAAAGCTACGCCCCGGACGCCCAGACCGCTGCCCTTGCGCAGCTGGGACAGCTGGCGGCGTTTGCCGCCCGCTGGCTGCCGCTGGGCACGGCGTGGCTGCTGGTACTGGCGGGCACCCTGTTCTGCATCAGTCTGGTGCGCAGCGCTTTGCAGGCGGTGCATTACACCGTCTGGCGCACCGACACCCAGCTGGGAAGCCGGGGCGGGCTTGTACGCCGGTACGAGATGCGGCTGCGGCTCTGCCAGCTGAACTACGCCGACCTACGCCGCTCCCCCGCCACATGGGCGCTGCATTACTGCCCGGTATTTGTCTCGGCAGGGGCGTGCCGTCCGGAGCTGCCCTTATTCGTCTGGCGGGAGGGCACCCCGCTGCTGCGGGAGCTGCTGCCGGAGATGGCGCAGCTGCCCCCGGACACCCGCACCGACACCACTGACCGCAGCATGGTATTTTTTCTGCCGGCGGGCATCCCGCTGGGGCTCTGTCTGCTGCTGACGGCGGTGTCCCGCACCACCCTGCCTGCCCTTACCCTGCCGCTGCTCATCCCCACCGGGGTGTTTGCCGCCCTGCTGGGCGCTGCCGCCGTGGGCTGGCACCGGGAGGGCGTATGGCAGCAGCAGGGACAGCTGCTGCTCTGCCGACAGCACCGTTTCCATCTGCACCAGCTGTGCGTGTTCCACCCGGACACCTGCTTTACCGCGTTGCAATCCCCTTGGGCGGTGACGGTACAGCGTGCCAACCTGACCCTTGTATTTCCCGGCAAAGAAAAGGTCACGGTGCGCAGCGTGCCGCTGGCGGCTCTTGATTTTCTGGAGATATAGAAGTATACTTGCGATGCCCCGCTGAACCTACGGTCGGCGGGGCATTTTTTGTATCACAGACCAACGGAGACTATTTTATGATAAAGACTGTATTATTTGATCTGGACGGCACCCTGCTGAACACCATCGACGACCTTGCCGATGCCGGCAACTGGGTGTGCGCACAAAACGGCTGGCCCACCTTTACGGTGGCACAGTTCAAGCTGATGGTTGGCAACGGCATTCCCAAGCTGGTGGAGCGGTTCTCTCCCGCTGACGCCCGCACCCCGGCGCAGCTGGCGGCGACGCTGGCGCAGTTCACCGCCCGGTACGACGCCCACAAGGAGGACAAGACCGCGCCCTACCCCGGCATTCCGGCGCTGCTGGACGCACTGAAGGCCGAGGGCATCCAGTGCGCAAAGGCAGGCCCCGCCCGCCAAAAACATCGTCCAATGGGTTGTGCCGCGCCAGGCGATCTCCAGCGCAAGGTACGCGGTACCGCCCATGGCAAACAGCACCAGCTGCCCCGGCGCAGCCAGACGGTGGAAACAAACAGACATACAAACGCCCCCTGTACAGTATGGAAGAATGACCCCGTCATCCTTTGCCATAGTATGTGCAGGGGGCGCAGCTTGTAACCATTTTGTAATAAAATTACAGCATTTTATTTGGACAGCTTCTTCAGCAGTTCGCTGCGGGTATCCCACAGGTTCTTGCTCAGGTCAACATAATAGCGGTGCGGGTTTTCAAAGCGCTTTACTTCGTCCCACAGGGTGCCCACCTGGGCTTTGCAGAACTTGCGGATATCAGCCAGGTTGGGGTTGGTGTAAACGCGCTTGCCATTCTCATAGATCGGGGTGGAAATGCAGCGGGCAGTGCTGTTGACATAGGTGCATTCCTTCCAGGTCTCGATGGGGTCAAACAGGGTAATGCCGTTCTTGGTATCCACCACTTCGTCTGCCATAGTGATCAGGTCTGCCTGGGCTTTGCCGTCCTCATCATAGATACGCCATACCTTTTTCAGGCAGGGAATGGTCATCTTTTCCACGGATTCGGAGAGCTTCATCTTGGGGGTATAGCTGCCGTCATCCTCTTTCACTGCGGCCAGCTTGTACACGCCGCCAAACACGGGGTCGCTCTTGGCGGTGATCATGTTCTCGCCAATACCAAAGCTGTCCACACGGGCACCCTGCAAAATCAGGTCGCGCACGATGTATTCATCCAGAGAGTTGGAAGCGCAGACGGTGCAGTCCGGGTAACCGGCGGCATCCAGCATCTGGCGGGCCTTTTTGGAAAGGTAGGCAATATCGCCGGAGTCAATGCGCACACCTTTGGGGCGCTTGCCCATCGGCTTCAGCACTTCGTCAAACACCTTGATGGCATCGGGCACGCCATGGCGCAGAACGTTGTAGGTATCCACCAACAGCACGCAGTTGTCCGGGTACATCTCGGCATACTTCTTGAATGCGTCATACTCGGTGGGGAACATCTGCACCCAAGAGTGTGCCATAGTGCCGGATGCCGGGATACCGAAGTCACGGGCAGCCATCACGCAGGAGGTGGAGCTGCAGCCGCCGATGTAGGAAGCGCGGGCGCCGAAGTAGGCGGCGTCATACCCCTGGGCACGGCGGGCGCCAAACTCCATAACCGGGCGGCCAGCGGCAGCGCGGCAGATGCGGTTTGCCTTGGTGGCAATCAGGCACTGATGGTTAAAGGTGACCAGCAGCAGGGTTTCCAGCAGCTGGCACTCAATAGCCGGGCCTTCTACGGTCACAATGGGCTCCTGCGGGAAGATGGGCATGCCTTCTTCAATCGCCCAGATATTGCAGTGCAGCTTAAAATTGCGCAGATAGTCCAGGAACTGCTCATTGAAAGCACCGGTGGAGCGCAGATAATTGATGTCTTCCTCGGTAAATTTCAGGCTGTCCACTGCGTTGATGAACTGCTCCAGGCCGGCCATAATGGCGTAACCGCCGCCGTCCGGCACCTTGCGGAAGAACATATCAAAGACGGCAATTTTATCCTTATACCCTTCGTCCAGGTAGCCGGCCGACATGGTAAGCTCATAAAAATCCGTCATGGTTGTCAGGTTGCGTTTTACATCCAACATAGTACAATGTACCCCCTTATGGCTGGCTGGTGCCCGCCATTATTCCTTATTTCAATCGTTCGGTTTATTTTTGCGTTTTGGGGTCGGTTGCTCCACACGGCGCACCGTAAGCAGCATAACATACACCCACAAAACCGCATAGACAACAGCCGCTATGATGCAAAGCACAATAACGACCTTGAAATAAGTGCTTGAAAAGAAAGCCTTTACCTTCGCCATGGTATACAACAGCTCGTTGCGGTCCACGCTGCTGCCGGCCAAAAGGTCCACCGTGCCAACGGTTTCGCCCTGCATGGTAACGGTAACGGTACCCACCACATCGCCCTGCTTGATGGGCGCGGAGAGGTGCTCCGGAACATTGAAGGTCTTTTCCGTCAGCTCTGCCCCGCCCTGCCGCGGCAAAAGGGTCTGCATATCATCCGCCGGGTAGATCATTACCGTATCCGTCTGGGAGGAATACACAATAGGCAGCTCGGTGATGGGCTGGGTGGTATCCAGCGCCGCAGTTACGGTAAAGGTGGCGAACGCCCAATCCATCAGCTCGGCGGTTTCGGTCAGCGCCGGGCGCGGGTCTTCGTCCGTTTTGGGACTGTGCAGCACCACGCTGACATAGGTTTCGCCGTCCTGGGTGTGCCAGCCCGCAAAATTCTGCCAGTCATCCAGGCTGCCGGTTTTACCGCCTTTGGTGTAAGAGCGGTAATAGTTGCTGCTGGGCGAAACCAGCTTATCACTGGTCAGGATGGTATAGGGCGAATCATGCTTGGTGGAGGCCGGCATCTGGTAGCTTTCCTCCCCTGCCGCCTGGGCAAAGGCATCATAGCCCATAGCCACCCGCACCAGCAGGTAGGCATCCCGCGCGGTGGTCACGTTGCCGGGATCCAGCCCGCAGGGGTCAGTAAAGGTAGTGCCGGTGCAGCCGATGCGGGCAGCTTCATCGTTCATCATGGCCACAAAGTTATCAATGCTGCTGCCGCTCATATAGTCTGCCACGATATACGCTGCCTCGTTGGCGCTGGGCAGCAGCATGGCATACAGCAGGCTACGCAGGGTATGGGTCTCGTCTTTCCAGATATCCGCCGTGGAAGCATTTTTGCCGTACAGGTAATCATAGATATAGCCCGGCGCTGTAATGCTGATGGTATCCAGCTGGTCCTGGTAGCTTTCCAGCATCAGGATCATGGTCATCAGCTTGGTCAGGCTGGCGGCGGCCATGGGGGTTTCGCTGTTTTTTTCATAAACAACCAGCCCCGTATCGGTGTTAGCCACATAGGCTGCCTCTGCGGTAACAGAAAATCCCGGTGTCAGGTTGGGGGCATCGGCGGTTTCCTCCGCTGCGGCGGGCAGGACCAGCAGCACCGCCAGCAGCAGTACCGCAAGGCAGGCAGACAGGAATTGTTTCATGGCATGTCCTTTTTGGTTTGTCGGCCCAACCTGTAAAGTTATGTGTCAATACAGGTTAAACCTTAGTATAGCAAATTCTTTCTGCAAAAAAAAGAGATTATACAAAAAAATCAAAAATAATTTGGGCAGTTTTTTATTGGAAATAAAGATGTCAAGACTAATTCATGGCCCCGGCTGTGGCAAACAGGCGCTCCACTTCGTCCGAAAGGGCTTTGTGCTCCGGTTTGGCCAGGTTGGGGTCCAGGGCCAGCAGGGCTTTGGCTTCCTGCTGGGCAACGGTCAGGGTGCGGGTATCCTGCACAAGGTCCGCCACATGCAGGGTGGGCAGGCCGTGCTGTGCTTCGCCGAAAAAGTCACCGGGGCCGCGGGTTTCCAGGTCATACTTGGCAACGGCAAAACCATCCGATGTGCGGCACAAAAAGTGCAGCCGCTGGCGTACCGCTTCTCCCTCGTTATCCGAAATCAGGATACAGCAGGAATTCGCCGCACCGCGCCCCACGCGGCCGCGCAGCTGGTGCAGTGCCGAAAGGCCGAACCGCTCTGCATTTTCGATCACCATTACGGTTGCATTGGGCACATCCACACCGACTTCAATCACGGTGGTGCTGACCAGCACATCCAGCTCCCCGGCCTTGAACTGCTGCATCACTTCATCTTTATCTTTCGGCTTCATTTTGCCGTGCAGCAGGCCGATGCGCCGCCCCGGCAGCAGCGGGCAGGCCACCTGCTCGTAATACTGCTTGACGGCTTTCATGTCGGAATCCATTTCGTTTTCCTCAATGGCCGGGCAGACGATATATACCTGATGCCCTGCGGCGATCTGTTTTTCCAGAAAGCCGTACATATCGCGGCGCTTTTTGCCAGTGATGAACCAGGTCTTGATGGGCTTGCGGCCGGGGGGCAGCTCATCCAGGATGGAGATATCCAGATCCCCGTACATCAAAAGCCCCAGAGTACGCGGGATGGGGGTTGCGCTCATGACCAGCAGGTGCGGGTTCGCGGCTTTTTCGGCCAATGCGCCGCGCTGACGCACCCCAAAGCGGTGCTGCTCGTCGATCACCACAAGCGACAAATGCTTGAACGTGACGTTCTCCGAAAGCACCGCATGGGTACCAAAGAGCACGTCGAGCTCGCCAGACTGGAGCCGAGCATGAATCTGTTCACGCTCGGCCGCCGGCGGGGCGCCCGTAAGGAGCGCCCAGGTCATACCAGCCTGCGAGAGCAGAGGGCCGGTCTTATCGGCATATTGGCGCGCCAGAACGCCCGTGGGCGCCATAACGCAGGCCTGCGTACCGCTATCGGCAGCCACAGCCAGCGCGCAAACGGCAACGGCGGTCTTACCGGTACCGACATCGCCAAGCAGCAGGCGGTTCATCACGCGCCCGCCATCGCACATGTCGTGCAGAATGTCTTGGAATGCGGCCTCCTGCTCGTCGCTCAGCGAAAACGGCAGGGCTTGCTTGAGCGCGGCCAGGTGCTCGCCCGCGGTGTGGGCATAGGGCACCACATCGACCAGACCGCCGTCGTTGCGCAGACGCAGCGCCAGCTGCAGGTAGAGGCACTCCTCGTATGCCAGCCGTGCGCGCGCGATATCGCGCTCGGCCATGCTCGAGGGAAAGTGGATCGATCGAAGCGCGCGGGCATTGCTCATCAAGCGACGCTTAACGCGTAAGCGTGCCGGAATGGGATCAAAGGGATTGCCGACGACCTCGAGCGCGCCGCTTACGATGCGGCGCATCCACGCCTGGCTCACGCCATCGCTCACATAATGAACCGGTAGGATAGTACCCGCGGCACGCCCGCCCTCGAGCTTTTCGAAATGCGGAGAGGCCATCTGCTTAAAACCGTAGGCAAACTCGACCTTACCCATCACGGCCAGGCGGTCGCCCTGCTTAAGCTGCTGGGCAATCCAGGGCTGGCGGAAAAAAGCGACCTGCAGCACGCCCGTCTCGTCCACCAGCGAGACCTCAGTCACCTGCATACGCGGACGGGGCTGCTTTTGAACGATACGATCGACCGTGGCGACTATCGTGCACACGGTACCGATGGGAGCCATCTCGATGGACCAGGAGCGCGTAAAGTCGAGATATCGATGAGGGATATGGAGAAGGAGGTCCCCCACCGTCCGAATTCCCAGACGGCGAAGGGCCTCCTCACGTTTACCCGAAACATATTTGAGTCGCGCGATATCCTCGTCGAGCGCATTGCTCTGGGCAAAGCGATCCGAGACGCGCGGCACGGAGCAGAGCTCGGACATGGGCAGATGCCTACTCGATCGAGAAGATCACGGGATAGAGCGGCTGCTCGCCACGATGAGCATCAATCTCCAGGTCGGGCTGAGCCTCCTCGATAGCGTCGACGATCTCCTGGAAGGCCTCATCGGACAGCTCCTCGCCGGCCAGAATCGTCAGCGCGTCGCCCTCCTCTTCCTCCTGCATGCGGTTGATGCAATCGAGCGTGACCTGCTTCACGTCGGAGCCGACCACGTCGATGGAGCCAGCGATGATACCCATGACGTCACCGGAGTGAATCGGAGAGCCATCAGATGCGCTGGAGTCGCGCACGGCGCGAGTGACCTCGCCATCGCGGACCTCGCTGATGGCATCGACCATAGCGGCAACGGCGTCCTCGAGCTCGGAATCGGGCAGGACCGCGAACAGCGCGGAGAACGCCTGCGGAACGGTCTTGGTGGGAACGACGGCAACCTTCTTGTCCGTGCAGGCAGAAGCGGCAGCCTCGGCAGCCATGCGGATGTTGCCGTTATTGGGCAGGATGATGACCGAGGTCGCGTTGACCTGGTCCACCGCACCCAGCAGGTCGGCGGTCGAGGGGTTCATGGTCTGGCCACCCGAGACGATCACGTCGACGCCGAGGGACTTGAGGATATCGGCCTCACCCGAACCGGCGGCAACGGCGACAAAGCCCAGCGCCTTGGCGGGCTCGGCGGCCTTTTCCTGGTCCTCGTGAATCTTGGCGGTACGGTCGTGGGCCTCCATCTCCATGTTGTGGATAAAGACCTCGTAGATCTGACCAAGCTGCAGCATATGCTCGAGCACCAGGTTGGGGGTGTTGGAGTGCACGTGAATCTTGTAATCGGGGTAAGCACCCACGAGCAGCTCGCAGTCGCCCATGGAGCCCAGGAACTTAAGGCACTCGTCCTCGTCAAACGGGGCGTCGGCCTTAAAGAGGAACTCGTTGCAGTAGCGGAACTCCGAGCCCTCCCAGTCGTCGTTGGCCTCGATCTCAACGCGACCGAGGGCCGCGTCGCGGGCAGAGCCAGCGGAATCAAACGTGGCGGAGAAATCCTCGACAACGGTGCTGCGGCCAAGCGCGGCGGCAACAAAGTTCTCCAGGAAGATGGCAAAGCCAAAGGCGCCGGAGTCGACCACGCCGTTCTCCTTGAGGACGGGCAGCAGGTCGGGCGTGCGGGCGACGGACTGGTAGGCCTCGACGACGATGGCGTCGAGCGCATCCTCAGCAGAGAACTTCTTCTTCTCGCACTCGTCCGCCTTGGTCGAGACATCGCGCAGCACCGTAAGGATCGTGCCCTCGATGGGCTTACGGACGGCCTGGAAGGCGACTTTGACGGCGCGACGGAAGGCGAAGGCGATGTTGGCGGACGTGAT
>ENA-ORTI01003025-ORTI01003025.1-human-gut-metagenome-genome-assembly--contig:-NODE-3025-length-13807-cov-3.407359_pt1 | contig 13807 bp, 11 predicted proteins | sample MGYA00242071_ERZ509191 | MGnify/ENA primary metagenome ERZ509191 (study PRJEB26280, sample SAMEA2338832) | human gut metagenome | biome: human gut; feature: human-associated habitat; material: faeces...
ACCCGTTCCGCCATATCGCAACTCACGGAATACCTTCCTCCGTTCTGAGAACGGTCGTTTTTCGTCCGGACCTTTGTACAAATGGTGTTACAGGTAAAACAGAATAAGCAGGGACAGGGAACTTATTACCTGAACTGATGATACGATATCTGTAATCCCAAACATTCAATAACGGCTGGAGGAACTATCCGGATGCATATCATATCTGGTCTCTGTTAAAATCTACTCGAACTATTTCCTGATCACGACACAGATATTCGGCCTGAGGTTCGATGTTGTTGGCATAGACAACGAACTGTTTCGTCGATGCGAAAAACCTGTCAGTGTTGAGGCTGTATATGAAGCGGCAATTATAAAACGAGAGGTGAGCCCTTTGGCCAATAATCATGCAGAATTGTCTGCCTGAATCCAGATAAAATAAGAGGATTAATATGATTTATCCTGATATGGCTTTACATTCGGGCGCTTCGGCCCGAATAAAATTGCGGAAAATTTGCCGCTTTCGAAGTGTCTTATTGCTTTAGCCTCAGTTATTGGAGGCAATGATCCAAACGCAAAACGCGGGAAATAGAACCGTTGCCTTTTCGTTACTTCGTCTTATTTTAAAGAATGTAATAGCCCGATTTAACAGGCCGTTGCATTGATTTGAAGGAATTCTGATATAAAATTTCTTTTGTAATGAATGACGCGGAGCGGATGAAAGAGCGTGTACGGGATTTGTTACGGTCGCTCGCGGCCTTTTCCGACCGGGAGGGGCGGCGGATTCTGCTGCTCGTACCGTTGCTCGTCGCCTTGTCGCTGCTGTTTTTGTGGCTGGGCAAGCCGAGATTCGAGCGTAGCTTCGCCCTGTGGGCCGATGCTGCGGCCGATTCGGCCCGTCGGGCGCGGTGCGAGGAGTTCCGGAAAGCGGATGCCGCCGGAGGGAGATCGCGTGCGTCTTCCGCCTCCGATTCCCTGTTCGCGTTCGATCCCAATACGGTCCGTGAGGACGAGCTGATCCGTCTGGGTTTCACGCCCCGTCAGGCGGCGGGCATACTGCATTACCGGGAGGCGGGCGCCGTTTTTCGCCGGGCCGAGGACTTCTCGCGCTGCTATACCGTTTCCGACGAGATGTACCGGCGGCTGGAACCCTATATCGAAATCGGCGCGCCGTACCGAGATAAGCGGACGGAGTTCCGCTCCCGGCCCGAAAAACGAGGAAAGAGTCTGCCTGCCCGTGGGGTTTCCGTTCCGTTCGCCGTGCGGTCCGACTCGGCGGAGCTTTCGCCGGAAGCGGGCTCGGCGGCGGATGTTTCGGAACGACCGGGAAAGGACTCCCTTGCTTCCGACTCCCTATTCGCGTTCGATCCCAATACGGTCCGCGAGGACGAACTGATCCGTTTGGGCTTCACGCCGCGTCAGGCGGCGGGCATACTGCATTACCGGGAAGCGGGCGCCGTTTTCCGCCGGGCCGAGGACTTCTCGCACTGCTATACCGTTTCCGACGAGATGTACCGGCGGCTGGAATCCTATATCCGGATCGGGGCGGATGTCCGCTCCCGCAATGCCGGGGTGGCCGGATCGTCTCTTCGTCCGGAGACGGCGGCCCCGCTCGAACTGAATTCGGCGGATTCGGCCGCGCTGGTCGCGTTGCGCGGGATCGGGCCGCTGACGGCCGGTCGGATCGTGCGTTATCGGGAACGGCTCGGAGGCTATGCTTGCGTCGAGCAGTTGCAAGAGATCGAGGGTATGACCGACAGGAATTATCGGCTGATTGAGCAACAAATTTTCGTCGACAGTAGTAAAATTAAAAAAATTGATATTAACTTTGCGCTCCCGAATCGGATGAAAGGTCATCCCTACATCGGGAACAAGTTGTTGGACCGGATACTGAAATACCGGCAATTGAAAGGAGGTTGGCGTAGTATAGAGGATTTGACAGAGCAACATATTCTGACCGCGGAGCAGGCCGAGAGGCTGCTGCCGTATCTCTGTTTCAGAACGAAATGACTACGCGCGGTACGCGCATACATACGATCGAACGAATTTCAATTACCAGTTTAAACCGAAAAGCAAAATGATTATCATGCCGATCAAAGAGGGCGAGAACATCGAGCGCGCTCTGAAGAAGTTCAAGAGAAAATACGAAAGAACCGGCGTTCTGAAGGAACTCCGCCGTCGCCAGTATTTCACCAAGCCGTCCGTCGTGGCGCGCGAGAACAAGCTGCACGCGATCTACGTGGAACACATGGATCGCGACGACGAGTAGCCTTCGGCCGGCCCCGGAAAGGGGGCTCCGAGCATAGGAAGCCGTCCGGAAGCAATTTCCGGACGGCTTTTCGATTTGAAATTCCTATCTTTCGACATTGTTTCAGCCCTGTGTTCGAAGACTATCTGACATATCTGCTCGCCGAGAAACGCTACTCGCCGCTGACGGTCCGCGCCTATGGCGACGACATCCGGCAGTTCGCGCTTTTCTGCCTGCGCGCAGGCGATCCGGAGACCGGTTCTGCCGAGGATTCCGGCGGCGAGGGCGCGGCGAAAACCCCTCTGGCCGGACCCCGGCTCGTCGGTCCGTTACCCGAAGGGTTCGATCCGGCTCGGGTGAGGGGCGACGATCTGAGAGCTTGGATCATGTATCTGACCGGAGAGAAAAAGCTGTCGGCCCGCAGCGTGAATCGGAAGATCTCGTCCGTCAAGTCGTTCTATCGCTTTCTTCGCAAGCGCAAGATCGTCGACAGAGACTTGTTCGCCCGCATTACGGCGCTGAAAACGCCGAGCAGGCTACCTTCCTTCGTCGAGGAAAGCCGGATGAATAGTCTGGTCGACGAGCTGCTGGATCCGTCGGACGACTTTCTGACGCAGCGCGACGCGCTCGTGATCTTGCTGCTCTACGCTACTGGCATACGTCTTGCGGAATTGCTCTCTTTGCGGATCGATGATTTTTCCGACGATTTCGATATTTTGAAAATCAAGGGAAAGGGAGATAAGGAACGGATCGTTCCGGTGGTCGGGCCGGTGGCGGCGCTCGTGCGGCGGCATTTAGAGCTGATTCGTGCGGAGAATGTTTGCGAATCCGGGAATAATTGCCTATTTTTAACTCGTGACGGCAAGCCTATGAGCCGCACCGAGGTCTACCGCGTCGTGCACGGCGTGCTGCGCGAGGCCGGAGTGCAGGGCAAGAGCAGTCCGCACGTGCTGAGACATACGTTCGCGACGCATCTGCTGAACCGGGGGACCGACATCCGCGTGATTCAGGAACTGTTGGGCCATGCGAGTCTCGAGGCGACGCAGATCTATACGCACAACAGCATCGAGGCGCTCAAACAGGCGTACAAACAGGCCCACCCGAGGGCCAAAAAGAGATAAGGAGGAAAAGCTATGAACGTGAAGATTCAATCCGTAAAGTTCGACGCCGACAAGCGGCTGGTCGATTTCATTCAGGCCAAGATGGACAAGATGGACCGTTTCGTCGAGCGTGCGATCGGGGCTCAGGTTACGCTGCGTATCGACAAGGACGACGAGCAGGGCAACAAGGTGGCTATCGTCAAGATCGACGTAGCGGGAGACGAGTTGCTGGCCGAGCGCCGCTGCAAGACGTTCGAGGAGGCGATCGACCTGTGTCTGGACGCGATCAAGAAGCAGATCGACAAGTATAAGGAAAAGCGCCGGTAGGCGGTGTACGGAAATGGAGTGCCGTTCTCCTCGCCGGGGAACGGCATTTTTCGTGCGGATTCCTTTCGTGCGGTATCCGGTAATCGCGGGCGTCCACGTTCTCTCCATCGACACGTAGCTCACATCGTCGAAAGACATTTTGCTGTATTTGACTTTTCGGCGGACGATAGCAAGCCGATCGCGCGGGGCGTCATGCGAAGTCCGGAGCTCTTTTTCTGCCGTTCGACCCGATTTGCGCCGCTATCCGTAGTCGGGACCCGAAATCTTTTCGGGCTTTAAACGCCGCGCCGGACGGCGGACCCTTTCCGTGCCTTCGGGAGGGCAGGAAAACGGGATGGAGAATGTACGTCCGGTTTCCGAAGTGAAATGGCGACGGACAGGTTGGTCTCCTACGATATTTTCGCTATTTTTATGGCAGCGCGAAAAAACGTTCCCGGTTTCCGGGCGGGACGAAAGGTTTCGATTGTCGCGAGGTCCGCTCCGTTCGGATGCCGGGAACGTTACGAATCTTTTCGCGCGAACCGACGACCGAATGGACCCGAACCGAATATGACGACTTTCCGACATGCATTGATTCTCGTCCCGGCGGCGCTGCTGCTGACCGGGGCCAAGCCCGCCGACTCGCTGCGGGCGACTTTCGCCGATCCTGGCGCCGAATACCGTCCGGTGCCTTTTTGGCATCTGAACGGACGGTTGAGCTCCGACGAGATCGTCCGGCAAATCGAAGACGCGAAAAATCTGGCCGGCTTCGGCGGCGTGACCGTGCTGCCCGTTTCGCCCGGAGCGCAGCATCCGACCGGCAAGCCCTGCCCGGGCATGGAGCCGGCTTATCTGAGCCGGGAGTATTTCGACCGGTACGAGGAGATGCTCCGGATCTCGGAGAGGCTCGGACAGAAGCTGATCGTGTACGACGACATCGATTTCCCGAGCGGTACGGCCGGCGGCCGACTGTTGCGGGAATATCCCCGGTATACGCGCAAACTGCTCGAAATGCAGGAGTTCGAAGTATGCGGTCCGGCCCGTTTCGAGCATCCGTTGGCCGTCTCCGATACGTTGCGTTGCATGGCCGTTTCGGCCATGGAGACCGCCTCGCGCCGGATCGTCGATCTGGGTGCCGCCGTCCGCCGGGATACGCTGGCGTGGGACGTCCCGGACGGAGTGTGGAAAATCATGTTTTTCAATTGCCGGTACGCGGTTCATCCGCAGGTCGATTACATGGAGCCGGAGGCCGTCGAGTGCTGCATTTCGATGACTTACGACCAGTATGCGAAGCGTTTCGGACGCTATTTCGGCGGCGTGGTCGACAAAGTGTTTTTCGACGATGTGGGCTACGTGTCGATGGAGAGGACGTGGACGCCCGCGATTACCGGGCTGTTCGAGAGCCGGTACGGCCGCCCGGCCGCGCTCTACTATCCGGCGCTGTTCTACGACATCGGGCCGGAAACGGCCGCCGCCCGCGTGGCGTTCTACGATCTGAGGGCGGAGCTGATGGCCGAGGGCTATCCCCGTCAGGTCGCGCAGTGGTGCGCCTCGCACGGCCTGAGCAGCATCGGGCATCCGCCGGGCAACTATTGCACGAATCCGACCGATATGCACGGCGATATCCTGAAATTCTACCGGCATACGCAAATTCCGCTGACGGACTATATCTTCTATTACGGGCACGGCCGCGACGGCTTCAAGCAGGTCGGTTCGGCGGCCGACCTGTACGACCGGCCGCTGGTCGGGGCGGAGCTGTGCGGAGCTTTCGACGCCGCGATGGACTCGCTGATGCTCTACCGCGTGACGCTCGATCTGTTCGCGCGCGGCGTCAACTATCTGGTGCCGCACGGAATGTGGTACGACCCCGCGCCGGAGCATGTGCGGATACCGCCTCTGATTTCGCCCTACAATCCGACGCTGGCTCCGGCACTGAAGCGGTACAGCGATTTCGCCGCGCGCTCGTGCGCGATGCTGCAGGGCGGGCGGCGCGTGGCCGATGTCGCGGTACTTTACCCGATTGCGGCGGCTCAGGCCGGATTCCGTTTCGGCAGCGGGGACGAATGGGGCGAGAGCGTGCCTCCGGAGCTGGACTACCAGAGGGTAGGCGCCTTGCTGACCACCGTGTTGCACCGGGACTATACGCTGGTGCATCCCGAAATGCTGACCGACGGTCGCGTGCGGCCTGAGGGCCGGACGATGCTACTCGACAACCGGGTGAATCGCCAGCGGTACGACGTGCTGATCCTGCCCGGCGGGAAGGTTTTCTCCGCCGAGGCGCTCGGCCGGGTCCGCGAATTCTACGAGCGGGGCGGCCGGGTGATCGCCACGAGCTGTCTGCCCGAGCGTTCGGCCGAGTTCGGCATGGACGACGCGCTTCGCAGCGAGGTAGAGGCTCTTTTCGGTTCTCCGTCCGAGCGGCGGGCGGGAACGGTTCGCCGCAACGGGGCCGGGGGAGCGGCCGTCTTCGTGCCTGAGCCCGACGCCCGGTCGCTGGAGCGGGCCTTTGCCGCTTTGGAGGCCGATCCGGATGTCGTGATCGCCGATACGGTGCGGCATGCCAGCTCGGGGACCTCGTTCGGCTATCTGACGAAAATGGTCGCTTCGGGGCAGGAAGCCTCCGCCTCCGATCCGACCGGCGGAAACGGAGCCTCTTTCTGCTATATCCACAAGCAGAAAGACGGGCGGGATATTTACTTCTTTACGAACTCGTCGAACGATTCGATCTCGACGCCGGTTTCGCTGCGCGGCAGGCTGAAGCTGCAGCGGTGGGACCCGTTCACGGGCGAGACGACCGGGCTCGCCTCGCGCAGGGAGCGCCGCAGCGGCGGAACCTATACGCATTTCGAGCTCGATCTGCCTCCCGTGTCGGGCGTTTTCGTCGTGGGCGAGCGCCGCGAATAAGGAGCGGGATCCGCCCCTGCCGGGATTCCCGTGCAGGCGTCGGCACGGAGAATCGCCCCGCGCCGGACCGGATGCCGACGACCCGGCAGACGGCCGTCGGTACGGTCGGGCGTGTTCCGGAATTGCGGGCGGACCGTTCCGAATTTCCGATTACTTAACGCCCTGCGGGACGTAATCCGAACTATTTGTGTAACTTTGCTGCGATTAAGAGAGAGATTTATGGTTAAGAAAGAAAAAAAGTCCCCGAGGGGGGACAAGCGGCGGAAAGACGCCCCGGCTCTGATTGCGGAGCTGTTCCGCTCGCTGCCGGATAAGCGTTATTCGGTAAAGAGCCTGATGGCGGCGGTCGGCGCGACGACCCGGGACGAGAAGGAACGGGTGCGCGGAATCGTTCGCGATCTGGCGGCGGAGGGCGTGATCGAGCAGGTTTCGGAAGGAAAATACCGACTGAGTCACTCCGAGCGGGAGACGGTCGAGGGAACGGTCGACATGACTTCCTCGGGCGCGCTGTACGTGATCGTGGAGGGTATGGACAAGGATATTTACGTGAATGCCTCGCGAACGAGCCATGCGTTGCACGGCGACCGGGTGCGCGTGGCCATCACCCGTAAGGGCCGTACCGGCAATCCTGAAGGCGAGGTCGTCGAGATCGTCGAGCGGTCGAAGAAGAACTACGTCGGCGTCGTCGAGATGTCCGAGGGCGACGCCTTCGCGTTCGTTCGCGTCGACAGCCGCAAGATGGCGACGGATATTTTCGTGCCGGCGCGCGCCTTGCATGGCGCGAAAGGCGGCGAAAAGGTGCTCGTAAAGATCACGGGTTGGCCCGATACGATGCGCAGCCCCGAAGGAGAGATCGTCGACGTGTTCGGCGAGCCGGGCGACAACAATGCCGAGATGCATGCGATTCTCGCCGAATTCGATCTGCCGTACGGCTATCCCGAGGAGGTCGAGAAAGAAGCTGAGAAAATTCCCGAAACGATCACCGACGAGGAGATCGCCGCGCGACGCGACATGCGCGGCGTGGCGACGTTCACGATCGATCCGGCCGATGCGAAGGATTTCGACGACGCGCTCTCGATCCGTCGGCTGGAAAACGGGAACTACGAGGTCGGCGTACATATCGCCGACGTAACGCATTACGTGCATCCGGGCGACCTGATCGATACCGAGGGGCAGAACCGGGCCACGTCGGTCTATCTGGTCGACCGGACGATTCCGATGCTGCCGGAGCGGCTGTCGAACGGGCTCTGCTCGCTGCGGCCTCACGAAGAGAAGCTGTGCTTCTCGGCCGTGTTCGAGCTCGACGAGCAGGCGCAGGTGCTCGGAGAGTGGTTCGGCCGCACGGTGATCTATTCCGATCGCCGCTTCACGTATCAGGAGGCTCAGGAGGTGATCGAAACCGGTCGGGGAGATTTCGCCGACGAGATACTGAAACTGAACGGGTTGGCCCAGACGCTGCGCAAGGAGCGTTTCCGCAACGGATCGATCAGCTTCGAACGCGAGGAGGCCAAGTTCGATCTGGACGAGAACGGCAAGCCGCTGCGGGTCTATTTCAAGGAGATGAAGGAGTCGAACCAGCTGATCGAGGAGTTCATGCTGCTGGCCAACCGCAGGGTGGCCGAATTCGTCGGCCGTAAGCGCAAGGGCGCGCAAAACGCCGAGCGGACGTTCGTCTACCGAGTGCACGACAAGCCCAATTCCGACAAAATGGCTCAGTTCCGCAGCTTCGTGCTCCGTTTCGGCTACCAGATGAAAGCCGAAGGGAACAAGGCCGTGGCGAAAGAGATCAACCGGCTGATGAAGAAAATTCACGGCAAGAAGGAGGAAAACATCATATCGACGCTGGCGATTCGTTCGATGGCCAAGGCGACCTATACGACCGACAACATCGGCCATTACGGGTTGGCGTTCGACTACTACACCCATTTCACGTCGCCGATCCGCCGTTATCCCGACATGATGGTGCACCGGCTGCTGGCTCACTATCTGGCAGGCGGCAAGTCGGAGGATAAGGAGTACTACGAGCGGCTGTGCGAGCACTGTTCGGCGATGGAGGTCCGCGCGGCGGATGCCGAGCGCGCGTCGATCAAGTACAAGATGGTCGAGTTCATGCTCGACAAGCTCAACGAGGAGTTCGACGGCCATATTTCGGGCATCACCGAGTGGGGCATCTATGTCGAGCTGGAGGATACCAAGATCGAGGGCATGGTGGCGCTCCGCGACATGACCGACGATTTCTATCTGTTCGACGAGGAGAACTACTCGGTCAAGGGGCGCGAGCACGGGCGCACGTTCACGCTCGGCGACGAGGTGCGCATCCGTGTCGTAAGGGCCGACTTGCAGCGCAAACAGCTCGATTTCGATCTGGTCGCCTCGTACGACTTCGATACGAAGGAGGCGACGCTGGTCGAGTAGCGCTCGGGCGGAGCCCGTCCGGCGAATGAAAAGAGGGCGTGTCAAAACTGAAATGACCGCTCTCTCCAAAGTTACAGATTGTAACTACAAGACATGAAAGAGTCGTATCAAGCTCTGTTTTGAGTAATGATACGACTCTTCTTTTCCCCTTTAGGAATGTTCAAATTTCAGATCGAAAACCCATCTTGGCCGAATTGAGTTTTGACACCTCCTTTCGTTCCGGAGCTGTTCGTTCCGGCGCTCAGCGACGCCAGAAGCGGGAGGTGATGTCCGTCATTCGGAAGAGGGACCTGGCGGGGCGGGCGGTCGTTCCGGCGTTCGGAGAACGGTCGTCCGGGGAGCCGTGCCCGTCGGAACGGCTGCCGGTTCGGACGATCCGGTACAGCCGCTGGTTCGTCGTCCGGCAGTTCAGGCCGCCGAGCTTCTCCCGGTAGGGACCGAGCTTGACGTAGTCGAACGCGAGCGGGTCGAACTCCGGCGGCAGCGCCGGCCGGCCCGAGTACCAGCCTGTGCGGATCGTACCTCCGGTCGCGCGCACGATGTGCCGCGCCAACGCGGCGACTTCGCCAGGCGCCGCGTCGCCGCCCATGAAGCAGACGCAGGTGATCTCGCGGCCGTACCGCTCCAGCAGCCGCTCCAGCGCGCCCGGGGTCAGCGCCTCTCCCTCGTCCCGTTGCAGATGGGGACTGTGGCACCCGGGGCATCCGTTCGGGCAGCCCGACAGGTTCAGCGCGAGCGTCACCTCGTCGGGAATTTCCTGAAAAACGATATCGTATCCGGCGTATTTCAGCATGATGTCGGGGTGGTTTCGGTTACGGCGGCCGGAGCGGTTTCCGTCTCTGCGGCAGCATGGTTGTAATGGCGTGCGGCGGCCTCTTTCTGACGCGGCTTCGAGAAGTTGCTCACGCGCTTCAGGTAGCCGATCACGCGCGTCAGATAGTCCGTGTTGCGGCTGTGGCAGACGGGGCATTCTTTCAGGTAGCGCTTGTCGATGTGGCCGCAGTCGTTGCAGACGGTGTTCGGGATGTTGAACGTGAAATAGTTCGTCCCCTCGCGGGCAGCGACGCGCAGCAGCTGGCGGTACTGCGCTTTCGACAGATGCTCGTCGAGATTCATGTGCAGGGCCGAGCCGCCGGTCAGGTGCTCGACGTAGCGCCGTCCGTGCAGCCGGAACTTGTCGAGCACGTTCAGGGACGGGTCCTCGACCGCATAGAAGTAGCTGTTGTAACAGTCGCGCGGGACGACGTAGCCGTCCTCGCGGTCCCATTTGGCATGCTTGACGCCCACGTTCTCGGCGGGGATCATCTCGCAGTTGAACAGCACGTCGGCCGTCCGGTACTGTTTGTTGTACTTCTCGACGATTCCGAGCACGTCCTGCACGAAGGCGGCGTACTGCGGGTTGTCGCTGATCTCGATGCCGAGGAACTCGGCCGCCTCGACAAGTCCGTTGACGCCGATGGTCAGATACTGGCGGCCCATGGTGATGTATCCCGCGTCGAACAGCGGCAGCATGCCTTTCGACTGCAGATGCTTCAGGTTCTCGTTATAGGCGAGCTGGAATTTGTGCATGCGGTCGACGACGTCTTCCAGAAACTCGGTGTAAGGCCGTCCGTTGCGTACGGCGTATTGGATGCAGCGATTCAGATTGACCGTCAGCACGCTTTTCGACCCGGTCGATACGCCGCCCGCCCCGAGCGTGTAGCTGAAACCGTTGTCCTGAATCTCGTTGCGCAGCCGGCAACAGCTGCTCAGCGAGTCGGCATTGTCGCTCATGTAGGTGAAGAACGAGTGGCCCGCCGCATACATCTCGGCCGTCAGCTCGCCGTATTCTTTGTCCTTTACGTCGCCGTTCTCGGACAACAGGGCCATCGTCTCGACGGGAAAGGTGAGCACCGTCTTGGTCCGCTCGTCGTTGAACCAGCGCATGAAGCGGCGCTGCAGCCAGTCGAGCGAATCCCAGTCGGGCCGCGATCCGTCGGGGAAGAAAAAGTTGCCGAACAGGCTCTCGAAATAGTAGCGGTCGTAGTAGGCGATGTTCCAGAAAACGGCTTGGAAGTTCCGCGCGCCGGTCGGCTGGTTGATCGAGTAGACGACCTGCTCGAAGCAATCGGTGATGACCTTGTCGAGCGTACGGCGCTTGAGCGACAGGTCGACGACGCGATCCGGATCGCGGTAATAGTCCGGGCCGTACTCCTGCCCGATGAAGTAGTTCAGGTACATCAGGAACTCGGGCGTCGCGCAAGCGCCGCTGAGCATGCTGCTGACGATGAAGACCATGTTGACGAATCCTCCGCAGAACGATTTCAGGTTCGTCGGCTTGGTCGAGTTGCCGCCGATCGAGATCGTCCCGCCGACGAGCCAAGGGTACATCGTGATGCTGGCGCAGTAGTTGGCCATGCTCGTCTCGTCGTTCTTGTAGATGAAATGCCGGTCGAGCAGCTCGATGTAACTGTCGGCCATCTCGCGGCCGTACATCTCTTTGATCCGGTCGCACAGCAGCCGGCGGTTCAGCCGGATGAAGTTGCGCTTGGGGAGCTCGCCGATCAGCGTGGCGATGTTCTTGTTCTCGACGTTCGCGTTCGCGTCGTACTTGCTGCCCGTAGCCGGATTCTCGGCGTTGCAGTAGTCGACCAGAAAGGCGAGCTTGTCGCGTACCTCGCGGTCCTCGAAATGCTGCTGCCGGTAGATGATGAAGGACTTGGCGACGCCGTAGTAGCCGTGGCTCATCAGCGTCAGCTCGACCTGATTCTGGATTTCCTCCACGCTCGTCCCCTCGTGGATGTAAAGGCAGGAGGTCAGCTTGCCGAGCGTTTCCGCGGTCGGTGTCTGGCCCACGGAGCGGAATGCCTTTTCGATGGCCGCCGTGATTTTGTCCATCGAAAAAGGTTCGTGCTTGCCGTCCCGTTTGACGATGTTGAAACTGGTTCCGTTCATTGCAGTATCGTTTTTGTTCGTTGCATGTCGTTTGCCGGGGGCCAAGCCCGCGACCGAAAAACGGAAATCTGCCTTGCGGAAAAACTGGGGAGGAGGGGGAGGCGCGTCTGCGCGCGAGCAGACCGCACCGGTCCGCGTCGGTGTCTTCTTGCCTTAACTCCCGAAGGCGGAAATTCGTTTCTCGTGTCCGGCAGGTCTTCTGACTGATCCCTTCCCTCGGGCGCCTTCCCGCAAACGGATTTGCAGTGGCCTGTTGCCCTCGGTTCGGCGGGAATCACAGCAGCGGGTACTGTCGCCGAATTTCACGGCGTTCCCTCTTTCGGGCGCGAAGCGTCGCGCCGCCGAAACAATGTAAAGGTAGGCACAAATCCGGCCCGGCTCCGGTCAGGTCCGTGCAAAGTATCGACTTTTTATCAACAATTACGGGATTCGTCTTTCAATTTTTCGATAAACGGATGATTGCGTACGGTTTTGTGCCGGTCGGCGGACCGGGACCTGCAAAAATGTCCGGGCTGCGGCCGGGCTCGCTGTTTCGGCGGGCGAACACGGCGTTCCCGTGCCTTGCCGGAGCCGGGAGAGCTTCGGAAGTCCGCTGGCTCGGAGGCGATCTTTACCCGGAGCCCTCGCTCGGCATGTCGGACAAAGATTTCATGCCGCCGGGCGGCTTCCTGCGACCGGATAGAACTCGCCGATGAAAATAAAATAACTTGCTTCTCTCGCCTTTGTAAATTGATAAAGGGATATTCGACAGCGGGCTGACCGCTAAGGAAAATCTGTTTGCCGAAGGATTTTTACGGGTCCTGAGATCATGGCTTTCGAGAGTGCCAGAGGTGTCCGACACATCGTGCTTCCGCACCGGCTCGACGGAAGACCGGCGGATTCACTCGTGCCATAACCTTTGACCGGGAAGCTTTTCGAGAAACGCAATGTATTGTGAATTGGACAAAAAACAAATTTGCCTGAAAACGTCGATCCGATATTTATTCGGATTGTAACAGGACAAGTGCTTATGCGTTCTGTCAGCCAACGACCGTGGCGACGATCCTGCGTGCGCCGCCGTGATTGCGGAACTCGCACAGGTAGACGCCCTGCCACAGACCGAGGTTCAACCGGCCGGCCGTAATCGGAATTGTCAGCGATACGCCGGCGAGCGTCGATTTGGCGTGCGCCGGCATGTCGTCGTCGCCTTCGAGCGTGTGAGCGTAATAGGGCTCGCGTTCGCGGATCAGGCGGTCGAACACGGAGGCCATGTCGGCACGCACGTCCGGGTCGGCGTTTTCGTTGATCGTTAGGGCGGCGGAAGTGTGCTGCAGGAACAGGTGGAGCAACCCCGCGCGGGGCAGCGGAGGCAGTTGCGCGAGAATTTCGTCGGTTACCAGATGGCAACCGCGCGGACGGGGGCGCAACGAGAACTCGGTTTGCGATACCATAGGGCAAGAAAGGTTTATGATCGTATTTTCCCGAGGGCGGAGGAGTGCCGTTTTTGCCGGCTGTCTTCCTGCGCGGGAGGGAAATTTCTGTCGGAGCGTATGCAAATGTTTCTCCCGACGGAAACCTTTCTGCAAAATTAACGCTTTATTCCGGGAATGCGGCGGGACTCCGGGGCTTTCGGTCGCGATTGCGTCGCAATCCGTGCGAGAAATGTGGATAAAATGTTACAATTTTGATTCCGCAGCGCGTGTTTTGTATGAAAAATTTCGTTATTCCAAAAAACCGTTGTATATTTGAAGCCGATTTGCGCTCAGTAATTGCGCGATTATCCGGTGAGGCGAAGGGAATTTAGCCGAGACGGTTAAATTTTTAGTGCATTCCGTTTGTGCATTAAGAAATTATTCGTACTTTTGCCAACCCTAAAATGCTGTGAACTGCCGATGTAGCTCAGTTGGCCAGAGCAGCTGATTTGTAATCAGCTGGTCGGGGG
>ENA-ORTI01003031-ORTI01003031.1-human-gut-metagenome-genome-assembly--contig:-NODE-3031-length-13766-cov-2.515426_pt1 | contig 13766 bp, 13 predicted proteins | sample MGYA00242071_ERZ509191 | MGnify/ENA primary metagenome ERZ509191 (study PRJEB26280, sample SAMEA2338832) | human gut metagenome | biome: human gut; feature: human-associated habitat; material: faeces...
GATGGCAACAAGCGCCACGAACACGATCCATGCGGCAGCGATGATCGCGAGCTTGTTCTTACGAAGGCGCTTCCAAGCGTCTCCCCACAGCGTGCGGGAGGCCTCGCCCGAAACGTTGTGCGGCGCGGAGGCATTGACCTTCGCCGCCGCATCAACGTGCTGCGTAGGATTCGGGTACAACATAAACGTGTTCCCTCCTAGTCTTCGCTCTTGCTGTTGCCAAGCCTGATGCGAGGATCAAGGAAGGCGTAGCTGATATCGACAAGCAGATTGATTACCATGACCACCACGATGATGATCGTGACGCCGCCCATCACGAGCGGCCAGTCACGGGACGAGATAGCACGGTAGATCTCCGAACCAACGCCGGGCCAGTTGAACACCGTTTCCACGAGCACGGCCCCGGCGAACACCTGGCTGAATTGCATACCCGCCAGCGTCACCACCGGGATGAGCGCGTTCTTCAAGGCGTGCTTGTACACGACCGTCCGTTCCCTCAGGCCCTTGGCCCGTGCCGTGCGGATGTAGTCCGTGCCGAGGATGTCGATCATGGAGGCGCGCTCCATGCGGCTGTACTGGGCGATGTAGAGGATCGCCAGCGTCACCACCGGCAGGATGAGGTGATGGGCCACGTCGAGGATATAGGCGAACCCCGTGTAACCCGCGCCGATGGTCGTCATGCCCGACACGGGCAGGATGGGGATCCACGATGCGAACAGGATGAGCAGCATCATGCCGGTCCAGAACGCGGGGGCGGAAAAGCCGATCAGGGCCACGATGGTCACCAGATGGCTGGTCCAGCTGTTCGGACGCCGCCCGGCCTGCACGCCGAGACAGACGCCGATGAGGACCGCCGCGCACACGGCGGTGACCACGAGCAGCAGCGTCGCGGGCAGGCGATCCTGAATGAGTTCCATCACCGGAAGATTGAAGAAATAGGAGTAGCCGAGATCGCCGTGCAGCACCTTGCCGAAATAGGCGACGAACTGGTTGAACAGGCTCTGGTTCAGCCCGTACTGCTCACGGATGGAGGCAAGCAGTTCGGGGCTGGCACCGCCCATTTCGCCAGCGATGGTCACCGCCGGATCGCCGGGAGCCAGCCGGATGAGGAAGAAGTTCAGGCACAGTACCAGAACGAGCAGGACGGCCGCCCAGAACAATCGTTTTCCTACGACACGCAAGAACGTCATAAGAACTCTCCGCGTATGTTGCGAATGGGCCGGGGCCCCATTCCGAGAAATGACAGACAGGCACGTCCGGAACAGCCCCTGTCCGGGAGGACGCCGGGCCGCGCAAAGTTTCCCCGCCCGGCCCGGTCAAGCGCGGCTACTTCTTCAGGTAAACGTCCATATACGGAGCGAGGAAGCCCCAGATGGACGCGGGCACGTTGCCGACACGCTTGTTGTAGATGGTGTGGTAGGCGGTGGTGGTCATGAAGTAGATCGGCACGTCGTTCATGACGATCTGCTGGAATTCCTTGTACAGCTTCGCGCGCTTCTCGTTGTCGACCTCGGAGGCCGCCTGTTCCATGATCGCGTCGACCTTGGGATTGCGGTACTGCTGGGTATTGGAGAAAGGAACGCCCTTCACGATGTTGGCGGAGGAATACGTGCGGTGCACGCCGATGACGGGATCGCCCCAGTTGAACACGTTGTCGGTGGTGATGTCGAAGTTGTAGTTGGACACCCGTTCGGCCCACGTGCCGAAGTCGGGAGAAATGCGGATCTTGGCGTCGATGCCGACCTTGGCGAGCTGCGGCTTCAGGTATTCGGCCATCATCTTGGTGGTGGGGGAACCGGGGGCGTAGTCCACGGTCACGGTAAAGCGGGTGCCGTCGGCCTTGACCGGATACCCGGCCTCGTCGAGCAGCTTCTTGGCCTTTTCGAGGTTCACGTCATACATGTTCACGTCCTTCGTATAGAAGGGGCTGAACGGCGTGATCGGGGTGGCGGAAGGCGTCACAAGGCCCATCATGATGACCTTGGCGAAAAAATTGCGGTCGATGGCGTAGGCCGCTGCCTGACGGACCCGCACGTCGTCGAACGGCTTCTTGCCTGTGTTGAAGGCCACCCAGTCGAGGGAGCCGATACCGGCGTAACCCTTGTTGGTGACCACGAGGTTCTTGTCGCCGGAGAGACGCTTCACTTCGCGGAGGCTGTCAAAGAAGGGCATGGCGTCCACTTCGCCGCGCTCGACGGCCATGACGCGGTTGTTCATATCGGGAATGATCTTGATGATGACGCGGTCGACGTGCGGCTTGCCCTTAATGAAAAAGTCCTTGTTCTTCTCGAGCATGATGTAGTCGCCGGGCTTCCATTCCACGAACTTGAACGGCCCGCTGCCGATGGGAGCCTTGTTCGCGGGATTTTGGCGGATGTTGGGATCGGTGCCGTAGACGTGCTTGGGCATGATCGGGCACAGCACCGGGGACATGCACAACAGGATGGCGGGATGCGGCTTGGAGAGCCGGATGACCGCGGTGTACGGATCGGGCGTATCCACGCCGGATACGGGCGCGTACATGGCCTTGAAGGGATGGTTGGCCTTGATCGCCATGATGGAGAACGCCACGTCCTCGGAGGTGATCGGCGTGCCGTCATGGAACTTGGCCCCCTTGACCAGATGCAGGGTCAGGCTCAGGCCGTCGGGGGCCATCTCCCACTTTTCGGCAAGGTAGGGATGCGGATTCCACTGGTCGTCGTACTGGAGCGGGCTCGCAAAAAGCTGCGCGCCGGGGATGCCCGAGGAGATGCCGGAACTCAGGCCGGGGTTCAGCGAAACGGGGTTCTGCGCCCAGGTCACCGTGAACGTGCCCCCGTCGGGGATGGCTTCGGCCTTTGCGGGCACCGCCGTAAAGAGCATCGCCGCCGTCAGCGCGGCAGCGGAAAAGAGCTTCCAACCGTTCGTGAGACTTGCCATCGTTGTACTCCTTATGAGTTAGCGTTGCCTTGGCAACGGGTGGGACGCACTCAGGGCTTGCGGGGCTGGAAAAGGCCGTGCCCGAACGGGGCCAGTACATTGCCCTCGCGGGCTACCACCCTGCCCCGCACGACCGTGCAGACGGGGAGCCCGACGCCCTCAAGCCCTTCGAAGGCCGAGAACGGATTGAGATACCGCAGGGAATGAGCGGTGATCGTCCAAGCCCTGCCCGGATCGATCAGGACGGCGTCCGCGTCGAGCCCGACGCCGAGCGCGCCCTTGCGGCCGTCGAGGCCGAACACCCTCGCGGCGGAGGAGGCGAACCGGGCCAGCAGGCTCGGGCTGCACCCGCGCCGGGTCACGGCCTGATCGAACATGACCTGCACGAGGCTCTGGAGACCGCTGAGGCCGCCCCACGCGCCCATGACGCCGTGTACCGCCTCGTCCTTTTCGTCGGGACGCGACGGCGAATGATCCGAGCCGATACAGGACAGGGTGCCGTCCAGCACGTATTCCCAGAGCCCGTCTCGAGCCTCGGCGGTCCGCAGGGGCGGCGCACACTTGAAGACCGTACCGCATGACAAGAGGTTTTCTTCTGTAAAAACGAGGTAATGGGGGCAGGTTTCGCCAGTGACGGACAAACCATCGGCCTGTGCCCGGCGGACGAGTTCGGCCACGCGGGGATGGCTGACGTGGCAGATGTGCACGCGGGCCCCGGTTTCGCGGGCCAGTTCGATGACGTTCGCCGTGGCGATGACTTCTGCGACCACGGGGCGGCTGTCCAGAAAGGCCCGTCGGGTCCCGCCCCCGGCCTTCGCTTTCGCTTCACCGGCGCAGATAAGCGCGTGATCCTCACAGTGGAACCCGGCGAGGCCGCCGAAAGCCTTGATCCGGAACAACGCCTCACGCGCCAGCCCCATGTCCACACTGGAATACCCGAGGGACACGGGCGCAATGAAGGCCTTGAAGCCCACGGCCCCGGCCGCGTCCATGCCCGCCAGTTCGGCGGTGTTGTCGGTCACGAGCCCGCCCCAGAGCGCATAGTCCACGAGGCTGCGGCCCTCGAACACGGCCAGCTTGTTCGCGAAGGCATCCGCGGAGGTCAGGGGTGGCGTGTTTTGGAGAGGCATGTCGATGAGGGTCGTCACCCCGCCCACCGCCGCCGCTTCCGAGGCGTGCGGCAGGGCTTCGCGCCAAGTGAAGCCGGGATCGTTGATATGGGCGTGACAGTCCAGCATACCGGGCAGCACATACAATCCGGCGGCATCCAGCTCCTCGCGCGCCGGCAGCGTTCCGTCATCGGAAATCGCCGCGATTTTCCCGTTCCTGACGTACAGATGCCCGCCGAAAACCCTATCGGCGGTGACCAACATTCCGTTCCTGATCGCTAAATCGAACATGCGGGCTCCGAGAGGCGGCGGCAGGCGCCGGAGAGATGTGCAGAGGGATCGTACGCCTACATAGTAAGATGGTTAAGCTGTCTGACCAACTTAAATAAAACAAAAAATTACAGCAAGTTATTTATCTATTTTGGTTTATCATAACGTATTAGCCCCATCTCCGCAACCCCTTGCCGTTTTTTCTCCTCATAAAACCTTCCGGAGCGTTCCCGAGACGCGCAAGGCGCGGCAGACATCCGTTCTCTCGAAAGATTGGGCACCGATCAGGGGACGATATGCGTCCCCTTGCCTTCCACGACCGCGGCGCGGACGTTTTCCGGCGAGGTGATGATGGCCTCCTTGCCGGTTGCCCTGACGAAATCCACCGCCGCCAGGACCTTGGGAAGCATACTGCCCGGAGCGAAGTACCCGGCTTCCACGCAGGCCATCGCCTCTGCCACGGTCATCCGGGAAATATTTTCCTGCTCGGGCGTTCCGAAATGGATGGCGACGTTGGACACCGCCGTGGAAATGACGAACAAGTCGCTCTTGATGCGTTTGGCGAGCAGGCAGGAGGTCAAATCCTTATCCACCACGGCATCGACGCCCTCATAACCCCCTTCCGTACGGAACACCGGGATACCGCCGCCACCGCCCGCGATGAGGTGCAGGCCCGAGGCAAGGAGCGTTTTCAACCCGGCCTCCTCGACGATCTCCAAAGGGCGTGGAGAGGGTACGTAACGCCGGAAGCCGCGCCCGGCGTCTTCCCTGAGTACCCACGAGGGATTTTCGCGGCGGAGGACCTCGGCCCGCTCGGGCGGGTAGAATTCGCCCACGGGCTTCGTGGGATTCCGGAAACCGGGATCGTCCTTGTCCACGACCACCTGCGTCAGCACGGCGATGGAATCCTCGCACAGGCCGCGCCGGAGGAACTCGTTCTTCAGCGTCTGCTGAATCTGGTACCCAATGCCGCCCTGCGTGTCCGCCACGCAAGTCACCAGCGGCAGGCCGTGCAGCCCGGACGTGGCGTGCGCGACTTCGCTCCGCCACAGCAGGAAGCCCACCTGCGGGCCATTTCCATAGGTGACAACCACCTGATATCCCAACTCCACGAGGCTCACGATATGCTTTCCGGTGACGCACAGGGCCCTGTACTGATCCTGTACGGTCTGGGCGTCCTTACTGAGGATGAGCGAATTTCCCCCGATGGCGATAACTGCGACCTTGCGTGTCGGCATGTCTGCTTCTCCCGATGGCGGGTCCCGGGATACGGCCCCACCGGCTGATGGATAAAAAGGATCCGGACGAGATGGCGACCGGCCCGGAAGCGGGCCTCACGGAAACGTGCCGGGGAAGGAGGCCGCCGAAAACGGCCCCGCATCTCCCGTACAAGGCTAGTTCACGCCGCAAATGGACGCGAGCAGAGCCATGCGCAGTGGGATGCTGAACCCGATCTGCTTGAAATACAGTTCGAATTCGCTCTTATCGAGGCTCTGTTCGAACTCGAAGTCGTTGCGCGGCAGGGAATGCATGATACCGACCACGCGCCCGGTCTTCTTCTTGATGTATTCGAGATCGTTGAGGTACAGATAATGGTTGGCGACCTTCCGCATGAAGTCCTCGCGGTTGGGATCTTCCTTCTTCAGGGAGCTGCCGGGCAGGTACAGCAGATCGGCCCTGGCCATGAGCTCGACATTTTCGTCGTGCGTCAGATCGAAATGTTCCTCAAAGCTCGCGCCCATGCTCTTCAGCTTGTCGATCAGGACCTGCGGGGTCCGCAGCCCGCTTGAGCCGGTGTAGATGATGTGCGCACCCATGCGGGCCGCGCCGAGGGCGAAGGATTGCCCGGAACGTGCGCGGGACAGGTCAGGCGTGGAAATGATGATGCGCATGTCCTCAAAGGGCTTCTTCAGGGCGCGCAGGGCGGTGTACATGTCCAGCAGGCCCTGCGTGGGATGGGTCACGTGCCCGTAGCCGCCGGAAATGATCGGGCAAGCGTCCGAACCGAGGCGTTCCAGCGTGGACAGGACCTGTTCGCTGTCCCCGTGGCGCAGCACCAGCACGTCGGCGTACTGGGAAATGACCCGGATGCCGTCGTACAGGGATTCATTCTTCGCCATCGCGGAATGGCCCATCGGATCAGTCTCGGTGATCACGCGCCCCCCGAGGCGGTGCATGGCTACCTCGTGGCTGCACCGGGTACGCGTGCTCGGCTGGAAAAACAGTGTATACAGGAGCTTGTTGGCAAGCAGCGGAATCTGGTTCTTGGAGTACGGCTCCAGCAGTTCGGCGGCCTTGAAGAGATGCCCGAGCTCCTCCTTGCTGTAGTCGTCGAGGAAGGTCAGGTTTTTGCCCTTCATGTTGGCGGCTTCAAGTTCGTCACGAAGGTCCAGCGGCTTGAGGCTTGCGGAAATGGTCATGATAACGCTCCATTGTATGACGGCGGTGTTGTGGGGAAAGCGGCCCGCCGCCGGAAACGCGGCGGGCCTCCGGCATCAAATCTCCGCGTCGCGGTGGCAATCCTTGGAGTAGATGTAGGAAAGGCGGGTGAGGCCCACACCGTAGCAGCACTGCTTGCAGTACGCGCCCATCCAAATGAAGTCTTCAGCTTTGACCGGAACCCAGTCGTCGTTCAGCAGGTACAGGCCCTCCCCTTCATACAGGTACGCGCCGTGCTCCTGCACGTGCGTTTCCACGAAGGGATGGCAGCCGCCGGGCGCGAAGGACAGGATGTGCATGTTCATGTCGAAGCGTTCGTCCACGGGCAGCAGATCGCGCACGAACACGTTTTCCATGTTGTCGTAGATGCGTTCTTCGATGTCGTTGGTATTGCCGAACACGGCGTAGGGTTGCATCGCGGGATCGGGATGCGGGATGTAGCGCTGCTTGTAGAGCAGGAAGCGCAGGGGCTTGTCCGTCCCGTTACGGAAGGAGATGCCCACCCCGGCGGGCGCGTAGGCATAGCCGCCCTGCGGCATGACTTCGGTGCGTCCGCCTACAGTGACGGTCAGCGAGCCTTCACCGTCAAGCACGTAGATAAAGGTTTCGATCTGGCCGGACGCGCCGTAGGGCACGGTGGTCCCGCCGCCGGGCAGGGCCGTGCCGATGTGCTGGACGAAGCCCGCACCCATTTTAGGGGTGCACAGGATGGTCATCCGGCAGCCTTCGATGCCGGGGATCACGTTGAATACACGGCCTTCCGGAGGGATGATCGCGTACATGCCCGGCTTCACCACGGCTCTGGAACTCAACAGATCGCTCGGATATCCCATGCTCTTCTCCTTCCGCGGGCGGCCCGCTCGCCGCGTCCCGCCCGGTTGCGCCGCCCGCGCCTTCGCGGGGGCCTGTTCCCTTTCGCACGCGCCGCGGCATCGGCGTATGCAGTTGGTTTCCGGATGTCCCATCCACTGTTTACTGCCTTCCGGGGCAAGGCATACCCTCCGGAAGGCCGCCTTTGACGTTTCACTGGACAGATGGTCTTACCAAAAACAGCAATAGCCCCCTGTACAAAATCTGTCAATCTTCTTTTGATATTTTTTCCGTTACCAGTTCACAAAAGCATATATTTCAATATGTTTCATAAAATATGCTCTATTTGCTTCTTCCCGGTAAAACGGGACTCTTCCCGCCTGTTCCGATAGGATGAAAGACAGCATCCCGCTCCGCCACCCACCCAGGCGGGCCGGAACAGCGTTTTTCCCGACGGCCAAAAACCGTTGGCCCCGTCATCAACCTTTTGGACTCAAAAAAGAGTGGGATATGTTCGATAAAGTCGTCAAAAGCACCGTTCCGGGGCAGGTCATTGAGCAGATCAAGGAACTGCTGGTCAAGGGAGAACTCAAACGCGGGGATCGCCTCCCGCCCGAACGCCAGCTTGCGGATATGCTCGGCGTGAGCCGCCCTTCCCTCCGCGAAGCCCTTCGTGCGCTGGAATACGCCGGTATGCTGGAAACCCGTGTGGGCGAAGGCATCTTCGTGGCCGACGGGGACAGCATTATGATGAACAATCTCCTGATGCTGCACCTCATCAAACAGTACGCCCTCGAAGAGATGATCGAGGTCCGCAAGGTCCTTGAGACGTCCAACGTGCGTTTTGCTGTGCTCCGGGCACGCGACGAGGATCTCGCCGCGCTCAAGGAAATTCTCGAACAGTCACGCGGCCAGATCGCTAACAAGGCGGCCTTCATCAAATCCGACTACGCGTTTCACCAGGCCATCGCCGTGGCGTCCGGGAACAGCATCCTTGCCACCATGCTCCAGACCATGCGGACAATGATGAGCGACTTCAACTCGCAGCTCCTCACGTCGCAGGAAGGCCGCCAGCAGGTCTACGCACACCACAAAAAAATCGTCGAGGCCATCCTTAACCGCGACGAGAAAGCGGCTCAGGACGCCATGTTCCTGCACCTCGAAAACGTCGTCCAGAGCATGAAGAAGGCCTCACCCAGCAAAAGCAAATAACCCGAATGGGGCTCGTTCCCCCGCTCCGGCAACGATGCCGCCATGCACAATTTGCCATGACGAGCTCGGACACGACGCCCCGGCTTACATGCGCCCGCGGCCTCATTTCCGAGTATCGTCATGCCAGCATCATAATACTGTAATATCCGTTCATTTTTTTGTGAAACGGATACTGAAACAGCCATCTCCTCCGTATGCTTACCCCCACAGATCCGCAAGGAGGCGGGCCGTCCGCTCCAACATGCCCTGCGTATGCAAGGCGGTGAGCCCAAACCGGAGCAAACCGTCGCCGTAGGGAACCGTAGGATAGCGGGCCGCCAGTGCCAGCACGCCCCTTTCCGCCAGCTGTTCCCCAAGATGGGTCGTCCTTGCTTCCCCGCCTGTAGGTACCGCAACGATATGAGCGGTGCCGCGTGTAGGAATCCCAAGCTCGCACAGGCGGGCGCGAAAAAACACGGCATTATCCCGAAGCCGGGCACGTTCAGCGGCAAGCAGCGGCAAGCGTTCCAACAGCTTCAAAACAGCCGCAGCATGGGCCGGAGGCATGGCTGTGGAATGCATGACCGCCGAGGAAAGGCTTTCGAAAAAGGCGGCAAACCCCTTGGGGAGCAGCAGGAACGAACCGAACAGCCCAAGCGATTTGCCGAATGTTCCCAGGACGATGTCCGCCGTACCCGGCACCCCGGCGCACAGCCCGCGCCCTCCGGGGCCGAGCGCGCCCACCGCATGGGCCTCATCCACCATCAGGAAAAAACCATACTTGCTGCGGAGTTCAGCCATACGGGACACATCGAGTTCCGTACCGTCCATACTGAACAAGGACTCCGTCATCACCAGCGACTGTACCGTGGAGGGAGGGGCGGAAGCGAGCCGCCGTTCCAAATGCCCATAATCCGCATGGGCATATGTCCGCACATCGGCTTTCCCCAATACGAGCCCTCGGGCGATGCTGGCATGTACCCGGCGATCCACAAAGACGGGCTGTCCAGCATGGATCAACGCCATAGCGCAAGCGAGGTTGCCCTGATAGCCGCTCGGCAGGAACAGGCATTCGTCAAACCCGAAATACGCCGCAACCGCCTGCTCCGCTTCTTCGGTGATCCGGCTCCGTCCGCCGGCCAGACGTGACGCCGAAGCCGACGGCGGGAACGCCGCGAAACACTCCCCGACCTCAGCGCGCCATTCCGGAGATGAGGCCAACCCCAGCCCGTCGTTGAGCGTAAAATTCAGGAAGGCCCGGCCCCCCATGTGCACGACAGGGCCTTCGCCCGCCATGTCCAGCAAAGGCGGCCGCCGTTCAAGCCCTCGGGCCCGGCCTTCCTTCAGCCTTTCATCGAGACATTCGCGGAGGGTGCGTTTTGCGTCAGCCATTGAAAAAGCCGCCTGTATCGAGGTTCCAACATATCCCTTCTAAAGGTATCGTCATAAGGAGCCAGCCCGATGCCGAGGGAAACCGACCATGCCGGAACAGCCTCTTTCCCACATTCCATTCCGAAAAGGCCTTTCTCCGTTTTCGCCGCACTCCCCGTTTCCGACAAAGGGAGAGAGCACGCCGGACAAACGTCCACCCGATACGTTGCCGCCCGTAAGGACCGCCCCAGCAAAACCGCACGGAATACCATCAAGCCATCGAGCGCATCTGTGGGGAACCGGCATTCATCCACCGACAACAGGAAGGCATGGCACGAGAATCCCGCAAGGAACCGCTGATGCAGGGCGGCGGCCTGTGCCGCGGCCTCCAGCCCTTGCCACATGGGAGCTGATCCGAAACGGCGCCACGCGGTGAGGTGATCCGGTTCTGCCGCGCTCACCCCGTCCAGCAGGACAAAAGGCCGGGGTGCGTCTCCGGGAAGGGCATCAGTCATCGCCGCACCGTACTACCAAGGCCGCGTTTTGCCCGCCGAATCCAAAATTTTCCAATACCCCCACCGGGCCGGGAAACGGACGCGTTGCAACGGCAAAGTCCAACAGCCCGGAACAAGGTGCGCGCAGGTTCCGGATGGGCGGCAACCGCCCGGATCGCCATGCGGCGAGCATCAAGGCCAGCTCCATCCCCCCGCAGGCGGCGGAGCCATGCCCGATCCATGACTTGAGGGCGGTTACGGCGGGGCGCGCCTCCGCCTGCGCAAAAACCCTCTCCAGCAATACGGCCTCACTACGGTCATTAAGGGGAGTCCCCGTACCGTGTGCGGAAACCCAATCAACGGCATGGGGCTCAAGGCCCGCATCGGCAAGCGCCCCCCGTACCGCCTGCTCCGCAAAGCGGGCCGATTCGTCAGGCGCGGTGAGCGCACCTCCGTCCAGAGAAGCCCCAAACCCGAGGAGCTCCGCAAACACCGCCGCCCCGCGCGCCCGCGCCGACTCCAAGGATTCAAGCACGAATGCGGCTCCACCTTCGCCTGGAACAAAACCGTCACGGGCCTCGTCAAAGGGGCGGGACGCTTCCGATGGCACGGGGTTCCGGCTGAGCGCGTGGGCTTTGGCATACCCGAGCATCCCGCCGCGGGAAAGGCGGGAATCCCCGCCTGAGCAAAGGACGGTTTCCGAAAGGCCGTACCGCACCGCGCCGGAAGCCCTCCCCTATGGCCTGCAGCGCGGACGCGCACGCCGTCCCGAGTACGAGGCCCTCTCCGTGGATATCGAGAAAACGCGCCAACGCGGTGTTTCCGGTATTAGGCAGCCAACGCAAGAGCCATAGGGCGTCGAGCGCCTCAGAATCCGCTGGAGGAAGCCCGTTTTCCCGATCGAAATCCAGCATGGGGCCGGATGCCCCTATCAGGCAGGTCTGTGGAGGCATGTGCGGATCGAATCCCGCCGAAGCCGCCGCCCGGAGGCCGGACAAGACGGCAAACGCCGCACCCCGGTTCAGATAGCGGCGGTGCCGCCATGCCGAAAAACGGGAATACGCCGCATCATCTCCCAAATCGGAAACGGGGCAGGCAGAATACCCCGGCAAGGCTTCGCTTGGGGCGAACGCCGGGCATCCGCCGGCAAACGCCCGCGCGATGCCGCCCTGCTCCCATCCGAGGCTGGTACAGCAGCCTATGCCGGTGATGACGACCCTATTCATATTCCTGCGAAGGCAGCGCCGCGCGGATGTACGCCGCAATGTCATCAAGGCAGAGCTGCGGGACGGCATCCGGGTTGGACAAGCCAAGGGCGAGCGCCTTTACGCGCTCCGGGGAAAGGTAGGGATATTCACGGCGGATAACCGCTTCCGGTTCTCCACCATGCGCCACGTGGTAACGCAGGGAACGCAGAAACACCACGTCGTCATCAACCAGAATGTGGAACGTCTGGCCCAGCCGCGCGCCGATCTCCAACAGGTCGATGGATTCACAAGGCAAATCCGTCATGAGCCGGGTTTCGCCGGAAAGCGCCCGGGGGTCGCATTCAAAAATATCGGCAACAATGCCGCACACCTTATCCGTTATTTCCGAGTAATCCATTCTATCCTCAAAATGTGGTTTTCGTCGCCGAAAGCCCGCCGTCCAGCGTCACTACAGTGCCATTGACCGAGGATGCCGAAGCTGAAAGCAAAAACAACACTGTTTCAACGGCCTCATCCATGCGGACCAGCCGTCCGATAGGCATCCGTTTTTCTACGGCCTCCCTCCTGCGCTCCAAAAATACCGCGCCCCGCCCGGCATCCAGCCAGCTCAGGCGCAAGGAACAGGCGGTGACTCCCCTTCCGGACAGCTCCACGGCAAGGCTCCGGTACAGAGCCTCGCCAGCCAGCTTGGCGGCCGCATAATACCCCTGTCCTTCAGCCGGGCACTCGGCGGCGCTGGATGAAACGAACACGCAACGCCCGAACCGGCGGGCGGACGAGGCGGGCACGCAAGCCGATATCCACGGCGGCCCATTCCATAATCGCTTCCGGCGCGGCTCCGGCAATCAGGCTTTCGAAGCGCGAATGCATCAGGTCGACCAGATGGGCGGGCGGTTCACCGAGCAGCCCCCGGCATCGTTCCGGCAGGCTTTCCGGTTCATCAAGGGGAAGGCAGGAAAGCCCCGCTTCCCCGCAACGTGCGAGCCCTTCGGACGAACGGCAAACGGAAAGCGTTTTCGCGCCTTCCTCCCGGAGAGCACGGGCCAACGCCATACCGAGCTGGCTGCTTCCCCCCGTAATGATGACCGGCCCTTTGAAAAGCAACTTCATGCCTCCCCCCGCGCAGGATCCGCCGCAACAAGGAGCGTGCCTTCGGCCATCCGCCGCTCGCCGGACAGCAAGACGCACCGGATCGCCGCCGCATCGAGTTGAGGGGTAAACGCGTAATCATACGCCCCCGGCTCAATGAAATGCCGAAAACGGAACCGCTTCACGCCCAGAACACGCCAGCCGGGGAAGAGAGCTTCCGCCCCGGCCCGCATGGCCTCAATGACGAGCGTCCCCGGAACCCTTGGGGCACCGGGGAAATGTTCATCAAACAGAGGGTGTTCCCCAGAAAACCGCCATGTGCCCCGCACCTCGCGGTTCCCGGAACCATCCACCCGTCCGCCGGGAATAGCCTTTTCATTTTCCATGCTTTTCGTGTACCCATACCAATCTGAAAAAGCAATCCGTCCCCCGCATACCCCAGAAATCCGGGATACGTATTCCATCCGGCCCCGTTTGCCCCATGCCGCTAAAGCTTGGGCAAGCGGCTCAAGCCCTCCATGAACTTCCATTCTCCTGAAAGTGCGAACCGGAAACATCCGGTTCGCACTTTTATTTGCTCATACAGCATCTGCCCATGTCAGGCAGACATCGCCGCAGGCTTGATTACATCAAGAGCCGCGGCAGGAACATGACGAAGTCCGGGCAAGCCGCGACAACGATGATGAGCAGCCACATCGCCAGGAGATAGGGGAACGCCCTCAACGCCACTTCCTCAAGCTTCACATCCGTAATCTTCATGGTAATAAACAGGTTCGCACCAAAGGGAGGCGTCAGGAACCCGGTTTCGCAGCATACCACAAACAGGATGCCAAGCTGGATCGGATGGATGCCGAGGGCGTTCGTGA
>ENA-ORTI01003075-ORTI01003075.1-human-gut-metagenome-genome-assembly--contig:-NODE-3075-length-13604-cov-3.300317_pt1 | contig 13604 bp, 9 predicted proteins | sample MGYA00242071_ERZ509191 | MGnify/ENA primary metagenome ERZ509191 (study PRJEB26280, sample SAMEA2338832) | human gut metagenome | biome: human gut; feature: human-associated habitat; material: faeces...
CCCTCGGCCGACATCGCGCGCGAGATGCGCGCGCTGGTGCCTTCCCTGCGCGAGGTGTCGCTGTCGAAGACGATTCGTTACGGTTCTTCGGCCGATACGCTCGTATTGTGCGTGGTCCGTACCGACGGGCGGCTCCCGGCTGCCGAGCGCGCGAAGATCGAGACGTGGCTCCGTGCGAGGACCCGGACCGACAGTTTGAAACTTTATATCGAATAGAGCGATGGATTACAGAGCGGTTTGTCTGGATGTGTGCGAGCTGGCCCGCGAGGCGGGAGCCTATATCGCCCGGCAGCGCGAGCGTTTTACGTTTTCGGACGTGGAATTCAAAGGGGCCCAGAATCTGGTGTCGTATGTCGATAAGCAGACCGAACGGACGCTTGTCGAACGTCTGAAGGCCCTGGTTCCCGAGGCGGAGTTCGTAACCGAAGAGGGAACCGTCTCCGCCGCCGGTGGGGCGAGCCGTCTCAAATGGATCGTCGATCCGCTCGACGGGACGACCAATTTCGTGCACGGGCTTTCGCCCTATTGCGTCAGTATCGCGTTGACCGAAGAGGACGAGCCGGTCGTCGGAGTCGTATACGAGGTGACCCGCGACGAGATGTTCTATGCCTGGCGCGGCTCGTATGCCTATCTGAACGGTGAGCGGATCGTTGTCTCGCAGACCGACCGGCTGGAAAACTCGCTGATTGCCATAGGATTCGCCTACGGGACGGTTTCAAAGACGGACGGCTTTATCGATAGTCTCATACGCTTTCAGAATACGACCAACGGCGTGCGCCGTCTGGGGTCGGCGGCTGCCGATCTGGCCTACGTGGCCTGCGGTCGCTTCGACGCTTTCTTCCATGAGGGCCTGTCGCCGTGGGATGTCGCGGCGGGGGCCTTGGTCGCTATGCAGGCCGGGGCGCGGGTGACCGACTACGGCGGAGGGAACGGCTATTTGTACGGCCGGCGGATCATCGCGGCTACGCCGGCCGTGTACGACGAATTTCAAAAGCAGGTCAAATGACGTCGAGCGAGCGGATACAGTATCGGCTGCTGTGGGGGGTCAGCCGGGTGGCCGGGTGGCTTCCCCGCGGGCTGCTTTATCGCGGGTTCGCGCCGATGGTCTGCTGGGTGCTCCACCGGGTCGTCCGCTACCGGGTGAGCGTCGTGCGGACCAATCTGGCGAACGCTTTCCACGAAAAGAGCAGGGAAGAGCTGCGCGACATCGAGCGCAGATTCTACCGGCATCTGTCCGAGGTGTTTATCGACACGATTCTGCTGGGCTCGATTTCCCGGCGGGAGATACTCGAGCGCATGGTTTACCGCGATGTGGAAAAGCAGGAAGAGCTGATGCGAGGCCGCAGCTGGATTTCGGCCATGTCGCACTTCGGAAGCTGGGAGCTGACGATCAATTACGTCTGTCATACCGACCACCGCGTGTTCGCCGTATACCGGCCGCTGCACAATGCCGTGGTGGACCGTTTCTATCACTCGGCCCGATCGCGCTTCGGGACCCAGCCGGTACCGATGAACGACATCTTCAAGGAGACGATCGCCGCCCGGCTCTCGGGCGGGAAGCCCGTAATCGTCGCCCTGATCGCCGACCAGACTCCTCCTTGGCACGAGATCAAGCATTGGTACCGTTTCCTCGAGCAGGACACTCCTTTCTTCTCGGGCATCGAGAAGATGGCCCTGAAATTGAAAATGCCCGTTTATTTCATGCACGTGCGCAAGGTGGCTCCCCGGCATTACGAAGCCGAGTTCAAACTCGTTTACGACGGAGTAGAGCCGGTGGCCGAGCATCAGATAACCGAACGCTATATCGCGTTGCTCGAGGCGATGATCCGCGAGTCGCCCGAGTTGTGGATGTGGTCGCATCGTCGCTGGAAGCACAAAAAGCCCGCGGATTACGACATGCGCCATTCCCGCGATACGGAAACGCATAATATCCCGGAAGCATGACCCGAGTAAAAATCGTCATACTGAACTGGAACGGGCGCGATTATCTGGAGCGCTTTCTTCCCTCCCTCGTTTCGCGCACGCCGGGCGCGGGGATCGTCGTGGCCGACAACGGCTCGACCGACGATTCGGTCCGTTTCCTCGAGCGTAGTTATCCTCAGGTCGAATTGTTGCGGCTCGACCGCAACTACGGCTATGCGGAGGGATACAACCGGGCGCTCGCCGGGCTGAACGCCGAGTATTTCGTACTGCTCAATTCCGATGTCGAAGTGACCGAGGGGTGGCTCGATCCGTTGGTCCGCACGCTCGACGGCGACGGGTCGGTCGCCGCCGTGTCTCCGAAAATCCGCTCGTTCGGCGAGCCGGACAAGTTCGAGTATGCCGGTGCGGCCGGCGGGTTCATCGATTTTTTGGGCTATCCTTTCTGTCGCGGCCGCATACTCGATTCGATCGAGTCCGACAAGGGACAGTACGACGATCCGCGTGAGGTGTTCTGGGCATCGGGCGCCTGCATGGCCGTCCGAGCCGACGTGTTTCGCTCGCTGGGAGGGTTCGACGGCGATTTCTTCGCCCACATGGAGGAGATCGATTTCTGCTGGAGGGCCCAGCTGGCCGGTTATGCGGTACGGGTCGAGCCCCGTAGCTGCGTGCTGCATGTCGGGGGCGGCACGCTGCCGAACAACAGTCCGCAGAAGATCTATCTGAACTTCCGCAACAATCTGTGCATGCTGTTCAAGAACCTCTCCCCGCTGTCGTTTTGGCCGGTGCTGTTCGCCCGGATGGCGCTCGACGGCGCGGCCGCTCTCGTTTTTCTGGTTCAGGGGCGCCCCGATTTTTTCAGACAGGTGTTCCGTGCTCACATAGACTTCCATCGTCGCCGCAGCTCGCTTCATCGGAAGCGGCGCGCGATTCAGCGCGGCCGCGTGGCCCGTTCGCGCTGGATATTTTTCGGTAGCATCGTGTTGCGGCATGCGTTGGGCCGCCGCCGCTTCGGTCGTATGATGTGACGGCCGGCGCACGGGGTGCCGTATCTCGCGGGCGTTCCTCTCCGTATTTCGTTTGCCCGGAGCTTTTGTCGGAAGCGGTCGCTCGCCGCTTTGCGAACGGACTTCGGCTCCGGATACGATTACGTTACCTGCTCGCTCTCTTCGAAATGGAAGTTCTGAAACGGGAATCCGTCGCGGAGCCGTCCGGAAGCGCGTCGGCGATTCTCCCGTTGCCGGACCGGCAACGCTTGGTCGGAAATGCAAGATAATCGGAATTTCGGATAAGACGATGTCGGGCCGTGGTCTCTGCCGGTTTTTCACAGCGTCCGGGTGCTTCTGGCCATGCGTCCGAAACGCAGCCACGAACCGGAACGTCTGATCGCAAGAAAAAGCCGAGCAGTCCTTCTGCGGATTGCCGTGCATTTCGGGCGTGAAGTTGAAACCGTTTTCCGTCGGACGAGCAGAGTGAGCTAATGGAACGGCGTTCCGCACCGGTTGCACCGGAAATACCGGCGGATGTTGCCTGCCGAGCCGTTCCCCAATGCGCCGAGGCCGGCGAGCAGATAGGCGCCGAAACGTTTCAGACGGGTTTCTCCCACTTCCGAACGCACGTCCTGCGACCCGCATTCGGGACAGACTATCGGTCGCTCCGAGGCCGTTTCTTCGGCCAACAGGTCGCGGACCCTCTCGTAGTCGTCGTCTGCTACGACGACCTGTACGGCCAGCAACGGAATAGCCCCGGCGAACGGCACGTAGTCGTTGGAGTTCTCGTTCAGGACGAAAGCTTGTATCCGTTCGCTTTCGAGTCTTTGCCTGACGACCTGAGCTTCGAACAGGCTGCCGCATTCCTTGACCGTTTTCATCGCTTGAGATTTTAAGGACGGTTCGCGCGGCCCCGCGTTCCTTGATTCCGGCCGTTCCCGTTTCGTAAGGCATACGCCTGCCGTCCGTCCGTGACGGACCGGTTTTTCGGTTGTCGACCGCGCGTTTTTACTCTGTTTATCCGCAAGATAGTGAAAACAAGACAGACTTGCAAGCGGACTCGGCAGCATTTTCCGGTCGCGACGACGTTTTTCCGGAGGGAACTATGCTTTCGGATATTGAACGAACAGATTCCGGTCGAGTTGGTCGAAGCGGTCGATCACGACGTCCACGCCTTCGATCCGGCCTACCGTCCCGCGGTCCATCGTCGAGGCGACGGCGACGATCATGCCGGCGCCGGCTCTCCGTGCCGCTTCGATACCCGAACGGGCGTCCTCGGCCACGATGCACCGGGAAGGGGACAACCCGATCCGTTCGGCGGCCCGGAGGTAGATATCCGGTGCCGGCTTGCCTGAAAACGTGCCGTCGTCGTAGACGATTCGCCTCGGATCGAACCAGCGGTCCAACCCGAAATGCTCCCTGAAGAACCGTACATTGCGTATTTCCGAAGCCGTTGCGATCGTATGCGGGATGCCGTGCTCGCAGAGCCAGTCCAGCAGTTCGGCGGCTCCGGGAGCCAGACGGAAGCGCTCCTCGTCCTGCAGGCAGAGTTCGCGGTAGATCGTTTCCTTGCGTTCGATCAGTTCCCAGACCTGCTCTTGGGTCAGCGGTTTCCGGAGCAGGTATTCGAAGATCGAGCGCGACGAGCGTCCGTGTACCCGCTCGTACATTTCTTCGGAGGTAAAACCTTTTCCGCGTAGTTGTCGCGATACGGTATGCCATGCCTGCTCTTGCTTGTCGGAGTCGAAGAACAGCGTTCCGTTGAAGTCGAAAATGATTCCGTCGTATGCCATGACCTTTCGGTTTTTTATCGGTTTTCTCGGTCGGGATTCCTGTCGGCGGAAAGATTTCGCCTGTTTCCTGAAAGCGTAAGATCGTTTCCGTACCGCCGGCGTCGCGAAAGGCGGCGAACCCGATCCGTCGTCACGACCGGACCGTCACGGAATATGGCCCGGAAGTTTCCCGGCGTTCGTTCCGGTCCGTATCCGGACCGCTTGGCAAGCGGCTTGACCGGATATTAGCCTGCCGGGCCGGTTCCGACTTCCCGTCCGCCGAGCCGGACGGCCTCGCCTCCGGCTCGGCGGAACCGGGAGTCGCCGCTGTTTCTTTTCGTCCGTTGCGACGAGGCGGACGTTTCCGCGGCATTTGCCTGCCGTCGCGCGGCTACCGCCTGTAGCTCTTTTTGTAGACGGCCTGGTTTCCCTTGTTGTCCGTCACGGTCAGCACCAGTTCGTGGGTCTTGCCCTTCTCCCAGCGCTTGTCGTCGAAATAGTGCGTTAACGTCCCTGTTTTGGCGTCGAGCTCGAACAGGGCCCACTGGCCGTCGATCGTGGCCGAGTAGGAGCCGATGCCCGAGAAGTCGTCGCTTATTTTCACAGCGATCGTTTCCCGCGACCCGAAGTCGGCGTCGGCCTTGAAGGCGGGAGCTATGCGGGGCGGAACGGTGTCGACGGCTATGTAGAACGTTCCGAAAGAGCGGGTGTCGGTGCTCACCTTGCCCTCTTTCCACGAGCCGCCGGCCGAGCTGCGCCGTCCGTCGGCGCCTATCGAGCCGATCAGGGCCTTGCTTTGCAGATGCTCGGGCAGCTCCGATGCGTCGATGCTGACCCGGATGCTCTTGTGCAGCGGCACGTCCGGCGTGTGGACCGTATACAGCGGAGAGTATCCGTAGGCGGGTCGGGGTTTGGTTTGCATGCGCAGCAGAATCGATTCGTAGAGCGCTCCCCGGGGAATGGCGAACCAAAGACCCTCGCCTCCGTAGCGGTAGTCGCTGTTCCAGCGCACCGGGATGCCCGAGGGCCTGTCTTGTTCCTCGTCCGTTCCGTCCGCCGACGCGAGGCGGACGTCGAACGCGAGCGTCGAGCGGTTTTTGCTGTCGTCGCCGAGCGTGATTTCCATTCTGTGCGTGCGTCCCTCCTCGAATGAGAGCATGCCCCTGCGAGCGTCCTTGCCGTAGATCGGCAGCGGATTGTTGGGCAGGGCGCAAAGGCGGTACACTCCGTTGCGCGTGCCGCGCGATTCGGGGTAAAGCGCGACGGCGTACGAGTAGCGGCCCAACTCGAAGCCGATCCGGTCGACCGTCATCGAGAAGCAAGGTTCCCCGTCTTTCGACACTTCGGCCTCGTAAATGCCCATCGGGTTGCTCGTGCCGTTCTTTTTCTCCTCGGCCTCGACGGCGAAGTATCCGTTCGCCGTGACGGGCAGGGGGACCGTATCGGGCAGCGCGTATCCGCCCGAGGCCGTCCGGCCGACGGGAAGGCTCAGCCGTACGGTGTGCAGGGGAATGCCCTGGACCGTATCGACGGATACGTAGTAAAGCTTCTTGACGACGGGCGGGATCGTGTCGGGCACTTTCAGGAATCCGCGCGCCAGTACGTTCAGCGGTCTCTGCGCCGCTCCTTCGCGCACTTCCAGATGCAGGTGCGGTCCTCCCGACGAACCCCGGTTGCCTGACAGCCCGATGCGCTCGCCGCGTTTGACCGGGAAACGCGTCTCGGGCGGGGCGAAGTCGAGGGCGAACGTTTTGCGGGCGTATTGCAGCTCATGGACGTAGGCTTCGATCGGCTCGGTGAAGCGCTCCAAGTGGCCGTATACCGTCATCCGTCCGTCGGGGTGCGTGATGTAGAGCGCCTTGCCGAATCCGCCCGGCGAGACGTTGATGCGCGAGACATAGCCGTCGTCCATGGCGAAGACGGGCTTGCCGATCACGCCCTGCGTCTTGATGTCGATCCCCGCGTGGAAATGGCCTCCGCGCAGTTCGCCGTAGTTGGCCGACAGCCGCAGCGGAATATTCAGCGGCGAAGCGTAGCCGATCGCCTGTCCGCTTGGCGCCGTCGCTTGTCCTGAAACGGCGGCCGGCTCGACTCTGCTCGCTTCGTTTGCCGCGCTTGCGGACGGGGCGGGCGAGGACTCGGAAAATTCGCTCGGTTTGTCTTCTCCGGTCCGTGCTTCCGAGCTCGTCCGTACCGTCCGCTCCGACGGAAGCGGTTCGTCCGTACCGCTCGAGGCGATCCATGCCGTGCAGAGAGCAGCGGCCGCAGCCAATGGCAGCAGAACAACAATTTTCCTTTTCATATGGCGTTTTTCCTTGTTGATCGTCATTTTTCCCTTTCGCGCATCAATCTGTCGATCGCGTCGCTCACTTCGTCGTAGTCGAATCCGAGGCCCGCGCCGTAGCGCAGCAGTTTGCCGCGCATCTGATAGTCGGAGACGGCACGGGTACCCTGCATCTTGCGCCGCAGCGACTCCTCGAGCTTCGTGCCCAGTTTTTGCGGGTCGGCTTGGGCGAGCGCCTCGTCGATCGTCTGCTCCGGAATCCGCTTGGCTTTCAGCGCGGCTCTGATCTTGCGGACGCCCCAGCGGCTCAGGTTCAGTTTTTCCCGGACGTATGCCTCGGCATAGCGTGCCTCGTCGATGAACCGTTCCCTGACGAGCCGGTCGATAATCGGCTGATGCTGCTCGGGGGCTACTCCCCACCGTGTCAGCGATCGCCGGACGTCCGAGATCGCCCGCTCGCTCTTGGCGCAGACGTTCATCAGGGCCCGCAGAGCCTGTTCGGGCGTTTTGGTCCGTTTCACTTCCATCGCGCGCTGACCGTTCTGGGCTTTCCGAAAAAGTCCTTCGACAGGACGATTTCGCGGTAGCCCTCGTTTTCGAGCAATTCGACGGTTTGAGTGCCGAACCGCTCGTTGATCTCGAAATAAACCGTCCCTCCGGGTGCGAACAGCCGCCGGCCGAGACCGGCGATCGCCCGGTAGAACAACAGCGGATCGTCGTCGGGCACGAACAGCGCCCGGTGCGGCTCGTATCGCAGCACGTTCGGGCTCATCTGCCTCTTCTCGGACTCCGTCACATAAGGTGGGTTGCTGACGATCAGATCGAACTCTCCCTCGGGCGGGCCGGTCAGGATGTCGCGCCGCTCGAAGCGGACCGTCTGCCGGAGGCGTTCCGCATTCCGTCGGGCGATGCGCAGCGCCGTATCGGATACGTCGACGGCCGTCACCCGCGCATCCGGCAGCTCGGCCGCCAGCGTCACGGCTATGCAGCCGCTCCCCGTTCCGATGTCGAGAATACGCAGGCCGCTGTCGCTCCTGTGCCGCTCGACGATCGTCCGGACGAGCTCCTCGGTTTCGGGACGGGGGATCAGCACGCCCTCCTCGAGGGAAAACTTCCTGCCGCAAAAGCGGCAGAATCCGGCTATGTATTGGGCCGGGCGGTACGACCCGATCTCGAAAGCGAGGCGTTGCAGATCGTCGCGCAGCGGACAGGGCGCGTCGGGCTCGACGATCACGTCCGTGAATCGCAGCCCGAGCCGGTCCTCGCACACGAGCGCCGCGACGGCCCGCGCCTCCCTCGGCTCGTAAGCCGCCGCGGCCGCGCCGTACACCGTATCCCATATTTCGCGCCGGGTCATTTCGAATGGCTCTTTGACGACAAATATAAGCAAAGGCGGGAGCAATTGAGGAGAAAAAATTCGTTTTTCCGGAAAATTTCCGGGCCGAATCCTACGAATTATCCTCCAGTATGTAGCGAATGAAACCGGAAGCCGAAACTCCTTTTTCTTGCCGGTTTGCGCTGTGCCCGTCACCTCCGTGCCCGAGACCGGCCCGATTTCGCATGGAATTTTTTCGTGCCCGCCTTACTGCATTTGAAACGGTATTGCGCGATTTTTTGCCTGATTGTGCCGGATAATGGTTAACTTTGTCGAATTACGGATTGCATCCCTGTGGTCCGAAGTCAATAATTTTCAATGTATGAAGTCAATAACCGATAGAATCTATGAAAAAGCTTTCTTTGTTTCCGTTTCTCACCCTAACCGTTTTCGGCATGAGTAGTTGTGCGAGCGGAACAGACGACCGCGCTTCTCTCGAGTACGAGAAGTACCGGCTGCCCAACGGTCTCGAGGTCGTATTGCACCAGGATACCTCCGATCCGGTCGTTTCCGTGGCTATCCAGTACCATGTGGGCAGCAACCGCGAGAAACCGGGCAAGACGGGTTTCGCGCACTTTTTCGAGCATATGCTCTTCCAGCGTTCCGAGAACCTGCCGCGCAACGCCTTTTTCCAGAAAATAGACGCGCTCGGCGGCACGTTCAACGGCGGCACGAGCAACGACGGTACCGTCTATTTCGAGACCGTGCCGCGCGATGCGCTGGAGAAGGTGCTGTGGATGGAGTCCGACCGTATGGGCTATTTCATCAATACGGTGACCGAGGGCGGGCTCAAACGCGAGATCGACGTCGTGTCGAACGAAAAACGTCAGGGCGAGAACGTGCCTTACGGTCTGGCGTGGGATCTGACATTCAAGAACCTGTTTCCGCAGGGACATCCGTATAGCTGGACCGTGATCGGGGAAATTCCCGATCTGCGCAGCGCGACGGTCGATGACGTCAAGGAGTTTTACGACAAATATTACACGACCAGCAATGCGACGCTCGTCGTAGCGGGCGATTTCGACAAGGCAGAGGCCAAAAAACTGATCGAAAAGTATTTCGGCGAAATACCCGACCGAGGCAAGCCCGAGGCTCCGCAGGTGCAGAACGTGACGCTCGACTCGACGAAGAAGATTTCGTACGAGGATGTCTTCTGCAACGCGCCGATGCTGTTGCTTGCCTATCCCGGGGTCGAAACCTATAACGAAGACGGCTATGCGCTCGATTTTCTCACGAACCTGCTGGCCGGCGATAAGAAGTCGCCGCTGTACAAGGTGCTCGTCGAGGAGCGCAAGCTCGCGCCCGAGGTCGAGATGTTCAGCTACCAGCTGGAAGTGGCGGGACTGATCGTTTTCGATGCCAAAACCTTCCCCGGCGTGAAGCTCGACGACGTGCAGGCTGCGTTCGACGAGGCGCTCGCCCGCTTCGAAAAGGAGGGGATCGATCCGAAAGACCTCGAGCGTTACAAGAATCAGGAGGAGACGCGTACGTATAACCGGCTGACTTCTACCAACGGCAAGGCGATTTCCATGGCGCGCGACAACGTGTTCGGCGGCGCGCCCGACCGTTCGCTGCGGGAGTTGGACAAGTACCGCGAAGTGACTGTCGACGACGTGATGCGCGTGTACGAGAAGTACGTCAAGGGGCGTCCGTTCCTGTCGGTCGGCATCTATCCCGAGGGACAGTCCGCTTTGGCCGTGACCGGTTCCGTGCCGGCTCAGGTCGAGCAGGAGTCGATCGACGACCAGCAGATGAGCTCCGAGGGCGGACAGATCGTCGACGACCCGTACGAGAAGACTCCCTCGCAGATCGACCGCAGCGTCGAGCCCGCCCTGATGGCCAATACGCCCGAACTCAGCGTACCTGCTGTCTGGAGCTCGACTCTGCCCAACGGAATGCAGATCAAGGGAATCGAGTACGGCGAGCTGCCGCTGGTGAACTTCTCGATCGAGTTGAATCAGGGCATGCTACTCGATGCTCCCGGCAAGGTGGGCGTCGCTTATCTGACCGCGCAGATGCTGAACGAGGGAACAGTCTCGAAGACGCCCGAGCAGCTTGAGGAGGCGATCGGACAGCTCGGCGCTTCGATCCGGGTCGCATGCAGCCGCGAGTCGATGACGCTCAGCGGCCTTTGCCTGAAAAAGAATTTCGCCCGGGCGATGGAGTTGGTCGAGGAGATGCTGCTCCATCCGCGTTGGGACGAGCAGTCGTTCGCCGTGGTCAAGGAGCGGGCGATCGATAACGTCCGCCAGCGCGCGACCGAACCGGAGGCGATCGCTCAGAGCGTTTTCGACAAGGCGCTTTACGGCACGGGCAGCGTCTTGTCCGAGAATCCGAGCGGCACGGAAGCGTCGCTTCAGTCGATCACACTCGACGATCTGAAGGCTTTCTATGACGAGTGCTTCAGCCCGAAAGTCGCGCGCATGAGCTTCGTGGGAGGTTTCACTCAGTCCGAGGTGGAGAAGTCGCTCGCGTCGCTGACCGGGAACTGGCCGGCCAAGGACGTCCGTCAGCCCGAGATCGGCGAAGACGGCACGGAGCCTGCGGGCAAGGTTCTCTTCGTCGATTATCCCGGAGCGCGCCAGTCCTATGTGCTGATCGGTTCCAAGGCCATGCCGATGCGCAGTCCCGAGGCCTATCCGGCCGTAATCGTCAACGATAAGCTGGGTGCCTCCTCGGGCAGCCTGCTGTTCGAGATCCTGCGCTTGCAGCACGGCTATACCTACGGGGCGTATTCCCATTTCGTGCAGGGCAATTACTACAACAATTTCCAAGCTCTTTCGAGCGTTCAGGCGATCGTGACCGAAGAGTCGGTCGCTCTGTTCCGCGATATTCTTTCCTCCTACGGCGCGGATTACTCGCAGGAGTTTCTGGACCGGACCCGTCAGGCGCTGTTGCGCACGATGAACGGATCGTTCGAGACGCCGGCGGCCCAACTGGCTATGTTGCGCAAGATCGCCCTTTACGGCTTGGCCGACGATTACGTCAAGCGCAACGAGCAGACGCTTAAGGATATGACTCTCGACGAGGCCAAACAGGTGATCGGGCAGTATATCGATTTCGACCGGATGACGATCGTCATCGTGGGCGACGCCAAGACGCAGTTGGCCGGCGTGCGCTCGCTCGGTCTGGGCGATCTGGTCGTGGTAGACAGCCAAGGGAAGCCTGTGAAATAAGTGCCGGCCGATCCGGCGCGTTCGTCGGAGAGCCGAGGAACGTCAATATACGAAAGGGGAGGCGCGAGCCTCCCCTTTCGTATATCCTTCTCCGCCGTCTTTCATGTATGGCGGAGCTTTTGGGCGTGCAAGGCAACGCATGGTCCGGTACTCCGTTGCCCCGCGTTTTCGTCGCTTCGGAAATTCGCCATGGCGCTGGAACGAACCGCCGGTCATTGCGGATGCCGTCGGATCGGCGGCTCGGCCGCGATTGCCGGACAGCGTCGGTTGCGACGGGTTTTCGGTGCGGCGTGCATTTCCTGTCCGCTGCTTGTCCGCCGTTATTCGACTTGCCGTGCTGGGTAAGGTAGGTTCCCGGCTTGCCGGAACGGATGTCGGTATGCTGCCACGAGAAGCTGTTGCCTGTCTTGACTTGTTGCCGGGCGATCGGTTGCGACGAACTTTCGGCACGGCTGTATTTCCTGATTTTCTTGTTTGTCGTGTGACACGCGGTGATAAGGCCGGTCTCCGGCTTGCCGATGACACGCCGGAACGGACGACGGTGCGCCTTAGCGAAATAGGGCTGTTACTTGTCTTGGACTTATTGCCTCTTGCCGTCGGTCGTGTCGGCCGATACTTGGAGAATTACGGCCGTATCCCGCACGGCCGTCGTATCGGAAGGAGACGGGGCGGGAGCCAGTCCCCGTGCGACCAGCAGCGGCCGGATGTCGGGATCGCTTCCCCGGAAATTCCGGTACAGCGAGGCTCCCGGCTCGGCGGCGCCCCGCTCGAGAATGTTTCTCCGGTAGGAACGGGCCAGCTCGCGACTGAATACGTCGCCGCTCTGCCGGAAAGCTTCGTAGGCGTCTTCGTCGTACATCTGCGACCACAGATAACTGTAGTAGCCCGCCGCATATCCGTCGCCGTTGAATATGTGGGCGAAGTAGGGATACCGGTAGCGCGGGGCGATCTGCGGCAGCAATCCCCGCTGTTCGTAGAGCGAACGACGCTCGAGTTCCGTCAGATCGAGCGTGTCCGACGCTCCGAGCGCATGAATGTCCATATCGAGCTGCGCTGCGGCGAGCAGTTCGGCGGTCATGAATCCCTGATTGAACAGCTTGCTGCGGACGATGCGCGCGATCATATTGGCAGGGAGCGTCTCGCCGGTAGCGTAGTGTTTGGCATAGGCGCGGAGCATTTCGGGCTCGGTGGCCCAGTTCTCCATGATCTGCGACGGCATTTCGACGAAGTCGAGCTCCATCGAGTTCATGCCCGTTTCTTTGTACCGGGTCTGGGCGAACAGGTTGTTCAGCGCATGTCCGAACTCGTGGAACAGCGTTTCGGTTTCGTCCAGGCTGAGCAGAGCCGGAGCGTTGCCTCGGGGAGGCGTGAAGTTGGCTACGACCGTTACGACCGGCGCGACGCGCTGTCCGTCGGCCGTGTACCGCTCGGGCCGGAATGCGTCGCACCATGCTCCGGCCTGCTTGCCCTCGCGCGGGTACAGGTCGAAGTAGAGGATGCCCAGATGCGCGTTGTCCTTGTCGAGAACCTCGTATGTCAGGCACTCCTTATGATAGACCGGGATCGACACGGGGCGGAAAGTCAGTCCCCAGAGCCGGTTGCTGAGCATGAAAACGCCTTGCTTGACATTGTCGAGCGACAGGTACGGCTTGAGGGCCTCTTCGTCGAGATCGTATTTCGATTGGCGAAGCCGTTCGGCGTAGTACCACCAGTCCCACGAGGCGAACGTGCTGTCGCCGGTTTCGGCCGCCTTGATCGCCTTCATTTCGGCGAGCTCCTCGCCGGCCAGTTTCAGCGTCGGTTCCCAGAGCCGGTCGAACATCTCGTATACTCGCTCGGGCGTCGCGGCCAGCGTACCGTCGAGCTTGAGCGCTGCGTAAGACGGATAGCCGAGCAGGGCGGCCTTCTCGGAGCGCAGCCTGACGATCCGCTCGACGATCCGCGTGTTGTCGTGGTCGCCGCCGTTGGCTCCCCGGTTCAGATAGCCCCGGTAGAGCCGCTCGCGCAGGTTGCGGTCTTTGGCGTAGGTCAGGAACGGAATCAGGCTGGGTTTGCCGAGCGTGAAGACGTATTTCCCCTTCATACCCC
>ENA-ORTI01003087-ORTI01003087.1-human-gut-metagenome-genome-assembly--contig:-NODE-3087-length-13565-cov-10.584826_pt1 | contig 13565 bp, 8 predicted proteins | sample MGYA00242071_ERZ509191 | MGnify/ENA primary metagenome ERZ509191 (study PRJEB26280, sample SAMEA2338832) | human gut metagenome | biome: human gut; feature: human-associated habitat; material: faeces...
TTATAATCTGTAACTTTGAGGAGTAGTCCTTTTAATTTTGACACACCCTCTTTTTGTTTACTTTACACCATATCTTTAATCTTTCCTGAACTTGCAGATTTAGTATGAAAATCTCTGTTTTATCCTGATTTCATGTGTTTTATGGTGATGAATCATGTGCATGAAACAAATATTAATGTATTGGTGACGAATAGTGGGGCGCTAATTGATTATAGTTTTTACCTTTGTACTCGGTACAGGTCTTTTACGGCATAAGCCATAAGCGGATGGCGCATATCTATGGCGAAGACCTATGCATGGACATGAAAAACTTTAATATTCTGATATATAGAGATATGAAAAAAACTAAAATTAGCTGTATTCTTGCGTCTGCATTGCTTGCCTTTTCGGCACAGACAGCCGGCGCTCAAGCTGCAAGTGCCGCAAAGGCGCCTGCCACTATTGCCCATACGGCATTGTTCGATTATTTCTGTTATAGTGGAGATGACGACATCTATAAGAAAGTGAAGCTCGAAGGCGAGGGCGGATTCTACAATCCGATACTTCCCGGATGGTATTCTGATCCGAGCATCTGCCGTGTCGGCGATGACTACTTTATGGTAACTTCAAGCTTCTCTTATTATCCCGGAGTGCCGTTGTTCCACAGCAAGGACCTAGTAAACTGGAAGCAGATCAGCTATATCCTCGACCGTCCGTCGCAGTTGCCTCTTGCCGGTCAGAAGGTTTCAGCAGGTATCTTTGCTCCTGCAATATCGTATAATCCTCACAACAAGACCTTTTATATGATAACCACAAACGTGGGGTGGGGCAACTTCTTCGTTAAGACAAAAGATCCGTTCGGCTCATGGTCGGAGCCAATCCGTCTGCCTGACGTAAAAGGCATAGACCCCTCATTCTTCTTTGACGACGACGGTAAGGCCTATATCGTAAACAATGACGAGCCCGAAGGCAAGGCTGAATACGACGGCCACAGGGCTATCCGCGTGCGCGAATTTGACGTAAATACCGACAAGACTGTTGGTCCTGAGAAGATTCTCGTGAACAAAGGCGTGCATCCGGAGGACAAGCCGATATGGATTGAGGGTCCTCATATGTATAAGATTAACGGCAAATATTTCCTGATGTCGGCCGAAGGCGGCACCAGCGACATGCACTCAGAAGTGATTTTCAGAAGCGACAGCCCGTTTGGACCTTTCGTTCCTGCCAAGAAGAATCCTATACTTACTCAGCGCGACCTTGATCCTAACCGCATAGACCCTGTTACATGTGCAGGTCATGCCGACCTCGTGCAGACTCCTTCCGGCGACTGGTGGGCAGTGTTCCTTGCATGCCGTCCGTGTGAGGGCAAGTTTGAGAATCTTGGACGTGAGACATTCCTCCTGCCTGTAAGCTGGACTGACGAAGGTTTCCCGCTCATACTTGAACAGGGAAAAACCGTGCCTATGACAGGCAATGTAAAGGGAGCTGTACGCGGAAAGAACGTAACCTTCGGTAATTTTGCATACAACGACGATTTCTCTGAAAAGACACTGCCGCTCGACTGGTTCTCGCTTCGCGGTCCTGTTGACTCTATCTGCAGCACAAATGCCGTGCCCGGTTATCTGTCAATGAAATGCGTTGAGACCACAACTGCCGAGAAAGCCGTTCCGGCATACGTAGGCCGCCGCATACAGCATCATAAGTTTGAGTGCTCTTCACGTCTGGTATTCGAGCCTCAGACTGTAAACGAGCGCGCAGGCATGCTGCTCTTTAAGGACGAGACACATCAGTATCTGCTTTGCGTGGCCAAGACGTCAGCAGGCAAGGCCGTTGAACTTAGAAAGACAGCTGACGGGGGCAAAGACGAAATATTGGCAAGTTCGGCTCTCGCAAAGGCCGACAAGGACATACGCCTGAAGATTGTTTCACGCGGTCTGACGTTCGACTTCTACTATGCAGTGGGCAAAGGCGAATGGAAACTGCTGAAGAACAACGTAGACGCCGGCTTCCTGTCGACACGCAACGCCGGCGGATTTACAGGCACCACCATCGGCCTGTATGCCACACGCGGATAATACATAATGGTAAAGACAGTGCAGTCCGGATGCATTCTGGCATGGTTGAAACAGCCGGGGCACTGCCTGCCTTATACAAATAACGGTCTGGTCTACAGACTGAAACAACACATTGACAGCCTTACAGACTGTTTCTGAAGGATGCATGTTGAAGATAAATGCGTCAAGTCTAAAATCGGTCATTGTCTTACTTCTATCTGCAGATTGAGGCTTCCGGCAGTCTTATTGCTTTCTGTTGGCGTCTTGCCGTCTGCCTTTTCTTGACATTGCCCGCAGTGCTTGCGGAGAATCAAACGGCAGCCAGCTAAATGTCAAAACGACAATAAGGTCGGATTAAAATAACCGATTTGGCTTAAAATATGCGAAACATTAACCAAAATAGAAACATTCTGTGAAAATTGTCAGCATAAATAACGTTACAAATCAAATCTGTTTACGTTCTTTCTTTAAAAGAAACATAACAATGGACAGATACGCAAAATCTTTATTATCATTAATTTTAATGTTGCCGGTGTTCGCCAACGGGGCTGATGCCGGCAACACTATTGTAGTGCCAGAGAAAGAGAACGTAGGAGCAGCTGCAATGCCTGCCGGCATAGCTCCTGTAGACGAAGCGCCCTTCAAGCTGAAGAAGATAAGGCGCACCGAATTTCCCGACCGCCGCGAAACCGTGGGCAAGGCAGACATTTCGGCATCGGGCAAGATAACTCCTGCAATCAATGAAAAGATAGAACGCCTCTCTAAGCATGGCGGCGGCACCGTGGTCGTGCCTGCCGGCAAGTGGTATTCAGGCAGAATAGAACTGAAGAGCAATGTGGAGCTTCGTCTGGATGAAGGTGCCGTGATAGAGTTCTCGGGCGAGGTAGACGACTATCAGCCTGCCGTGTTCACGCGCCATGAGGGCGTCGAGGTTATGGGTGCCGGTGCGTTTATATATGCCAACGGCGCAAAGAACATAGCCCTTACGGGCAAAGGCGTGATTATGGGTCCGCCGATGGACGTGCCTATGCGCAAGTTCCCTAACGGCAAAAGCGTAGTTGAGAACGACATCGACTACCGTATGCCCGTCAAAGAGCGTCTGTGCGACGGCAAGGAAGGCCGCACGTTCTACCGCCCCAAGTCGTTTTCGCCCATCAATTGCAAGAACGTGCTCGTTGAGGGCGTAACCTTCGAGCGCAGCCTTCTGTGGAACGTTAATCCCGTTTATTGTGAGAACGTGATAATAAGAGGCATAACCGTAAACTCTACAGATGTGCCGAGCGGCGACGGCATAGACATCTCTTCATGCAAGAACGTGCTTATAGAATACTCTACGCTCAACTGCGGCGATGACTGCTTCACGCTGAAGGCCGGACGATGCGAAGACGGACTGCGCGTCAACCGTCCTACGGAGAACGTGCTCATACGCTACTGTCTCGCCAAGGACGGCCACGGAGGCATCACCTGCGGCAGCGAGACGGCAGGAGGCATACGCCGTGTGTATCTTCACGACTGCGTGTTCTACGGCACACGCACGGGCTTCCGCTTCAAGACAAGGCGCAACCGCGGCGGCACCGTTGAAGACATCACCTATGAGAACATAAGACTGGTGAACGTGCGTGAGGCTTTCACGTGGGATCTGCTCGGTTCAAAGATGTATATGGGTGAGCTTGCGCGCCGCTATCCGCCGCTCGACATCACTCCGCTTACGCCTACGGTTAAGGACATAACCATACGCAACTTCATAGTTGAGTCGGCCGACAGGCTAATGACCGTCAACGGCATACCAGAGATTCCGTGTTCTGGCGTACTCCTTGAGAACGGCAGTGTCAGGACCAACAGGATAATAAAGACGCTCAACGATGCCGACGGACTGACGCTGCGCAACATGGAGATACAGGCCACTGACAACACGATGGTGATAGACGACAGCCGCAACGTGCTCTTCGACAATGTTACGTTCTATGTGCCCGACGGCGCGCTCAACATGGACATAAAGGGCAGCAAGGCTTCGGGCATAGTCATCCGCAGCAATGGTGCAGACGTGGTCTGCAAGCCGGGAGTGAACAAACTTTAGTGTTTTGTTTTTATATATTTTAATTCTGTTTAAACATAGTGACTGAAACGCTCATGCAGGCTTGGCTCCTGTGTGAGCGTTACTTTTTTATCCTAAATCGGCCAATTATTATCCGCAGGATTTTTGTTTTTATATTGAGCATGTTTTCGTCTGGGTTTCCGTGTGTATTGACGGTATGCCATTCTTTGGCAAGTGTTGGTTTATGATTGGGACATTTGAATATTGATAAGTGTAAGCATATTGAGGCTTATGCCGTTCATAATGATATTTTGCCTTTGTATGGATTTTCAGACAAAATAGAAAATATGTGTCCGATAATATGCCGCTTTTGTGCGTCCGGTGGCATCCCGGTCTGCAAAATGCCGCCTTTCGTGTTGCCGTTTGTGGCCTTTTGCATCCTAATATGCCACCTTTTGCCATGCGTTATACCTTATATCATGAGTGAATTTTGAGGCAAAATGCCGCTGTTTTAGTGTAAGAAAAATGCACACTGATGCTCTTTGCCGTGCCAACATGTTGCTGTATAGCAGTTTACGCTTGCACACAAAAACAGAGGAATTTTACGCCCTGCTGAAAGAAATTTTAGAATAGCAAGATTCTGGAGCGTTGACAGAAATCACAACGTAAGCACCGTGTCCGCCATGCCGGCAATATGTCAGCATGCACTGACCGTTGTCGCACACCATTTTATAATGTCTTTTCATGGGTGCGCTGATGCTCTCCGTGTGTAGAGACATCACGGTTGCGTATGTCGTTTTCTGCTGATGTTATGATTTTCCTTTGCTTCCTTGATGCGGTCGCGTATGTGGCTGAATTGTTTTAGTATACTGATTTTTATTAGATTTCAGGCTCTCCTGTTGCGCTTTGTCCTGAATCTTATCTTTGTTGTCCTGCTCCTTGGGCCGCCGTCCGCGCAGCGTCATTCTCTTGTCTGTGTCCTATTTGTTTATCTTGCTTTCGTCCATATACTTCTCCAGATAGTCGAGCCCTTTGTTTGTGCAGCACCCGCGCATGTAGACCGTTATGAAGGTGTGGAATATCTCCTTCAGCGAATACTTGCGGTACATCTTTGTCTGCATTACATAGTTCATGGCGGCGTCGCTCATCTTGTGCACGATGTCATAGTTGATGTCGCCCCTGAAGAATCCGTGCTCTATGCCTTTCTTCATGAAGAGGTACGAGTTGGCGCGCTGCCTCTCGTTATACTCTTGCAGAAAAGCTACAATCTTAGAGTATTTCTGCGTTTCAAGAAAGAAGCGCGGATTGATGGTTCCCAGGTCTCTCAGCTTGGCTTTAAGGAAGAAGGCTATGACGTCCATCTCGTTGTCCGTCTTTTCGGCATACTCCTGCAGCTGCTTGGTCATCTTCTCAGAGTCGTGCTTTACACACTCGTAAAGCAGGTCTTCCTTGTTGCTGTAAATCTCATACAGGGTGCGTTTGGATATTCCCATTTCCGTGGCAATATCGTCCATCTTCACAGCCCTAATTCCCTTCTGTTTGAAGAGCTGCATCGACGTTTCGAGTATCCTTGTTTTCAGATTTTCACGATAAACTGTTATGTTGCCTGTTTTGCGCATAAACACTATTCTTATTTTATTTGCAAAGTTAATAATTTTTCTAAAAAAACTATTTGCTTTCCTTTATTTTTATTACATTTGCATGACTTTTCATGATAAAGTGAAATGGTTATAAGGTAAAAGACAATACAAAATAAGATAACAGAAAACGCCTATGGTAAACATAACAAAAGAGGCCGCTCTTGCATATCACAAGAACGGGAAACCCGGAAAAATAGAAGTTAAACCGACAAAGCCCTACAGTACGCAAACCGACCTTAGTCTGGCCTACTCGCCGGGCGTTGCGTTTCCGTGCCTTGAGATACAGAAAACTCCCGATGACGCGTATAAATACACAGCTAAGGGCAACCTGGTTGCCGTGATAAGCAACGGCACCGCCGTGCTCGGTCTGGGCGACATCGGAGCCATGAGCGGCAAGCCCGTCATGGAGGGCAAGGGACTCTTGTTTAAGATTTATGGCGGCATCGACGTGTTCGACATTGAGGTTGACGAAAAAGACCCCGAAAAGTTCTGCGAGGCTGTAGAGAAGATAGCCCCCACGTTCGGCGGCATCAACCTTGAAGACATAAAGGCTCCTGAATGTTTCTACATCGAAGAGCGACTGAAGCGCACGCTCGACATCCCCGTGATGCACGACGACCAGCACGGCACGGCCATCATATCTGCCGCCGGACTGAAGAACGCTCTCGAGGTGAACGGCAAGGACATATCAAAGGTTAAGATTGTTGTCAACGGAGCAGGTGCGGCAGCCATATCATGCACAAAGCTGTATATGGCTCTCGGCGCAAAGCGCGAGAACATCGTGATGCTCGACTCTAAAGGCGTTATCACCAGTGACCGCGAAAACCTTACGGAGCAGAAGAAGCTCTTTGCTACCGACCGCCGCGACGTGCATACACTCGAGGAGGCTGTCAAGGGAGCCGACGTGTTTGTCGGTCTTTCCAAGGGCAACGTGCTCACTCAGGACATGGTAAGGTCGATGGCCGACCAGCCCATTGTGTTCGCCCTGGCTAACCCCGTGCCCGAGATCTCTTATGAGGAAGCCATGGCCAGCCGTCCCGACGTGCTCATGTCTACCGGCCGTTCTGACTATCCTAACCAGATTAACAACGTTATCGGCTTCCCGTATATCTTCAGAGGCGCTCTCGACGTTCATGCCTCTGCCATAAACGAGGAGATGAAGCTTGCCGCCGTCCACGCTATTGCCAACCTGGCAAAGCAGCCTGTGCCCGATGTCGTTAACGACGCATATCAGGTAAACAACCTTACTTTCGGTCCGTCTTACTTCATTCCGAAACCTGTCGACCCGCGCCTCATCACCGAAGTGTCGGCAGCCGTTGCCAAGGCAGCCATAGAGAGTGGGGTGGCACGCACCACGATAACCGACTGGGACGAATACAAGAACCACCTGCGCGAGATGCTCGGACAGGAAACCAAGCTCACGCAGAAGCTATATGATACAGCACGCAAGCACCCGCAGCGCGTTGTCTTCGCCGAAGGCATACACCCTACGATGCTCAAGGCTGCCGTACAGGCAAGGAACGAGGGCATCTGTCAGCCTATCCTGCTGGGCAACGACGAGCGCATAATGAAGCTTGCCAAGGAACTCGACCTTAATCTCGACGGCATAGAGATAGTAAATCTGCGCCACGACAACCAGAACGACCGCCGTGAGCGCTATGCACGCATACTTGCCGAGAAGCGCAAGCGCCAGGGCTACACATTCCAGGAAGCCAACGACAAGATGTTTGAGCGCAACTATTTCGGTATGATGATGGTTGAGACCGGCGAGGCCGACGCCTTCATCACGGGTCTTTACACCAAGTATTCAAACACCATCAAGGTTGCAAAGGAGGTTATCGGCATACAGCCCGGATACAACCATTTTGGCACGATGCATATCATCAACTCCAAGAAGGGTGTGTTCTACATGGCCGACACGCTTATCAACCGCCATCCTGACAAGGACGTGCTCGTAGACATTGCACGTCTGAGCGCAATGACCGTAAGATTCTTCAACGAAGAGCCGAGGATAGCCATGATAAGCTATTCAAACTTCGGTTCCGACGAGATAGGCAGTCCGGCTCAGGTTCATGCTGCCGTTGAGGCTATGCAGACACGTTATCCTGACCTGGCCATCGACGGCGAGATGCAGGTAAACTTTGCTCTCGACAACAAGCTGCGCGACGCCAAGTATCCGTTCTCGCGCCTAAAGGGCAAGGATGTCAACACGCTTGTGTTCCCTAACCTCAGCAGTGCCAACAACGCATACAAGCTGTTGCGTGCAATGAATTCTGACGCAGAGATTATCGGTCCTATCCAGATGGGTCTTAACAAGCCTATACACTTCACCGACTTCGAGTGCAGCGTACGCGATGTTGTCAACATCACTGCCGTGGCCGTTATCGACGCTTACGTGCAGAAGATAAAGGAGAACAGACAATAACGGCGCAGCTGCCTGCGATATAACATTATGTATGACGGCTCCAATGATGTAACTACATGTCATCGGAGCCGTCGTCCGTTTTACCCCAAATCTTGATTGCTGATAGGGGTTTATGTCTCATGTTAGGGCAACGCCATGTCTGGCAGCTTTAACTGAATGAGGTGTGTATAATATAAAAAGTGTGAAAAACTTTATCTTTCATGTCACTGACGGCCTTGTCATACGTCTATGACAATAGAAACAAATGACATAATTAACAACAAAACGACACTATTATGAAAAAGCTGTTTATTCTGGCGCTGGCAGCAATGTTCTGCATGGCCGGCTTTGCCAAAAGCACACAAGAGGTAATCAACGAGATCACAAAGTCTACAGGTGCTCAGACCATAACGCTCAGCAAGGACCTTATTGCTGCGCAGGCTGCCGCCATGCCTGAAAATGTCAAGGCTCTCCTGTCTAATCTTGACGGCGGCACTCTCGTCCTGCTGTCTGAGGGCACCGACGAGCAGATAAAGACATTCAACGACAGGGTGGGAGAGATAGACTCTGAAGCCTATGAAGCCATGGCTTCGTTCGTTGACGAGTCAGACACCATAAAGGTATTCGGCAAGTGTGAGGGCGACTATGTTACCGAACTTTTCATCGCTTTTTCGGATGATGAAGATTGTGCCCTTATCGACGTTACCGGCAAGATAAGCAAGGAAGACGCCATGAAGCTCCTGGACAAAGACATGCTGCAACAGATCCTTTAACCGTAAACAGGTCATCGCTCCGCATATTCTTCAGCAAGTAGACGACTGAAAGCATGAATATACAAAACAGATAATGCTGTGTGCGGGCTAATAACCTATTGTGTTTTAAGTTAAAGAAAGATTTATATAAAAACGGACAAATGCCGGCTGTTGTGCCTGTGCATTTGTCCGTTTCCTTTTTATTGTCAAGGCATCATGGCCTTTTGTATGTCTTCATTGTGTGCGGCGTCGCTGCAGCATCCTCATTCTTCTTACAGTCTTATAATCTGTTTCACGCCCTTCACGTTGCGCAGCTTCTTTATCAGCTGTTCCAGTTTCGATGTGTCCTCCACGTTTACCACGAGGTTACCGCGGAACAGTCCGTCGTTGCTGTCAATGTTTATGCTGCGCATCATGATGTTCTCCTCTTTCGATATAATGCTCGTTATGTTGTTCACGATGCCTATGTCGTCGTTTCCTATAATCTTCAGCGTGATAGAGTATTGCGATTTGCCCTTTCCGCTCCACATCGCCTTCACCACTCTGTAGCCGAATCGCTTTCTCAGTTCGGGTGCATTGGGGCAGTCGGTGCGGTGAATCTTAATTCCGCCGTTCACGGTTACAAATCCGAACACGTCGTCGCCGTATATCGGGTGGCAGCATTTCGACAGCGTATAGTCCACGCCTTTAAGGTTCTGGTCAATCACCAGCACGTCGTCGTTCGAGTAGGCAATCTCCTCGTTTGGATTCTCAAAGCTAAACTCTTTCGCACTTCTTGCCGGAGCCGTTGGTGCGGTGTTGTTGTCGAACATCAGCACCTGCTGATACGTTTCTATTGTCTGGTTCACGTCGAGGCTTCCGTCAGCCATGTCTTTGTAGAAGTCGTTTGCCTCCTTATATCCCAGTTTCTTTATCAGGTGCGACACGGCACTCTCGTCAAAGTCGATCTTTCGGTTTTTCAGTCGGCGTTCAAACATCTCCTTTGCATACGCTCCGTCTTTCACCATAAGGTCTTTTATGGCCATTCTTATCTTCGACTTTGCGCGGCTTGTCTTCACGATGTTCACCCAGTCCTGTTTCGGCTTTTGCGTGCTCGACGTCATAATCTCCACCTGGTCGCCGTTTTTCAGTATGTATCTGAATGTAACCGCCTTGTTGTTTATCCTTGCTCCCGTGCAGTGGTTGCCTATGTTAGAGTGTATGCGGTAGGCAAAGTCGAGCACGGTGGCTCCTTTCGGAAACTTCATAAGGTCGCCTTTGGGCGTAAACACAAACACCTCGTCCTCATAAAGATCCATCTTAAACTGGTCTATCACCTGCAGGTCGTCCTTGTTCTCCAGCGCCGTTCTTATGCTGTTGAGCCATTCGTCAAGTCCGCTTTCGCCCTTCACGCCCTTGTATCTCCAGTGGGCAGCCAGTCCTCTTTCTGCCACCTCGTCCATGCGCTCTGTGCGTATCTGCACCTCCACCCATTTGTTTTCAGGTCCGAGCACGGTTATGTGCAGACTCTCGTATCCGTTCGACTTAGGCACGCTCAGCCAGTCGCGCATACGTTTCGGGTTAGGCTGATACATGTTTGTTATTATGGCGAACACCTGCCAGCACTGCATCTTCTCCAGTTCAGCCGGCGAGTCGAGTATTATTCTTATTGCAAACAAGTCATATATGCCTTCAAAGCCGCATTGCTGTTTCTTCATCTTCTGCCAGATGCTGTGAATGCTCTTTGTGCGTCCCTTCATGTGAAACTTCAGTCCGGCCTCTTTCAGCTTCTTGTCTATAGGCGTTATGAACTTTTCTATATAAGCGTCGCGGCTTTTCTTTGTCTCGTTGAGTTTCGCCTTTATCATGTAGTAGGCGTCGTGCTCAAGATATTTCAGGCTCAGGTCTTCCAGCTCGCTTTTCAGCTTATACAGTCCCAGTTTGTGTGCCAGCGGGGCATACAGATAGCTTGCCTCCTCGCTCACCTTCATCTTTGCCTCAGTGTTTGTGGTGTCCCTTATCTGCCTCATCAGGTTCACCCTGTCGGCAATCATTATCAGTATCACCCTCATGTCCTCGGCAAACGACAGCAGCAGGTTTCTGAAGTTTTCGCTCTCTATCACCGGATTCTTCTTATACAGTTCCTGTATGCTTCTGAGTCCGTGAATTATGGTAGATACGTTTTTTCCGAAGTTCTTTTCTATTTCCTCAAGCGAGTTGTCGTTTTCAGCCACGCTTGTATATAGAAGTATGGCCATCACGCCGTCGCGCTTCAGTCCAATCTCGCTTACGGCAATCTGTGCGGTCTGCAGACTCAGCAGTATGGGGTTCATTCCAAACACATCGCGCTGTATAAGGTCGTTTTCGAGAGCGGTTTTCAGATGCCTGAAGACGTTTTTCTCGTCTTCTCTTTTCAGCATGCCGTGTGCGTTCTCGCGCAGTCCGCGTATTATGTTTACAATGTCGTTTCTCTCTTTTTTGGTAAAGAACAGTTTTTCAGCCATATCCTTCTTGTATGTTAAGGGCATTGCCGCCTGTTGGCGTCTGCCGTTGATGAATCTATCGTTTAAATGTCCGGCTTTGGCTTGTCTTCCATGTTTCAGCATGCGTGCCGGCGTGTATGCTTACAGGTTAATAATGCCTTTGCACGGCAACTTTTCATGGTCTGCCGGAGTACATTGTTATGCAAACTTACACATTTTTCCTGATATTTTCGGATGTTCTTTCAAATAAATTAAATAATAAGGCATTTCTGACAATAAGTAATAACTTTTTAATATCTAAAGTTATGTTTTTTAAGAAAAAAACTATATATTTGTAACTGATTTACTGAAACCTTATAAAATTATAATACTTATGTTATCACCAGAAGACTTAAAGCAGATTGCCGAAAAAGGCATAACCGAAGAACAAGTAGCAACCCAACTCGAAGAGTTTAAAAAAGGCTTTCCTTTCCTGAAGCTCGAGGCAGCAGCAGGCATAGGCCGTGGCGTCATTGCTCCTGCCGACAGTGAGCGTGTCGACTATATCGCAAAGTGGGAAGCCTATAAGGCAGAAGGCAAGAAGATCGTAAAGTTTGTTCCTGCCAGTGGAGCTGCCAGCCGTATGTTCAAGGATATGTTCGCTTTTCTCGGCGCTGACTATGACGAACCGCGTACTGACTTCGAAAAGAAATTCTTCGACAACATAGAGAAGTTTGCTTTCTATGATGAGCTTAACGCAGCTTGCGTAAAGAATGAGGGCAAGGACATCGCTGCCCTTGTTGCTGCCGGCAACTACAAGGCTGTTGTTGCCAATATGCTCGAGTCTAGGGGCCTTAACTACGGACAGCTGCCTAAGGGCCTGCTGCTCTTCCACAGATATGAAGACGGCGTGCGCACTCCTCTCGAGGAGCATCTTGTTGAGGGAGCATTATATGCGTCAAGCGCAGGCGAGGCTAACGTTCACTTCACCGTAAGCCATGAGCATAAGGCTCTGTTTGAGAAGAAGGTGGCTGAGAAGAAAGACAAATATGTTGCCAAGTTCGGCATCAACTACAATATCTCTTTCTCTGAGCAGAAGCCCAGCACCGACACTATTGCCGCTAACCCGGACAACACTCCGTTCCGCAATGCCGACGGCTCTCTGTTGTTCCGTCCCGGAGGTCATGGCGCTCTCATCCAGAATCTTAACGACATCGACGCTGACGTAATCTTTGTAAAGAACATCGACAACGTTGTACCCGATCGTCTTAAGAACGACACCGTAACCTACAAGCAGCTCATTGCCGGAATTCTTGTAACGTTGCAGGAAAAGGTGTTCAGCTATCTGCGCCTGCTCGACAGCGGCGAGTATAGCAATTCACAGATTGAAGAAATCATACGTTTCGTTCAGAACGATCTGTGCTGCCGCAAGCCAGACATCAAGAATCTTGAGGATGCCGACCTCGTTATCTATCTGCGCTCAAAGCTCAACCGTCCTATCCGTGTCTGCGGAGTTGTAAAGAACGTTGGCGAGCCGGGCGGAGGTCCGTTCCTTACCTACAATCAGGACGGCACCATCAGTCTGCAGATACTTGAGAGCAGTCAGATTGACAAGAGCAACACCGAATACATGAAGATGTTCACCGAGGGTACACACTTCAATCCCGTTGACCTCGTTTGTGCCGTTAAGAACTATAAGGGCGAGCCGTTCAATCTGCCTGACTATGTTGACAAGACAACAGGATTTATCAGCAGCAAGAGCAAGAACGGCAAGGAGCTGAAGGCTCTCGAGTTACCGGGCTTGTGGAATGGTGCTATGAGCAACTGGAACACAGTGTTCGTAGAAGTTCCTCTGTCAACATTCAACCCCGTAAAGACCGTCAACGACCTTCTTCGCGAGCAGCATCAATAAGATAAAAATAGAGAATTGGGATTCTTTACATGCCCAATTCTCTATTTTCTTTATTATAAAATATATTTTTTGTTTTATAATTAGCATCGCTGAACTGCGTTTGCGCTTAGTGCCTTGCGTCAATAAAAACAAAAAGGCGGGCTGAAAATCACAATACATTTGGATTTTTCGTTTTTTCACTTTTAACTTTTCATTTTCGTAAGACGCACTACGTTGGCTATTGTGCCGGCTGATCTGTGCTTTCGAGGCGGGAGTTAAAGGAGTTAAAGTAGTTATCGCTCACCTGGGTGAGCTAGTAGTTAGAGTCATATGCCATGTTGATTCTTATCGCAAGAACTACGTTTGCAA
>ENA-ORTI01003089-ORTI01003089.1-human-gut-metagenome-genome-assembly--contig:-NODE-3089-length-13559-cov-3.650252_pt1 | contig 13559 bp, 10 predicted proteins | sample MGYA00242071_ERZ509191 | MGnify/ENA primary metagenome ERZ509191 (study PRJEB26280, sample SAMEA2338832) | human gut metagenome | biome: human gut; feature: human-associated habitat; material: faeces...
CGCCGGGCGGGGCTTGCCGCACTCCGGGCAGAACTTGCCGGTGACGGTGGCACCGCAGCTGCACTGCCAGCTGTCCGCAGCGGGCTTCGGCTCCGGCTTTTTGCTGCCGCATTCCGGGCAGAATTTGCCGGTAACGGTAGCGCCGCAGCTGCACTGCCAGCTGTCCGCCGGGGCAGGTGCGGGACGGCTGACCTGCTGGGGCGCGTCCACGCTGTCCGGACGGGCCTGCTGGCCCATGGCAAACAGGTTCTGGGCGCTCATGCCGCCCATACCGCCTGCACCGGCTGCCATGCCCATGCCCATAAAGCCGGTCATGGCACCGGCGGTGTTGCCGGCGGCGGTCTTCATGGCGTCGATCTGGCCGCCCACCAGACGAGCTGCGGCGGTGGTGGGATCGGTGGTCATGGCGTTCTCTTCCCACTCGGTGATCTTCTTCTGCTGCTCCTCCGGGATGGACAGGGAGTTGATGTTGAAGGAGAACACTTCAATACCGCGCTTTTTGCGCCAGACATTGGACAGCTGCTCGTTGAGGGCGTCCGAGATCTCCAGCGTGTGGGCAGGGATCTCGTAATACTGCACCTTGTTGGCAGAAAGAGTAGCCAGCGCAGGCTGCAAAGCGTTCAGCAACTCACTCTTCAGGCGGGGAGCGATCTCGGATGCGTCATACTGGGTGGAGACGTTGCTGCACACGTTGGTGTAGAACAGCAGCGGGTCGCAGATGCGGCAGGTAAAGCTGCCGTTGCACCGCAGGTTCACCGAGAGCTTGTAGCCCCGCTCCTCGCTGACTACCACACGGAACGGAATGGGGGTGGCGGTGCCGTACAGGATCTCGCCCAGCTCCTTGGTGTTGATGTAGTACACGCGCTGATCCTTGCCGGTGTCGCCGCCGTAGGTAAAGCGCTTGGCTACGGTCTGGAAGGTAGCTGCCAGACTGTCGCCGAAGTTGCCGGTGAACACGCTGGGCTCGGTGGATGCGTCAAAGGTGAATTCGCCCGGTTCGGCGCACACCTCCACCACGCGGCCCTGCTCCACAATGAGCATACACTGTCCGTCTGCCACGGCGATGCCGCTGCCGTTGGTGATGATGTTGTCCTCGCCGTTGTTGGAGCTGCGGCGGGAGGTGCGCTTCTGGCCCTTGACCATCAGCACATCCTTGTCCAGAGAATCGCAGTAGAAAAATTCCTTCCACTGGTCTGCAAGGGTTCCGCCCAGTGCGCCCATACCTGCTTTAATAAGACCCATAGTAATTTCCTCCTGTATGTTTTATTTGTGCAAACGATAACTTTCTGTTATCGCACGGTTTCCGGTTTTGGTCACGGTTCAAGGGTTAGATCCGGGGAGTCGTTTTTCCAGTAAATGGGACGCGTGTCCCGGTCAAACAGCACTTCTCCGGCGCGGTATTTCAGGCTGCAGCCGCTGGGGCTGCCGTCATCGTTCAGCAAAATGGCCCAGAACTCGCACGGTCTGCCATCCGTGTCGGTCAGCGTGAAGTGCAGCTCGGTGCCGTCCTCGGTGCGGCCCTGTGTTCCCTCGGCGGTGCCGGTCAGGGTGCCGTTCCACCCGTCCCATTCCACGCTCATGCAGCAGCTGCCGTCCGGCAGGAAGGTCATCCAGCGGATGCCCTTTGCGGACTCGTCTCCGGCGCGGTAAGTGCCCCACAGCCTGCGGGGGATGGCGGTGAAGCCGATGTCGTCCCATGCCTCAGTGCGTTGAAAAACGTACCAGACCTCACTGCCCTTTTTGGGGCCGATGGACTGCATCCGCAACGAACCGTCCTCCATCATGGAGATAATCCAGCGGCTTCTGCCGTCCTCGCTGAGGCTTGTCAGGTTCCAGCCCTGACTTTTTTCCCCGTCCCAGCCGGTCACAGCGCCGGCATTCAGCTCTCCGGTGCGGGTCTCGGCAGCGGACTGGATCTGCGGGCTGACGTATGTTTCCCGGATGAAGGAGATGGTCACCGTGCCGGTGATCTCGGCCTTTTCCAGCCGCAGGGTAAAACTTTCGTTGCGGTCGGCGGGGGCATAGCTTTCACCCTGCGTCACCGCCGTGACTGCCATCCACTCGGCCAGCACCTGCTGCTCCCAGTCCTGCGGCAGCGGCTGCGCGTCCAGCGGGATGGTTGGGGCATCGTTCTCATACTCCTCCCGGGAGGCGCTGAACCGGCGGACGAAAAAGGTAACGTTTCCTGTTTCGTCAAACGAAAGCGGCAGCTCATCCAGTGTAGCCCACCATGCGGTGTTGCCCTCTTTCAGACTGCCGGGGGGCAGCAGCCCCCGCTCACAGGCGGTCTGCCGATCCAGCTCATCCCGGCGCTTCACGTCGCGATACAGTGCTTCTTCCAGCGCGGCGGGATCTGCCCCCATGCGCTGCAGCAGCTGGGTGGCGGTAAGCTGGTTTCCGCTTTCAAAGTCGAAGCACCAGCCATTGTGGAAGGGCGCATCCGTACCGCCGTAGCAGCTGCTGACCACAAGGCTGACGCAGTCGCCGTACCAGCTGGCGTTCCAGTTCATCTCAATGCAGATGTCCCACGAATCCGGGTCGGCTGCCTCCGGGCAGTCTGCGTACTCCTGCACATCGTATTCGTAGTACCGGGCGATCTCGGCGTTGATGCGGGCGGCATCGGCGCTGTCGCTTTCCAGCCGGGGCAGATGGATGTTCAGCCGAACCTTGCCGCCGTTTTCCGCCTGCACCACCTTTTCAAGGGTGTACTGCTCGGTGATCGCCGCGGTGGCGTGCATGGAATCCGGCGGGGTCGATTTCAGTTCCCGGCTGCCAGCCGGGCGGGCAGAGGCTGCGGTCTCTGCCCCGCAGCCTGCCAGCAGCGCCGCCAGCAAAACTGCCGGTATCCAGCGGAACGCGTTGTGTTTCATGGTGGTTCTCCTGTGTTCTCAGCAGCTCCCGCCGGGGTCAGTTATCCGGGCAGCGGGTCAGCTGCAGCTGGGTCTTTCCCTCGGCAAAGGGGTTCTGCCCGTCGATCATGGTAAGGTTCAGGGTCTCGTTGTACAGGTCGTACTTCACCGCCGCCACAAAGGTGATACCCGGCATCCCGTCTGCCGTCTCGCTGGTAGAGACACCCAGCACCATGCCCTCCGGCACTACGCCCAGATAGTCGGCGTAGCCCTGATAGAAAACGTTGTTGTCCTGCACGCCCATCTGGACGGAACCATTGCTTTCCACGTCCATCCAGTCAAACTGGTCGTCCGACATATCGTTGAAGGCACCGACAGCCTCCGAGGGGAGCTCCTGCGCGTTCCACTCTGCCGTCAGGGGAGCCAGCTCCAGCACAGAGCCATCCTCCTGCCGCAGGTTCACCTCGCTGCCGCTGCGTTCCAGCGCCACGCCCTGATTTGCAATGTAGATGGGGTTCTGACAGACCAGAGCGCTGCCGAACATGAGGCAGTGCAGCACATCCACGTACTCCACCACGCCGTCCTTGGTCAGCAGATAGACCACCGGGTGGAAGGACGCGCCGAGTTCTCCGATGCACAGGTCGATATACTCATTATAGATGCCAAGGATGGGGTAGGTGCGGTCCTGTTCCAGCCGGATGCCGTAATCCGCGTCCCATGCGGCGGTCTCCGGCGTGCGGCGCAGGGTGATGGTGCCCTGTGTTCCTTCCAGCTGCACCGAAGCGCTGCCGTAGGTATCGGTCAGCACCGTCTGTGGCTGCGAGTCAGCAGCCTGCAGCGGGATCTCCACATCCAGCTGCCGCCAGCCCGACCCGGCGGGGGAGCTGTACCCGCCCCGGAGCACCAGCCGGTTTTGTTCCGGCAGCAGCAGGCACAGGTCCTCCAGCTGGTTGTTTTCCAGCGTGTTCATCCGCATGCTTGCCAGATTGCCGCCGCTGAGCAGGCCCTCGTAGTAGCCGCCCTGCGCCATGTGCCGGTCAAAGGTCTGCATAGCCTGCCGCAGCATCTGCTGCTGCACGGCATCCGGGTCCATCCCCATGCGCTGCAGCATTTCAGCCACCGAGACCTGCTTTCCGGTGGCAAAATCGAAGCACCAGCCCCGGGAATACCCCGGGTCGGTACCGCCGTCGTAGCGGAACACCACAAGGCTTACGCAGTCCCCGTACCAGTAGGCGTCCCAGTTGATATAAATCTCCGGGCTCCACTCGTCCTGCTGCGGCTCGATCTCCGGGCTGTCCTCGTACTGTCGGAATTCTGCCGCATACATGGCGGCAAGCTCATCGTTGAGATAAGCAGCGTCCGGGCCGTCGCACACCAGCTGCGGCACATGGATGGTCAGCTTCTGTGCGCTGCCCCACTCGTACAGCTGGATGGTCTTTTCCAGCGTGAACTGCTCGGTGATGCGGTCTTTTTGTGCTGTCTGCACCACCGTATCTGCGGCGCTTTGGGAAGCTGCGCCGGAGCCTGCGGGGGCAGCGGGAGCCGCCGCGCCGCCGCAGCCGGTCAGCCAGAGAGCCGCCGCCAGCACTGCAGCGGCAAGGCGTTTGTGTTTCATGGTCGTTCTCCTGTGTTCTCAGCCGTAGCTGCGGGTCATCTGCAGCTGGGTCTCGCCCTCGGCAAAGGGGTTTTGCCCGGCGATCATGGTCAGGGTCAGGTTCTCGTTGTACAGGTCGTTCTTGAACGCCGCCACAAATTCGAGCTCCTCATCGGCAGCGATGCCCAGCACCACGCCCTCGGGCACCACGCCCAGATACGCGGCATCGCCCCGATAGATGCGGCTGTTGTCCTGCACGCCCAGCTGAACGCTGCCGTCGCTGGTCAGGTCCATCCAGTTCCAGCCGGTTTCAGAGGTGTAGTTGTAGGAGCCGGTGACGGAATAGGGGATCTCCTGCGCGCTCCACTCTGCCGACAGGGGTGCCAGTTCCAGCACAGAGCCATCTGCCCGGCGCAGGTTCACCTCGCTGCCGCAGAGTTCCAGCGCCACGCCGTTGTTGGCAATGTAGATGGGGTCCTGGCAGACCATGGCATCCCCGTACAGCAGGCAGCGCAGCACGTCCACATACTCCACCACGCCGTCTTTGGTCAACAGATAGACCACCGGGCGGAAGAAGCCGTCCTCCTGCTCCCCGATGCACACGTCCACATACTCGTTATAAGCGCCAAGGATGGGGTAGCTGTGCTCCTGTTCCACCCGGATGCCAATGTCTCCCCATTGGTCGGTCTTTGGCGTGGGGCTCAGGGTGATGGTGGCCTGCGTTCCCTCCAGCTGCACCTGCACACCATCGTAGGTGTCGGTCAGCACCGGGGTGTCAGCGGGGGGCAGCGAGAGCTCCATATCCAGCTGCTGCCAGCCTTCTTCGCAGCCGTACTTACCCCGGAGCACCAGTTGATCCTGCTCCGGCAAAAGCAGGCACAAGTTTTCCAGCTCATTATATTCCAGCGTATCCATCCGCATTTGCGAAAGCTCTCCGCCGAGACGCAGGCCCTCGTAATACGCGCCCTGTGCCATCTCCCGGTCAAAGGCCTGCATGGCCTGTCGCTGCACCTGCGCCTGCACTTCGTCCGGGTCCAGACTCATCCGCTGCAGCATCTCGGCCACGGTGAGCTGCCTGCCGGTGGCAAAATCGAAGCACCAGCCGCTGTAACGCCACGGGGCGGTGCCGCCGTAGCGGCTGCGCACCACCAGACTGACGCAGTCGCCGTACCACCAGTCATCCCAGCCTACACCGATCTGCGGGTACTCGCCGCCCGGCTGCCCGGCCTCCTCGCTGTTCTCGAACTCCCGGAAATCCGCCGCATAGATGGTGTTCAGCTCATCGTTGATGTAGGCGGCGTCCGGGCTGTCGCATTCCAGCTGCGGCACATGGACGGAAATGCACTGCACCGCTTCCTCCCCCCACACGCCCGAAACGTTCTTTTCCAGCGTGAACTGGTCGGTGATGCGGTCTGTCTGGGCGGCCTGCGCCACCGCGCCGGGGGTGCTTCGGCTGCTGTCGGAGCTTTGGTCGGCAGCAGCGCTGGAGCTGCTCTGGGTGCCGCCGCAGCCGGTCAGCAGCAGCGCCGCAGCCAGTGCAAGGCTTACAAGGTGTTGGTATTTCATGACGGGCTCCTTTTCTATGGTGTGGTTCAGCCGTCTCCGATGCCTTGCCACTTGTCGATGATGTAGGCGGCCCAATAGGTCTTGTCGTTGATATCTACCACAGTGATGCCTACCTTATTCACCACCGGGTCGTCCTCATGAAGCCCCGGCACACCGCCGTAGTCCTTGATCAGTTCATCCACCAATTGCTGGAACTGGGCCTCTGTGGCGGGGTAAAGGCGATCCAAGCTGTAACGTTGCTTTTCTTTGTGGTCAAAATCCACACCTACCCGGTACTGATTGAGCATATGGAAGATGGCCGTGGAGCCGGCACTGTAACCGGCTTCGTTCAGACCTTCCCACATCTTTGCGGAATAGTCGCCCTCCATCCGCAGCCTGAGCCCTTCGTCCGACGGGAACTCCGGGCTGCCGTTATCCACAAACATCTGCACATCTGCCTGAATGGCGTGCTCCAGACCCTTGCTGTACTCGAACTTGATGTTCTCCACCTTTCGCCGGGCCAGCTCTGCGTTGAAAATGGTCAGGATCTTCTGCCCGTCCCGGATCACAGGGATCGGCGGCGAGGGAGGCGTTTCTGTGGCAGAGCCGGAACTTGTGGAGCCGGAGGAGCAGCTATCGTCACAGGCTGCCAGCGCCAGCATCATCGCCGATGCGCCGGAGAGCTTCAGGAAAGTCCGTCGGTCATATCGTTTCATGGGGGTGCTCCTTTCTATAAAGCCCCGGACACAGGGGGAGTGTGCCCGGGGCAAAAGGGGGAAGTCTGGTTATCTTATGCCTTGTTATTTCGGAACACAACAGCGGTCATGTAGGTCTTGCCCTGAACCACCGGGCAGTAGATGCTGATGAACTCTGCCTTGGCGCTATTAGAATTGTCCAGCAGTTTTGCTACAAAAGCCCGAACGGCAGCATCCTCGCAAGAATACGCATCCTCCAGAGCCACCTCTCTCTCGGTAGACGGTTCGGAGAGGCCGGCCATACCTGCCAAACTGTCCTTGCCATACTTGTTCCGTATCTTGTCCTCAAGTCCATTGAGTTCCCCAAAAATGAGCTTGTTGTCAGAGTCATTAAGCGTATGCGGTGTCTCGTTGGCCTCTTCAAAAACACGCCCGTAAGCCCTTATAGCGCCCACCGCATCCTGATTGAGGGTCAGCTGCTCATGGTCAACCTCCTTTGCAGCGTACTTTTCTTTCCAGACCTTGTTGATGGCTGCCAGCAGCTCGGTTTCCTTGCCGGTGGGCACTACGGGCGTGGAGGGTGCACCGCCGCAGGCAGCCAGTGCCAGCAGGGCGACCGATGCGCCGGTAAGGGTGAGGAATTCGCGTCTGTTCATCTTTTTCATGGGGGGTGCTCCTTTCAATACAGTATAGGATAGATTACGGTTCGCAACTTGCGGGAAGTCCGTGCATCCCGGCCCCGCTTCAGATCGGTGCAAAGTTTACCATTACCGCCACCGTATAGGTCTTGCCCTTAATGGTGGGGCAGTAGAGCCCGATCATCCACTGCTCGGGATGCGGACTCGCCAGTCCACGCCCGCCGGCCAGACTCCGCACAAACTCCCTGACCTCGCTCGGATTACTAGGATACAGTTGCTTTAATTGCATACCGTCATGGGTGCCGTTAGAAACTCCCACAGTCCCCCGATAGCTTCCGTTTCCATATTTGTTCCTGATTTCCTGTATCATTTCAGACTCACGGAGTTGGTGCTCGTGGAATACATCATCAGGCAAGTTCCATTTGCGGTAATCCTCTTCGTCTACTTCAGGTTCATAGGTTTCAAAGGGGCTGGCTGTAAACTTTGCGAGGTCGGCAGCCTCCTGACAGTAGACCACAGACTTGCAGATATCAAGTTTGGGATTGTGGATTGCTTCTTTGTTGACTTCATACCAGACCTCGTTGATGGCTTTGAACAGGGCCAGCTCTTTGCTCTCAGAGGCCGGAGGCGCGGGAGGTTCGGGAGGTGCGGAGGGCCCGCCGCAGCCTGCCAGCGAGAGCGCCACAACGGCTGCGCCGGTAAGGGTGAGGAATTCGCGTCGGTTCATCTCTTTCATAGAGTGCTCCTTTCTGTTTGTCCCCCTGCTTTTTAGGGGGCTCTGGTTTTGGTATTCTCTGCACTTGCAGTCCGCTCTATCTTATGCTATCCTTATGAATAGAATCCGCAGATGCCTGTTGACGCGTTTTGTGCACAGCGACAGGCTTTCTGCACCGGCGCGGGACCTCTTCTGTTTGTACTGTATCATACCCGGGAAAAAATTGCCCCCTCAGAAAAGCCGTTTTTGGGGGGCAATTCCAAAAAAATTTTTGGGGTTTGGGGCTTCCCCCTCAAAAAATCCCCCCAAAAAGCCCAAAATTGGGGGGATTTTGGGGGCTTTTCCCACCAAAACAGGCGGCTGCAGCCCTGCCTGTGCCGGGTTTCCCCCTCTGGCTGCAATGTGCGGAAAGGAGTCATGAAAAATGGAACGAAGGACATTTTTAAAGCTTGCGGCGCTTGTCCCCGGTCTGGCTCTTGCGGGCTGCGGCGGCAGCAAGACCCTGCTTTCTCCCAAGGACCCCACCATGCTCAGCATCTGGCATGTATATGGCGAACAGGCAGACTCGCCCATGAACCGCCTGCTGACCGAGTTCAACGACACGGTGGGCAGAGAGAAGGGCATCCTGCTCAACGTGACCAACATGACCAACAGTGCCGCCATCGGCGGCCAGCTGCAGGACGCCAAGGCCGGCAAGCCCGGCGCGCTGGACCTGCCGGACCTGTTCTCGGCCCACCCCGCGGACGCCAGCGCTCTGGGCATTGAGAACCTTGTGGACTGGAACGACTGGTTCACCGCCGAGGACATGGCGGCCTATGTGCCCGGCTTTGTGCAGGACGGCATCATTGACGGGAAGCAGGTGGTGTTCCCGGTGTCCAAATCCACCCAGCTCATCTTTTTGAACGGCTCCCAGTACGCCCGGTTTGCGGCAGACACCGGGGCGCAGCTTTCCACCCTTGCCACATGGGACGGCTTTTTTGAAATGGCGGGCGCCTACCGGCAGTGGTCGCAGGGCAAGCCCTTCTGCGCGCTGGATTACCCCCTGCGTCTGGTGGAGCTGAACGCGCTGGAGCAGGGCAGCGGCGAGCTGTACAAGGGCAGCTGGTACGATCTGACCAACGAGACCTTCCGCGCTTCGTGGATGGAGTTTGCCCGGGCGCTGGTGCAGGGCGATATTCTGATCTCGGACCTGTACTCCAACACGCAGGTGATGACCGGCGAGACGCTGGCGGGCCTTGGCAGCTCTGCGGCCATCCTTTATTACAATGATTTCGTCACCTACCCGGACAACACCACCGAGCCCACCGACCTGCTGCTGGCTCCCCTGCCCCACGCCGCAGGCACCGCCACGCCCCTGATGCCGCAGGCCGGTGTGGGCCTGTGCGCCTTTAAGACCACCGACCAGAAAGCCGAAGCCGCCGCCGTGTTCCTGCGCTGGCTCACCGAACAGCAGCGCAATCTGGAATTTGCCGCCGATACCGGCTACATGCCGGTGTCCAGCGCCGCCTTTGACGCCATTGCGGACTATCCCTTTGAGCAGCAGAGCTATCAGCGGCTGTACGACGTCTATAATGAAATGCGCATCCAGAACACCCCCCTGCCCGAACCGGGCATCGTGGGGTACCACGCCAAGGCCAAAACCTTGTACGACAGCCTGCGCCAGCGCCAGAAGGACTACCCCCAGCGCCTTGCGGACGGCGAAACGCTGGAAGCCCTTGCCGAGGAAACATGGCAGCTGCTGTGTGACAATGCCTGAGCCTGCCGCTCAGCCGGAAAGGAGGGACTTTGATGCACTTTGTTGACCGGCACCGTGAAAAGATCCGCCAAAGCCCCATGAGCAGCCGGCTGCTGTGGGCCTGCCTGCTGCTGGTGGTGCTGCTGGTGTTGACCTTTGGTGCGGCGCTGTTCCTGTTTGCCAGCCTGCACAACACCAAAAAGGACATCAGCCGCAGTCTGCAGATCCAGTTTTCGGTGTTCCAGAACGATATGGAGCGCTATTTTGACCAGCTGGCGGTCATGGGTGTGAACCTGTCCGAGGACATGAGCGCAGAGGTGGACAAGGAGCTTGCTCTGCGGCAGATGTCCTTTGCCCAGCTGAACGACTCCCCCGAGGTGCTGAACGCACTGGAAGAAGAAATGATCGAGCCGCTGTGCCGCCGTCTGCGCCAGACCGGCTGTTCCGGCGCTTTTGTGCTGCTGGATGCCACCGTCAACACCCGCATGGAGGGAGCAGAGCATTCCCGCGCCGGACTGTATGTGCAGAAAAGCGGTGCCGACACCCCCACCGTGCCCCTGCTGCTGTACCGGGGCAGTGCGGAGGTGGGCAAGGCCCACAGCGTGATGCCCCACCGCAAGTGGCGCATGGAGTTCCAGACCGACCAGTTCCCGGACTACGACCGCTGGATGACCCCCGGCAGCGTCCCGCTGTACCAGTCTTACACGCTGACCGAGCGGTTCGAGCTGCCCGGCACCTCGGAGGAGGTACAGTTGTTTTTGCTGCCCCTGCAGGGGCGGGACGGCACGATGTACGGGCTGTGCGGCTTTGAGATCAGCGAGAGCTACTTCAAGCAGAACTTTGCCCAGCCCACCGGCTTTGACCGGCTGAGCTGCCTGCTGGCCCCGGCGGGGGACGGCCTTGCCGCCGATGCCGCCCTCAGCAGCGGCACCACCGACGGCTACTACCATGCCCCCCGGGGCACGCTGGCGCTGCGCAGCATGGGCGGCGGACTGACCCAGTTGACCGGCCCCGACAGCGCCTATGCGGGCATCTCCCAGCTGTGCCGCCTGAGCGAGAGTCAGTCCTACCGGCTGGCGGTGTGCATCCCCATGGCAGACTACCGGAGACTGGTCTTTTCCGGCAATCTGCAGATGCTGCTCATCGGCCTGTTCATCGCCTTTTTCGTGGTGTTCTGCTGCATGAACTTCCACCGGCGCATCCTCTCGCCTGCGTTCCGGCAGTTCGAGGAGGACCGGCGGGAATCCCGGCGGCGGATGGACGAGCTGCAACTGGAACGCCAGCAGATGCAGACTGAGCTGTCCCGGCTGGCGGACGTGTGCCGCAACGAGTCGGTGCCCGATGCCTTCCAGACCTTTGTGGCGGGCATTCCCACCCTGACCAAGACCGAACGCCGCATCTTTGACGGCTACGCCGCCGGGCTGCGCACCCGGGAGATCGTGGAGCAGCTGGACATCAAGGACAGCACCCTGCGCTTCCACAACAAGAACATCTACGAAAAACTGGGTGTCAGCTCCCTCAAGCAGCTGCAGCAGTTCGTGGCGATCCTGAACTCCGGCAGCGCCCCGGACGAAAAGTGACCCAGCAAGCAATGTTTTCGTCTATACAAAAACACTTTTTGCGTTGCAAAACGCTTGTTGGGGAACACCCCAAACCCCTTTGATCTGCATTTTCAATGCAGGCTGCGCCTCCCTGCGGGATGCTTTTGAGGATGTCAATCGTCACATCCTACGAAAAAGCCTGTACCTTTTTTGGCGCAAGGGTCAATAGAAGAATTTGATGGTTCATGGTACAATAGCAGACGTTGCGTGTTGTGCGGTTTGCACACGAACATAGTGAAAAGGAGCTGCTGAACGTGGATACGATCTATCTGCTGCCCGGTGAGGAACGCTGCGTTGATTTTCGAGATGCTAATGGAGTCCCGAAGGTACACTACACTTACTGTTCCATCCGTGGCAAACTTTTCAACTGCACCTGCTGCACAAAGGACGAAGCCCAGCGGCTGTGTGAAGATTGGCTTATAAAACAGGACCGCTGCTATATAAACTAAAAAAGCCGCCGAGGACGCTTCCCAAGTAGGAAAGCTCCTCGGCGGTATTCGTTTATCGGGTCTGAGTTTTCTCGGTGGTGTCCTTTTCCTCTGCAAAAAAGCGTTCTACGTTTTTCTGCGCACGAACCAGTTCTTGCATCTCGTTCCGTGCCTTGCGGTAGTCCGGGTAGGCTGCTTTCTTCTTAGTCAGCAGTTCTGCGAACTCTGCGTCCAACTCCTTGACCTTCGGCAGCTTTTGCAGCCCGACCTCGTCAAAGGCAGCTTTCGCTGCCTTGTGCAGGGTGATTTCTTCCCGGTGGGCTTCCAAAAACTTTTTACTGTACCCTGACTTGCGGTAGGCATCATAGGCTGGGCGGGTCTTGGCATAGTTGATGATGTGGGTTTTCAGGACGGCGATTTCGGCCAACCTCGTTTCCGCCGCCTTGATGGAATCGCCCATGGCATGATAGCGTTCCGTTGCCGCCGCTGCACGTTCCCGCAGTTCCTCGGCACTGCCGATTTTCTGCTCCTGTAAAAATAGCAGCGTCTTGGACATCTCCTTCAGGTTGAACTTGGTCGCCCACCTTTTGTAGCCGACGCTTTTGCCCTCTGCCATTTTTCCCTGAATGTCCACCAGCAACTGGAAGGGTTGTTCTGTGGGTGGCTTCTTCTGATAGGGCTTGTGTTCAGCCTTTCCCTCCAGCACCGCCTTGATCTCGTCCTCGCCATAGCCGGTGCCCAGAGTTCGAAACCGAATAAAGCGTTTCTGCCCCTTGCCCTTCACTGCCGTATGCTTGCCACGCTTGACTTCAAAACCCTGCTGCTCCAGCATTTGCAAAAATGTTTTGTAATCCTCCGGCTTTTCCGCAAGGATTGTGTCGATGATTCCACACAAGCGGTCACGGTTGCTCTCCTTGGGCGGATAAAGAACACGCTTCTGCCGTTCCCGATAGGGCTTCTTCTCAATGACGGACAACTGGTGTTCCAAGCAAATCAGGTCGCTCAGCCGTTGCACAGCAAGCGCGGAAAAGTAAAAATCCCGAAATTTCCGTGTACCATCTAACGCAGTGGAATTATAAATAATATGATTGTGGATATGCGCACGGTCAGTATGGGTGGCGACGATAAAGGCGTGTTTTCCTTTCAAAAATCGCTCGGCAAATTCATAGCCAATCTTGTTAGCTTCTTCGGGTGTCACTTCTCCCGGCCTGAAAGACTGCCGTACCTGATAGGCAATCACATCGCTTTTTTGCCTGCGCCCGGTGGTCTGTTCATAAAGTCGCTTTGTCAGCATAAATTCTTCGTCTACTGTCAAGGGACTGCACTGATAGCTGCTGACAAGTTCACCCTGCTCGGTTTTGTCTGGGTTTTGGATATAGCTGGTGTGGTTATTCAGACAGGCGGCAATGGACTTCCCCTTATTTTTGCGCATGGCAATCAACCGTGTTGCAGCCAGTTCCATCACCTCCCTAAAAAAAGAAAATGCCGCACATCGGCGGCATCAAGATCATTTGGATAATTTCTCGTGATCGGCAGCACCTGCCAGATACATGGCTTCCTGCCGAACACTTTCCAATTCGTTGCTGATTTCATCTAAGGCGAGGTATTGCTTCCATGATTCTTGGCTGATGACGCTCTGCAAGGCTTTCTCAGCCGCTATTTTGGCGTTTTTCAGTCGCTGATAGTTTTCATCCTCACCCAGCATTTCAGAAAAAATCGTGCTGCTGTGCGCATAATAGCAATCCTCCAATTTCTGGTT
>ENA-ORTI01003102-ORTI01003102.1-human-gut-metagenome-genome-assembly--contig:-NODE-3102-length-13491-cov-4.787213_pt1 | contig 13491 bp, 10 predicted proteins | sample MGYA00242071_ERZ509191 | MGnify/ENA primary metagenome ERZ509191 (study PRJEB26280, sample SAMEA2338832) | human gut metagenome | biome: human gut; feature: human-associated habitat; material: faeces...
GCTTGCGGAGACAAACACGGTCATCTGCACTATGCCGTACCGCAGCAGCGGCGTGATGTCGTTGCCCACGGGAATCGACGGAACGTTGAGCAGTTTCTGCAGCCCGTCGACAAGAGGAATGTCGGGGTTGCACAGCAGTATTCCGTCAATGCCTACCACAAGCGACATCGCACCCATGCGGTCTGCTTCCGCCTTGATCGACAGGGCGTCGGCCTCCGGGATGGGATTGCAAACGATGTTGTTGTCGCCGGCATAGCAGTATGCGCCGTTGGTCGTCACATAGCCGTCGATTAGATGGCTGATTGCCGACAGGTTGTTTATAAGTTGGCGCGGACGCCCGGTGGCGATAAACACTTTCAAGCCGTTGGCTTTGGCTTGCTCGAGGGCATCGACTGTCGATGCCGGAATCTCGTGGGTGTTGAAACTCACGAGTGTGCCGTCGATGTCGAAAAACAAGGCTTTTGTCGTCATTGCATAAGGTCCTCTTCGTCGTATTTCTGAAACAGGAAGTCGTTGTAAGGGAAACGCTTCATGTGGATTTCCTTTGCCATTTCGTATAGGCGCGACTTCAGTTCGTCGATGTTTATTCGTTCGCGTGCGGAGATGAATATGCAGTTGTCGTTCATCTTTGCCATCCACGTTTGTTTAAGCTCTTCCAGCGGAATATTCTCACGCAAGCGTGGGGTCAGGTCGTCGTCGTCCTTCTTGACGTAGGTGAAGGCGTCCACCTTGTTGAACACCAGAATTATCGGCTTGTCTTTCGACTCACATACCTCCTGCAGGGTGCGGTTGACCACTTCGATCTGCTCCTCAAACTGAGGGTGGGATATGTCGACCACGTGCACGAGTATGTCGGCGTCGCGCACCTCGTCGAGCGCGGAAAGCTCCGCGCGCAGCGCGTCGTCCTCCACGCGCGCGAGCCAGCGGCGGTAAGTGTTCAGAGCGGTCATCGTCTTCCTCCAGCAGAAAATTTTACTTTATTATTAAAGCACGCTTTGCCCGCTTCGTCCAGAAGAATGGATTGCAAAGTGCGCTTTTTCCTGTTAAAATGGTAAAGAAATTCGTCGAATCAGGAGGGATGCCCGTTATGCGCCGCTGCTGTCTGCTGCTCGTCTGCCTGCTTCTGCTCACCGGCTGCGGCCGCGCGGACACGCAGGACGTCTCCTCCTTCGCGCCCGCTGAGGGGGACCGTCTGGTCATTTTCACCTCGCACAAGGAAACGATCTACGAGCCCATCCTCAAGGAATTTGAGCAGCGCACCGGCATCTGGGTCGAGCTGGAGACCGGCGGCACCGTGACGCTCCTCGAGCGCATCGCCGCGGGGGAAAGCGGCGCCGACCTGATGTTCGGCGGCGGCGCGGACAGTCTGAGCGCGTACAGCGCGTGCTTCGCGCCCTATGTGAGCGAATACGCCGGCGACGTTGCGCCGGAATACGATCTCGGCGGCGGTATATGGACGCCCTTTTCCGCTCTGCCGGTCGTGCTGATCTACAACACCAAGCTCGTGCGGCAGAATCCGCCCGAGCGCTGGGCCGACCTGCTCGACGCGGGCTGGCGCGGGCGCATCGCCTTTGCCGACCCGACCGTTTCCGGCTCGAGCTGCACCGCGCTCGGCACCCTTCTGCAGGCCGTCGGCGGCAACACCGACAACACCCTCGCCGCGTTCTTCCGCAATCTTGACGGACGCATCATCGCCGACAGCGGCGGCGTGGTCCCCGCCGTGGCAGACGGCAGCTGCTACGTCGGCGTGACGCTGGAGGAAAACGCCCGCAAGGCCATCGCCGATGGGCTCGACGTCGCCATCGTCTACCCCGCCGAGGGCACGAGCGTCCTGCCGGACGGCGCGGCCATCGTCCGCGGCTGCGCGCACGAGGAAAACGCGCGGCAATTCATCGACTTTCTGCTCTCGCCCGATGTTCAGCAGCTGCTGGGCACGGAGCTCAGCCGCCGCAGCGTGCGTGCGGATACCGCCTCCGACGCGCTGCCCGAGCTGACCGTCCTCCCCTACGACCTGCGCCGCGCGGATGAGCGGCGGCAGGAGCTTTTCGACGCCTGGCAGGCGCTGTGCGGGGAGGTGGAAGCATGAGAGCATGGCTTGAGCGGTCCTTCCGAAACCGCATTTTTCTCACCGTCCTGCTTGTCGCGCTCGTGCCGCTGCTGCTGTGCGACGTGCTGATGACGCAGGTGATGATCTCCCGCAGCAAGCACACCCTGCGTACCGACGCGCAGGAGGAGATGGCGCTGCTCACCGCGCAGCTCGACGCGCTGCTCACCGACTGCGGCGACGTCACGCGCGCCCTGGCCGGCAGCACCGTGACGCGCAGTGCCCTGCGCCGCGGCGGCAGCGACTCGCGCACGCTCTATCAGCTTTTGAACCGCAGCACGGTCGCGCTGCGCGAATACGCCGACTTTGAGGTCTACGGCGAGGACGGCGACTGCCTCTATACCACGGCGAACGTATGGCCCTCCGCGCAAAGCACCGGCTGGGGCATACTCAGCGCGGCCCGCGCGGCGGACGGCATTGTGCTGCGCGCCGGAAACAGCGGGCTTGCCGGAGCCTGTCCCGTGACCGCGCGCGGCGGTGCGGTGCTCGGCTATGCCGTGTTCCGCATGGACGACGCCAACTTCGACGCCTTCTTCGCGCCCCTGCTGCGCGGCGCGGATGATCTGCTGCTCGTCGATGCGACGTGGCGGCTGCTCTACGCCTCCCAGCCCCTGCGCGCCGACGATACCCTTGCCCTGCTGCGCGCGCAACTGCTCTCCGGCAAATCTCTCTCCGACGGGGATGGCGAGCGCAGCTACTACGTCGGCGCCTGCGCGGAAAGCGGCTTTTCGCTCATTCTGCAGCAGCCGCAGACCTATACCGCGCAGGTCGTCCGGTCGATCTACCTCGTCGCCGCGCTGATGGGCGCGCTGTGTCTGGTGCTCTGTCTCGTGTGCGCCTGGTGGCTCAGCCGCCGTCTCTTTGAGCCGGTCAACGAGCTTGACGGCGCGATGCGCCGCGTCGAGGGCGGCGATTACGACGTGCGCATCGAAAGCACGCGGCAGGATGAAATGGGCCGCCTCGCGGCGAGCTTCGACCGCATGACGGCGGAGTACCGCCAGAACCTTGAGTGCAGCGTGCAGCGCGAGCGCGAGCTGAACGAAACGCGCCTGCGGATGCTCCAGTCCCAGCTCAACCCGCACTTTCTCTACAACACGCTCGACTGCATGAAGTGGCTCGGCGTGACCGGCGGCGTGCCGCAGGTGGCGGAGCTGGCCGCCGACCTCGCCGCGCTGCTGCGCGCGGGCATCTCCGGCAGCGAGTACATCACGCTTGAGGAGGAGCTCGAGCTGATCGGGCGCTACCTCGCCATTCAGGAGGTCCGCTTCGGCGACCGCTTCGTCTGTGAGCTTGATGTGGACGAGCGCTTCCAGCACTGCGTGGTGCCCAAGCTCATTTTACAGCCGCTGGTGGAAAACGCCATCATCCACGGCGTGGCCGACAGCGACGAGGGCTTCATCAAGCTCTGGGCGGAGGAGGACGCGGAGGGCTATCTGCTGCTCAAGGTGTCCGACAACGGCAGCGGCATCCCGCCGGAGGTGCTCGAACGGCTCAACAGCCATGAGCTTATTCCCGGCGGCCATCTGGGCCTGAACAACGTGGACCGCATCGTGCGCCTGAGCTACGGCGAGAGCTGCGGTCTGAGCGCATATCCGAACGAGGGCGGCGGCAGCTGCGTGCAGCTGCGGCTCCCGATGCAGAAAGGAGAGGAACATGCTCAAGGTACTGATCGTTGACGACGAGGCCGTGGTGCGCCGCGGCATCGTGCTCGGCATCGACTGGGCCTCGCTCGGCTGTGCCGTGGTCGGCGAAGCCGCCAACGGCGAGGAGGGTCTGGCCGCCGCCGAGCGCTACAGCCCCAACCTCATCATCACCGACGTGCGGATGCCGCACATGGACGGCATCGAGATGATGCGCGTCCTGCGAGAGCGCGGCAGCACCGCTCACGTCATCGTGCTCACCGCCTACAACGACTTCGACTATGCCCGCTCGGCGCTCCGCTTCGGCGCGGCGGACTATCTTCTGAAGCCCTTCCGCGACCAGGAGCTCGTCGCCGCCATCGAGCGCGTGCGCGAGAAGGACGAGGCTTTCTCCTCCCGCAGCGCGCAGGACGATCTGCTGGCGCTGCCCAAGGGAGACAAGAGCAAATATGTGCTCCAGACGCTCGAATACATCGCCGCGCACTACGCCGACGCGGACATCAACATCACCACCATCGCCCGTTCCATCGGCATCAGCGAGGGCCATCTGAGCCATGTGTTCAAAAAGGAGACGAGCTACACCGCGCTCGGCTACCTCACGCTCTACCGCATCCACATGGCGCGCAGGCTCCTCGCCGACTGCCGCTACAAGGTCTACGAGGTCGCCGGCATGGTCGGCTACCGCGATGTCGCCTACTTCGGCTCGACCTTCAAAAAGCTCACCGGTCTCTCCCCCTCGGAGTATCAGGACCGCTGCCGGTAGAACGCGCAAGCTGCACAAAAAAGTACGGAACATACCGGACAAGCTCAGCGGACTTTCACAGCATTTCGCAGAAATGCCCGCATAATCGCAGACTTGTCCCGTTCCGCGCCGGCGCCGCGGAAGGTATAATACGGTATGTGGTATTTTATGCCGCAACTACAAACGAAGGAGAACAACGATGAAAAGAAAACTCTTAGCGCTCCTGCTTGCCTCCGTCATGGTCCTCAGCCTTGTCGCCTGCGGCCAGAAGGAGACTCCGGACACGCCCGAGACGCCTGACGATCAGGAAGAGGTCAAGGACTACTCCGGCTACACCATCCGCATCTATTCCAACTCCAACTCCACCGAGCGCACCACCTGGCTCATTCAGGAAGCCAAGGACGCCGGCTTCACCATCAGCATTGACGATAACTCCGTCATCTCCGGTGATACCGCCGCCATCCAGGCTGCCAATGAGAACAAGGACGGCGACATCCTCTTCGGCCTCAACGAGACCCGCTGGAGCCAGGTCGTCGACGGCGTTTACGAGAACCTCAAGCTCGTTGACTGGACTCCCACCTGGGCAGGCGAGGTCGGCGAGTACGCCTATCCCGGCGCGGCCTACGGCCTCGTCATTCAGAACGTTCTGATGCTCTACCGCAACGATGAGCTCGGCACCAACGGCGAGAAGCTCCACTTCCAGCACTGGGCCGACATCGTGAACTGCGGCTACACCTGGTACCGTCAGAACAAGGTCGGCGGCACCACCAACGCCAACATCAACTCCGCGATGCTCTACGCCTTCGTCGATCCCTCCTCCCCCGCCGGCGGCATCTCCACCGAGGGCTGGGAGACGCTGTGGAAGTACTGCGCCGAGGGCAAGTACTCCTCCGACGACACCTATAAGTACGGCTTCGATCCTCTGAACAAGGGCGACGTCGCTGTTTCCACCTTCTACTCCTCTTCTCTCTACGGCAAGATCGACGCCGCAGCCGAGAGCTCCGAGCATCCCCTCAAGGGCGCTATGACTCCCGAGAACTGGGACCTCGTTGAGATCGACGACGGCACCTATTACATCGCCGAGTACATCGGCATCCTCGATAAGGCCGGCCGCACCGAGGAAGAGACCGAGGCTGTCAAGGCGTTCGCCGAGTGGTTCGGCTCCGCCGAGACGCAGGCGGCCTGGGGCGAGGAGTTCGACTCCTATCCCTGCAACACCGCCGCGGCTGACATCCTCTATCCCGACGGCATCCCCGCCATCTACACCCTCAAGAACTTCGCCCTGACCAAGGTCGACGGCACCGACATGACTTATGCCGAGTACGTTGCCGAGCACTCCAGCGAGTGGACCAACATCATGACCAACCTCGGCTTCTACTGGGCCGACGCCTCCGCCGCCGTGGCGGAGCCCGACTGGGCCAACCTCGACTGGGCGACCCTGACCCAGAAGGCCGCGTAAAGCAAGACCCGCGCACCGCGTCCCGCGGAGAGGCTCAGCGGGATACCGACTGTTGTGTGTTTTCAGGCGAGCCGGGATTTCTCCGGCTCGCCTGATCTCTTTATTCCGAATACAAAAAGAGGAGAATCCATTATGATCCGGCTCAATGACATCGTTGTGAAGTTCGGCGACTTCACCGCCCTGCACAGCATCAACGTCCATGTGAAGGAGGGCGAATTCTTTACCTTCCTCGGCCCCTCCGGCTGCGGCAAGACCACCACGCTCCGCACCATCACGGGCTTCATCGAGCCGGCGGAGGGCTCCGTCGTGGTCAAGGGCCGCGACATCACGCGCGTCCCCATCGAGGACCGCAACATCGGCATCGTGTTCCAGAGCTACGCGCTCTTCCCGACGATGACCGTATACGACAACATCGCCTTCGGCCTCAGGGTCAAGAAGGCAAAGAAGGACGAGATCGACCGCAAGGTACGCGAGATCGCGCGCAAGGTCGACCTTTCCGACGAGCAGCTCAAAAAGGCGGTCTCGCAGCTCTCCGGCGGCCAGCAGCAGCGCGTGGCCATCGCCCGCGCCCTCGTCACCGGCCCCGCCATCATCTGCATGGACGAGCCGCTGAGCAACCTCGACGCCAAGCTGCGCGTGCAGCTGCGCAACGAGCTGAAGAAGATGCAGAAGGACTTCGGCATCACCACCATCTACGTCACCCACGATCAGGAGGAGGCGCTGACGCTCTCCGACCGCATCGCGGTGTTCAACAAGGGCTTCATCGAGCAGATCGGCACGCCCAACGAGGTCTACAACCACTCGCAAACCGAATTTGTCTGCAATTTCATCGGTGACATCAACCGACTGAATGACGATACCGTGTCCGCCCTCCGCGCTGCCGGTGCGGAGGTGGACGCAAGCAAGCACAACTACATCCGTCTCGAGCGTCTGCACGTCAACGTCGCCCCGCGCGGCGGCGAGATCGCGCTCGACGGCACGGTGGAGAGCTGCGAATACTACGGACTCTACATCAAGTATTACATCCACGTCGGCACGCAGAGCCTCAAGGTCATTGAGAAGAACGACGGCGTGAACATCTACGACCCGGGCCAGCGCGTCAAGGTCATCCTGAATCCGAACGACATCATGGCCTACGCGCCCTCCGCGGAGGAGGTGGAGTGATGGGCGGCTCTCTTGCTAAGTCCCGCTTCGACGCGGCGTTTGTGGTGCGCATGATCGGCATCGTGCTCTTTGCCTACTTCTTCTTCGGCTTCATGCTCCTGCCGTGCCTCAATACGCTCACGAGCATCTTCACCACCACGAACGCCGAGGGCGTGCGCGATCCCTTCGCGGTCATCCGCTTCTTCTTCGCGGGCAGCATGGGCCGCTACGTCTGGAACTCCCTCAAGCTCGCTATCTGCCTGGTCGTCACGGTCAATGTGGTGGGCGTGTCCATCGTGCTGCTGACGGAGTATTTCGACATCAAGGGCGCGAACATCCTGCGCCTCGGCTACATGACCACGATGATCTACTCCGGCGTCGCGCTGGTCACGGGCTATCTGTTCCTCTACGCCTCCGACGGCATTCTCACCACTGCGCTCGTCAACGCCTTCCCGAGCTTTGATCCAAACTGGTTCTCGGGCTTCAACGCGGTGCTCTTCACCATGACCTTCGCCTGCACGAGCAACCACGCGCTCTTCCTGCGCAACGCCATCCGCGGCATCGACTACAACACCGTCGAGGCCGCGCGCAACATGGGCGCGAAGCCCTTCAAGGTTCTTTGGAAGGTCGTTTTCCCGACGCTCGTGCCCACCATGTTCTCGCTGACGGTCATGACCTTCATCACGGGTCTGTGCGCCATGTCCGCCCCCACGCTGCTCGGCTACGACTCCATCAACCCCGAGATCGTGCGTCTTGCCGGCTCGTCCACGGCGGACGAAGCCTTCCCGCAGGCGCGCGCCGCGCTGCTGTCCATCATTCTGGCGATGTTCACCATCGTGCTGCTCACCGTGCTCTCCGCCTACGAGCGCAAGGGCCACTACCTCTCCGTCTCCAAAACCAAGGCGCGGCTGCAGAAGCAGAAGATCACAAATCCCGTCTGGAATACCCTCGCGCACATCTATGCCTATGTCCTCTTCATCATCTACATGATCCCCGTGGTGATGATCGTCATTTTCTCGTTCCAGACCTACGGCGCCATCCGCATGAAGAAGCTCGACCTTTCCAACTGGACGCTCATCAACTTCTTCGGCACGCAGGATTACCAGTACCTCACCTCGCGCGGCACCTACAAGGTGCGCAAAGGCTCCATCTCCGGTCTGTTCGCCAACGAGGCGACCCTCGGCGGCATCAAGATGAGCTTCGTGCTCTCTATCCTCGCCGCAGCGCTCGCGTGCCTGATCGTCGTGATCGCCTGCAACTACATCTTCAAAAACCGCAGCAAGAAGTCCGGCGTGGTGCTGGAATACTGCCTGCTTTTCCCGTGGCTGCTGCCGACCATTCTCATCTGCTATTCCTACCGCACCTACTTCAACGCCGAGAACATCTGGTACGTCGGCAATGTGAACCTCTACTTCGCCGAGCACGTCCGCATCCTGCTCGTGCTGGCCTACACGGTGGTCAAGCTGCCGTTCTCGCTGCGCATGATCAAGGCGGCGTTTTATGCCATCGACGAGGAGCTGGAGGACGCCGCGCGCAACATGGGCGCGAGCGGCCTGACGACCTTCCTCAGGGTCAAGCTGCCCATCATCCTGCCGAGCGTGCTGGCGGTGTTCGCGCTGAACTTCAACGCGCTCTTTACCGAGTACGATATGTCCGCCACCTTCGCCAGCTCCTACGGCACGAGCTACGCCATGGTCATTCAGGCCATGTGCGCGGAGGAGGGACTGTACGGCTACAATGTCAATGCCTCGGGCCGCCGCTGCGCTTCGACCGTGTTCATCATGCTGGTGTCCGGCGTGATCCTCTATCTGGTCTACGGCGTGGGCGCGCGCGACCTCGGTGAGCGGCTGGAGGCCAGGGAGCGCCGCCGCAGACGCGTGGCAAAGCTGACGGGACTGTTCAAAAAGGAGCCCGCCGCCGTGGCGGCGGAAGCGGAGGAAGCGGCGGTCGCCGCCGCTGTCCCCGACGAGCCGGGAGAAAAGCTGTAATGAAGATCAATACCATTGTTTTTGATATGGGCGGCGTGCTGCTGGACTTCGGCGCGGAGCTGTTTTCCCGCCGCCTGCACGTCGGCGCGGAGGGCGAAGCGCTCCTCAGGCAGCACCTGCTGTGCACGACCGACTGGGTGCGGCTCGACCGCGGCACCATCACCGAGGAGGAGGTCTATGCCCACGCCTGCGCCAGGCTCCCCGCGGAGCTGCACGCCGCGGCAGAGTATATCATCTACCATTGGAACGAGCCGATCGTGCCCATCACGGGCACGGCGGACGTGGTGCGCGAGCTGAAGGCAAGGGGCTATACGCTCTATCTGCTCTCCAACGCCGCCCGCCGCCAGCACACCTACTGGCACGACATTCCGGGCAGCGAGTGCTTTTCCGGCACGCTGATCTCGGCGGACGTTCACCTGCTCAAGCCCGAGGCCGCTATCTATCAGGCGCTGTTCGACAAATTTGACCTCACGGCGGCGAGCTGCCTGTTCGTCGACGATTTCCCGCCGAACATCGAGGCGGCGGAAAACGCCGGTATGCAGGGCATCGTGTTCCACGACGCCGGTCAGCTGCGCGAAGAACTCAAAGCGCGCGGGATCCTCTGATCCCGCGCGTTTGCCTTGAAAGGAGATCGTTTCCATGTCCATTCTCAAGCTCACCCCCGCCTGTAAGGACTATCTCTGGGGTGGAACAAAGCTCATCACCGATTACGGCAAGCGGTATGACGGCGCGCGTCTCGCGGAAGCGTGGGAGCTGAGCGGTCATCCCGACGGTCCCTCCGTGCTCGCGTCCGGTCCCGACGCGGGCAAAACGCTCGCGGAATATCTCGCCGCGCACCCCGGGGCGCTGGGGGAGCACGGGCGGAAATTCGCGGAACTTCCGGTGCTCATCAAGCTCATCGACGCGGCGAAAGATCTCTCCATTCAGGTCCATCCCGACGACGCCTACGCCCGCGCGCACGAGGGGCAGAACGGCAAAACGGAGATGTGGTATGTCCTCTCCGCCGCGCCGGACGCCTTTCTCTACTGCGGCTTTTCGCGCGATATTTCCCGGGACGAGCTAAAGCGCCGCATCGCGGACAACACGCTGCCCGAGGTCCTGCGCCGCGTGAACGTCAAGGCGGGCGACACAGTGTTCATCCCCGCGGGCACCATCCACGCCATCTGCCGCGGCATCGTGGTGGCAGAGGTGCAGCAGAGCAGCAACGTGACCTACCGCGTGTGCGACTACGGCCGCCTCGGTCCCGACGGAAAGCCCCGCGCCCTGCACATCGCGCAGGCGCTGGACGTGACGCGCCGGACCGCCGGCGTTCCCACGCCGGACTTCGGCGGACACCTTGCCCGCTGTGACTATTTTACCGTCGATCTGCTCGCCGCGCCGCAGGCGGCGACGTGCGGCGCGGAGTCCTTCCTCTCGCTGCTGATCCTTGACGGCGAGGGCGAGGTCCGCTGCGGCGGTGAGACCGTCAGGGCGAAGAAGGGCGACAGCCTCTTTCTCCCCGCCGGCAGCGGCGAAGCGCGGCTCACGGGCACGCTCCGCGCCCTCGCTACGCGCATCTGAGTGCAGGCAATAAGGAAAGCGGGAGAAGCGCGGCGCGCTTCTCCCGCTTTTCCTTACGGCTGCTGTTGCTGCCGGGAATTGGTCTGACTGATCTCGGGCAGAAATTCCATGAAGCGGATGGAGTAGAGGTCCGCGCTGATGTAGCTCTGCTCGTCGGGCTGATAGAGCGCGATGTAGTCGTTGCCGACCTCGTAGAGGATGCCGTGGGTGACGATGGTGTTCTGCGTGCCGATCAAAAAGCTCACGATCACGCTGCGTCCCACGTTGCGCGCCATCAGGCTCTTCCACGAGCTGTGGAGGATCTGCTCCGCCACGCTCATGCCGTTCGGAGCGGCAGGCAGCGGGCCAAGACCGGGTACGATCTGCTGCGCCCCCATCACAGCGTCGGGCGCGGCCGGCGGCGCTCCTCCCTGTACCGCGCTGGGCGCCATGCCCTGCTGCTGGCCGTTCTGCGTTGTGCCGCCCTGCGCGGAGCCGAAGGCGCGGTCCACCATCTGCTGCGACCTTTTCTGCATGGTGCTGTTGTCGATCATGGTCTGGTATGTGCTCGCGTCTCCCTGCGTCATCACGGCGGGAAGATAGCGGTCGTTGTCCGGCGCGCCGCAGCGCGTGAGCTCGATCATAGCGTCCATTCCTTTCAGAGCCTTGGATTTCGTCTCCTATGTATCGTAGTAGGCTTCCGTGGGGTCGTAGAAGCAGTGGTCGCCGATGCGCACGCGGAACACCCCGACCTGCGAGGGAAAATTCTGGCGGCAGGTATCCGAAAAGGGATTGAAAAACCACAGCGCATCCCCGAGCCCCGTCAGACGGTTGCCCGCCATCGCCCAATCCGCGATGGAGTAGTGGACGTCCGTCGGGCGCATATTGTAGATGTTCTGCGGATTGTAGGCCCCCCGCTCCGTCTCGCTCGCACAGACGAACTGCCCCGGCTGCATGATGATCTTTCGGATGCTGCCCTGCCCCACGCGGGCGTATTCGCCGCCCGAGGCGGTCACGCGGTTCATCACGACGCTCGCCACCGCCTTCATGCCGTTCTCCCCCTCGCCGCCCGCCTCGCACTCGATGAGCCGCGCCAGCAGCTCGCGGTCGGAGTAGGCCATCGCCTCGCCTCCTTGCCTGCTGTTTTGTTCATCTCAGCCTATGCGCCGGCGCGCGTCCGCGTGAAAATTTTTTGAAAATGCAGGAACTTTTTTCCGCGCTTTTCGTCAAAGCTTATTGTGCGAGGACGAAAAAAGCCCCCGGCCGAGAACGACAGCGCCCCACGGAAGCTCCGTGAGGCGCTGTTTTTTGTTTTATGGGATCTCTTCCTCGACCGGCGGGTTTTCCGCCGCCGCGTCCTGCGCGGCCATCGCCGCAGAACTCATCGCGCCGAGACCGCCGCGCAGCTTGATCTCCTCCCACTTTTCGCGGGTGATGAGAAGCTGCCGCGGCTTCGAGCCCTCGAACGGCCCCACGATGCCGCGCTGCTCCATCTCGTCGACGATGCGCGCGGCGCGGGAATAGCCGAGCTTCAAGCGCCGCTGGAGCATGGAAACGGACGCCTGTCCGGTCTCCATCACCACGTCGATGGCGGCGGGGAGCAGCTCGTCGCCCTCGTCGGCGACCGGCTCGGGAGCCGCGCCGGAGGGTGCGCCCTTGCCGCCCTTTTCCTTCTCGGCGACCGCCTGCTCGATCTTGTCGATCACGCTCTCATCGTACTGCGCGGCGCCGTTCGCCTTGACGAAGCCGACCACGCGGTCGATCTCCTCGGCGGAGATGAAGCAGCCCTGCACGCGGCGGGGCTTGCCCTCGCCGAGCGGGGCGTAGAGCATATCGCCGCGGCCGACGAGCTTTTCCGCGCCGGTGGTATCGAGAATGATGCGGGATTCGAGCGAGGACGCGACCGCGAAGGCGATGCGGCTCGGGATGTTGGCCTTCATCAGGCCCGTGATGACGTCCGCCGACGGACGCTGCGTTGCAATGACCAGGTGCATTCCGGCGGCGCGGCCCATCTGCGCCACGCGGCAGATGGATTCCTCGACCTCCTTCGCCGCGACGAGCATGAGGTCAGCCAGCTCGTCAATGACGACCACAACGCTCGGCAGCTTCTTGAGCGTTTCGTCCGCTGCGGCAAGGGCGTTATAGCCCGCAAGGTCCTTGACGTTGTGCTCCGAGAAGAGCTTGTAGCGCTTCATCATCTCGTAGACCGCCCACTGCAATGCGCCCGCCGCCTTCTTCGGGTCGGTGACGACCGGAATGAGCAGATGCGGGATGCCGTTGTAGGGCGCAAGCTCGACCATCTTCGGGTCGACCATGATGAAGCGCACCTCGTCCGGCGTGGACTTATAAAGAAGCGAAACGATGAGCGAGTTGGTGCAGACGGATTTGCCGGAGCCGGTCGTGCCGGCGATGAGGACGTGCGGGAGCTTGGCAATGTTGCCGATGATGTTGTTGCCCGCAATGTCCTTGCCGACGGCAAAGGCGACACTCGATTTGTGCTGTGTAAACTCGCGGGACTCCAGCACGTCGCGGATGTGGACGGCGGAGACGAGCTTGTTCGGCACCTCGATGCCGACGACGGAGATCTTATCGGGGATGGGCGCGATGCGCACGCCCGACGCGCCGAGCGCAAGGGCGATGTCGTCGGCAAGGTTCGTGATCTTGGAGAGCTTCACGCCCTGATCGAGCGTAAATTCGTAGCGTGTGACGCTGGGGCCGCGCACCACGTCTCCCGCGCGGGCGTCCACGCCGAAGCTCTTGAGCGTTTCGGCAAGGCGGCGGGAGTTGTTGCGCAGCTCCGCGCCCGCCTCCACGGCGTTGCCCGCGCCGCCCTCGTCGAGCAATGTGATGGGCGGGAAGGTGTACTCGGGAATGTC
>ENA-ORTI01003106-ORTI01003106.1-human-gut-metagenome-genome-assembly--contig:-NODE-3106-length-13486-cov-2.659370_pt1 | contig 13486 bp, 8 predicted proteins | sample MGYA00242071_ERZ509191 | MGnify/ENA primary metagenome ERZ509191 (study PRJEB26280, sample SAMEA2338832) | human gut metagenome | biome: human gut; feature: human-associated habitat; material: faeces...
ACTGATTTTTGCTCCTTCAGGCAAATCAATTTTTATTTTAATTTTATTTGTTTTCCCGCTTAAATGTAAACGAACATATTTACTTTCCTTTATTCTCCTCACTATATTCATTGATGGTAATTCTTTATATTCTGAATTAGCTTCATCAGTCATAAATATACGTATAGGGAAAAATCTTTCATCACATACTGATGCATTATCTGCCACATCAATATCTGCCAATATATTTTTCAAATTTATATTCAATGCTTTTATTTCCAGGAAAGCTTCCTTCTCATCTACAATCTCATAATACTCTCCGCTTTTTTTTATTCCTTTTCCACACTCAAAATTTTCTACAACCTTTTCTTGATTTAATAATGACTCCCAACATCTATAATTAAAAACAAATGTTTCTAATCCTATTATAATTAAAAATGCAAATAGTATTTTCCTCACAAATTGCTTCATTACTATTCTTCTCCCACTATCTCTTATTTACAATTTTCAATGCTAACTCTTTTATTATCTTCACCACGATAATAATACATAATGAAATTGCAAATACTAATAATATCATTACTATCGTATAAAAATATTCTCCAATCGCTCCTCCAATTTTCCCTGTTACATACTCTAATATATATTTAGAAATTGAATACCGGTCTAACATAATAACAACTAGCATATGAACGATATATATTCCAAAAGTATAAGAAGAAAGCCAACAAATTACTCTATTAATTTTCGATTCCTTATTATCATTAATTAAAAACATACATGCAAAAATTATGCATAACGCACAGATAAGCCCCAAAAAACTATACCAATATAAAATATTCGTATATGAATAATCATGACCTTGTCTGTTCAAGATAATCAGCAGTCTTACTATATTCAATCCCACAAAAAGTATTACACACTTCACAAAACTAATTTTAGTTTTTATAGCCTCTCTGTGCTGATAAATAATACTTCCCCATACAAAAAAAATAGCTGCTGGAATCGCTCCATTAAATGAATGATGTGAAAATTCTGCCATAGTATTTGCTGATATATCATTAAAAATTAACAACATAGCCGAAATAATTAAAAAAAGCTTTTGTTTTTTCACATCTTGTTTAATACTATCCACATACGCTTTTAAAATCGGAAACATTAAAATGACTACAAAGTATACCATCAAATACCACAAATGACCAGAACATGACACTACTACATTCCATGAGAAAAAACCTTTTAGTAAATTCAGATAATCCTCCCCTGTATGAGTAATACTTACCGCTAAACTAGTCCGATCAACTAAATATCCCGATAGAAAAAAGCAAAATATCAAAAAAATTATCATCGGAATAACTATGTTCTTAAAAGTACGTTTCAGTAATTTCCAATAGCTCTTGGTATTAAACATAAAAAATCCGGATATCAACCAAAAAATGGCTACTCCATCTGCAACCAAACATGCACTTAATAATCGACTGGCATCGTATGTATCATTTACAACTGTACTCAATGAAACATGCACACCAATAACAAGCAAGCAGGCAATCAACCTTGCCAATTCAACAGACGCTTTTCTCATCTTCTCTTTCCTTTAACTAATTAATCTATTTCTCTTTCTTCAACATCTTACATCTATCTGAAGAACGCTGTAATTCCATCTCAAAATCTTGTCTATTCTTTTGAGTAATAGTTGATAACAATACGCCAACAAAGAATGCCATAATAGCTGCTAAGTATACAAAACAACATACAATCAATGTCGGAAAATTAGGTACTAATCCCGTTTTAGCAAACTTCACAATAATCGGAACCATAAAACATGTACTTAAAATTGCCAAGAAAGCTGCTATAATTGTAAAAAAGCCAAACGGTTTGTAGTTTCTGTACAATCTCGCAATAGTCATCAATACTTTTGCTCCATCTGAATAAGTATTAAGTTTTGACTCACTTCCCTCCGGACGATCCCTATATTCAATTATAACATTCTCGACAAACATATTTTTCTCTACTGCATGAATGCTCATCTCAGTTTCAATTTCAAATCCTTTTGACAATACAGGAAATGTTTTTACAAATTGGTAACTAAAAGCTCGATATCCCGTCATAATATCTTTGATATCATTTTTAAACAATCTATTTATCGTCTTTCTTACTAACGTATTTCCAAAATTATGAAATGGTCTCTTATTTTCTGTAAAATATGTTGATGAAAGTCTGTCTCCAACCACCATATCTACATGTCTATCTAAAACTTTATCCACCATTTCTCTTGCAAATTCTGCTGGATAAGTATCATCCCCATCTGTCATAACATAACATTCTGCATCAATTTCACGGAACATCCTTCTAATAACGTTTCCTTTTCCCTGCTGATATTCATGTCTTACAACTGCACCTGCTCTTTTCGCAATCTCTGCTGTATCATCTGATGAATTATTATCATATACATAAATCACTGCTTCAGGTAATACTTTTTGAAAATCTTCCACTACTTTTTTTATTGTTTTACTCTCATTATAACAAGGAATTAATACTGCAATTTTATCCATCTTATCTTTCTCCATTTTTCCTCAATTATCTTTAAAGATCACTTCTAGTTTCTACGCTCGGCCCTTCATGACTGATTCGTCCCAGGCTCACCAATTCCTGAAATACCTCACTATCTCTCTTCTTATCTTCCGGTCTGATATGATACGTCGAAATAATTCCGGCAACTTTTTCTTTAATGTCTGGACTTTCTTCCATCGCTGCTTTTTCAAGTTCTCTTAACTGGCTTAGGAAATGTACTTCATCAAACTCCAACGGTTTTCCAATAAAAATCAAATCATTCGCCGTCTTCTGAAGGCCTTCTTCTTTCGTCAGTAGCTCTTCATACAGCTTTTCACCTGGTCTTAACCCAGTATATTTAATTTCCATATTCACACCAAGAGTATAGCCGGAAAGTCGGATCAGATTCTTTGCAAGATCAGCAATCTTTATCGGTTCTCCCATATCCAGTACAAAAATTTCTCCACCATGAGCATAAGCTCCAGCTTGCAATACCAGTGACACTGCTTCTGGAATCGTCATAAAATAACGAATAATATCCGGATGTGTAACCGTAACCGGTCCGCCTGCTTCCATCTGTTTCTTGAAAAGTGGTATTACACTTCCATTGCTTCCAAGTACATTTCCAAATCGCACAATTACATATTCTGTTCTGGAATACTTGCTAAATGTCTGCACGATCATCTCACACATACGCTTTGAAGCTCCCATGATGTTTGTTGGGTTTACGGCTTTATCTGTAGAAATAAGTACAAATTTCTTTACGCCATACTTGTCCGCTGCTCTTGCAGTCTTATAAGTTCCAAATACATTGTTTTTAATAGCTTCATTCGGACTATCTTCCATAAGTGGCACATGTTTATGTGCTGCTGCATGAAATACAACTTCCGGGCGATAATATTCCATTACACTTTCAATTCGACTCGTATTACGAACAGATCCAATTAATACTTCTAACTTCAGATTTGGATATTTTCGAATCAGTTCCTGCTGAATCTCATATGCATTATTCTCATAAATATCAAATATAATCAGAAGCTTCGGATTATGCGCAGCAATCTGGCGGCAAAGCTCACTACCTATTGAGCCACCTCCACCAGTAACCAGTACTCGTTTATTACTTACATACTGTCCAACACTTTCCATATCAATGTTTATTGCATCTCTTCCAAGCAAATCCTCAATCGATACTTCTCGCAGATTTGATACTCCAACTTCATCATTGATAAGCTGATACATGCCCGGTAATATTTTAAGCTTACAATCTGTAAGATTACAAATTCTTAAGATATCACGAGTGGCTTTATTTCCCGCCGATGGAATCGCAAGGATGATTTCTTCCGCATCATATTTTTTTGCCGCTTCCTGAATCATATCCCTTCCACCGACAATCCGGATTCCGTGAATATATTTTCCTTTTTTAGACGGATTATCATCAATAACACATACAACCTTCTGATTCAGATATTTACTGCTTTTCAGCTCTTTAATAATCATATTTCCTGCTTCGCCGGCTCCGATTACGATCGTATTACGGGAATGCTTTGCTGATTTTTTGATTCCATTCTGCATTGTATGCAAAATCCGATACGAAAAACGAGTAATCAATGTCGTAATACTAAGTAAGATAAAGTAGAAGAAATAATAACTTCTTGGAATCGGTAAATACAATAAGCTGAATCCAAAAGCCTGAAATGCTGTCGAGAGCATTGCCGCACACACAATTAATAGCATTTCATATAAGCTGGCATAGGACCACACTCGATTATACAAGTTTAACAGTAAAAAAATAATTACCGTTGTAATCACATTTATAATCATATAATGTTCTACACTACTCATATACTCCTCTGGTACCCAGATATTATCCAATTTAAAGCGCAATATAATTGCTAAGTAAGAATCCAAAACCACAGTAAGCATGTCCACGATAAACAAAGCAATCATTCTGCTTCTGGAATTTTGAAGTCCCCATCCTTTTTTCATACTCAACCTCCATTTGTACAATATAAAATTGTTACAAAATATTACATCTTTTTTAACTCCATCTTATAGCATACCAAATTACATACATATATACAATAATTACCTTCCAAACTAACCTAATTTTCTGTATCTTCTATTTTTTTAACAATATTTTTCAAAGCTATTGCTGCATATGGTATTAACAAGATAAAATACGTAAATGTATATTGACCTTTTGCTTCCCACAACATATGGAACAAAAATCCTCCAATGAACGCTGTTGCCGGAAGCCATACATATATATTTCTATTTTTTCGATTCATAAATACATATATCAATGCTAAAATATATATTATCGACTGTACTATATCTAATATCCAAACTAATATTTTTCCCAATTTATGTCCATTTAAAATGCTATCCATATACGATGAAACAACAATGTTTTTGTCAAACTGATTAATCCAAATCCCACCGAATGTTGGTTCACACCATTGAGAAACCATTTTTTTTGCATAAAACTTCAATGTATATTTTGGATTCTTCTCAAAATATTTCACCCTATCATTTATATAATTCAAAGCTTCTTTCGAAGTCAATTCTGAATCACAATTATTATTCAGATATGTATTAGCATTATATTCATTATACCACCCCGGCGCCATATCTGATTCTTGCATTCCCATCGCAATCCACGCAACTTTCGGAATCCCCGTTCCCAAATTCACATTCTCCTGAGAATTTAATAAAGCTATTGGACCTGAAGTTGCAATCATATAACCAATAATAATTACAATCACAAATATTATATTTCTTTTCTGTAAATGAATAATCCAATCAAGTATAGTAAAAATTATCATTGCTAAAAGAATAATTAAATAATTCGATTTAAACAATATAGCCAAACTAATAAACATAGCGCTAAAAATCATATCTAATATTTTATGTTTTTCAAAAAAACTCAATTCATAAAATATTGCAACAATCGACAATGCGCATCCAATCAAATTACCATACAAAAAAGTAGTATAAAATACAATAGGGAAAAATAATATTAAGAAAAAAAGAGTTATTTTTTCTACTCTAACTGATATGAATTTTTTAAGTATTTTTATTAAGAATATATCAGCGCAATTATATTCAACATTTGAAATGCCATATAATTATTTATACCAAAAAATTTATATACCATTTTAAATATTAGTACTAATCCCGATTGAAATGGATATTGATCCAAATATCCTCCCTTTGAAAAATCTATCTTATCATAATTACTTGTTAATAAATTACCTCCTATTGTTGAACAAAACCATTGATCTGCTCTTGGTTTTAATTGTATACCCACTACCCAAATCAACCCTATTATAGCATGTACTCCAATTAAACATTGATTTATCTTATCTTCATTAAAAGATATCTTCTTTTTTTCTATGTTTTTTTTCTTTCTTTTCTTTATCAATAACACACTCAAAAAAATTATACACAGAATAATATATTTCAAAATATTATCTCTATTATAAAATGTTACCTCTAGCGCTGTTTCAGTATTTTTCAATTCACAGGTATATATTACAGAACTTACTGATAATACTAGCAAAATTATTCCAAATACACTTTTTATCACATTTCCAGAAAAATCTATTAACCCTTTTCTAAAATGCCATATTTTCCCTTCACTATTTTTTATCATAAATGCTCCTCCCATATGATTCTTTTCAAGGCATATATTTTTAATATAACACTTTTAACTTTTTCTTGCAATAATTTTCCTGTTATTCTAGCTATTCTAGCTATTCACTTGTAAAGTTAAATTCCACCTCGCTGTGTAATAATAGAAAGAAGGACTTTAGGTTTTATAGTAAACCCTTAGTCCTTCTTTTTTTCGGAACTATTCTTTTTTTCAATATTGACTAATTTTATTAATCTGTTTTTACTGTAACATTAAAAAGCTTTCTTCATGGTGATGTTTGCATTGTTCTTTCCACCGTGACCTTTATCACTTGGGGTGCTGGCATAAATGATCGTATACCGATCATCACCGTAATATTTTACTTTCTGATGATCTGACTGATCAAAAATAAAACCAATATCTTCTAATCCTTTCTTTAATTTTGGCGTCATTCCGCTATAGTTGCTGAGCAAACGCTTCGCCTCTTCTGCTCTTTTTTCCCCTATTGCCTCATAGTCATTAGCATTTAAAACATCCGACAATACATCGTATCTTCTTGTTCTTGTCTCTGTAGAAGACAATTCTTTCTTCACCGCAGACAATACGAAATCTTTTACCTCTCCAGGATAAAAATCATCCTCATCCCCAGCAATTAAAACAGGAACATCTGTCATAGAGTTCAATTTAACTCTTAACCAGCCTATTTCATATTCTTTTTTTTGTAATTCGAAAGTTAGTCTTTCAACTTCAAAATCTTTCTTCTGCATCTCTCCTTCAAATTCATCAAGGATTCTATCTGCTTCTGCTTTTCCCTCTTTTAAAGCCTGTTTACGCATACTCTCCTTCGTTTGATCCAAATCCGACTTAAGAGCAATTAACTCGTAAAGAGCCTTTCTTCTTCCAATCTCTGCTTCAACATTCTCTTCACGTTTACAAGCCAACCGATCCTGCAATATAGCATTATTTACTCCAAACCACGTATACAATGTCCCTACCATTTGCGAATTACTATACTGCATAACCGTTCTCGTCACTTTCTCAGCGAGAATACGATCAATACCTTCGGACATTCTGTACAGGTATCTCCTATGCCCAATTGCAGGATTTGGATGATATATTCCAATAGCACCATAATATTCGTTATTACCGTTACATAATTCTTTCAATTTACGATTTGTACAATTTGTCTTTTGTACCAAAACATGTGCTACCCCTTTTAATTCTTTAGCTAGTTTATTAGTATCTACTGGATCCTCATCATAAAAGGTTTTCGTAATAATTACAACTGGTAATTTGTATTTTGCATTTCCATTAATAACATTAACAATCAAATCAAGATTTTCTTCATCAATAACTAATGGTGTGCGCAACACTTCAAGATTACCGTCTTTCGTAATATAACCTCGATCAATTAACATCGAAATAAAAAAAGGTGTAAAAAATTTTGTATCAACATTTAATGCCTCTTCAATATAACTACGATCCAATCTCACTGCCATTTTCATTTCTGAAAAATTCATAATATAATCCGTATCCCATACAGCTCCATCTGACTCTCTCTTTTCAAATCGAACCGCAATTATATTTTTATTTCGGTATTCTTGAATCTCTAAACATTTATTCTCATCTTCATAGCGAACATTTCTTTCACCATTCCATTCAATGTCTGATATGATACTTTCCGGATGACCTTTCTGATTCCACTCAATTACTAAATTTATAAAATCATTTTTTGTCAGTTTCTTGTCAATTTCAAGGATAGTTGAAAATAATAACATTCTTTTCCCTCTTTTATCTATAGTAAAATAAAATTTAGTTGTTGCCATCTCGAGAAACTGCTATTACAGTCCCCGTATTAAATAAAATTACAGCATTATGCTCTTTTACGATATTCTCTCAAATTGTTAATCCTGTCGTTTTCTATTTTTTCTTCTTGTTCGATATCCGAATTCTCTAAAATCTTCACAACACAAGCTTCTCTATTTTTTCAGTATCTCCACATGTCCCATTTTCCAGAAAAATACGGATATAACTTGTTAGCGGTAAAGCGCTTCAATGTTGGTACTGCAATTGAAAATGTTAAAGTACCTACCACATCACCTAAGAATTTTGCCCTTTCTATTTTTAGCACCTCCAAAAATTCATCCTAAATTATTCACGGCAATATCGTGAATAATTTAAGTTTATCTATATTTTTTCTGTTTTATACTTATTCTTGAACATCATCTGTAGTTTCACTAATAATATATCTTGGTCTTGCCTTTGTCTCCAAATATATTTTCCCAATATATTCCCCAATAACGCCAAGCGAAAGTAACTGAATTCCTCCAAGAAACGCTACTATGCAAACCATGCTTGCCCAGCCTGCAACCGTATTTCCCATAACTTGCATAATAATTGCCCATATAATAGCACAGAATCCTAAACCAGAAATAATTGTTCCTGACGCTGTAATCATTCGAATGGGCTTAACACTCAAACTAGTAATACCATCAAACGCAAGTGCCAGCATTTTTTTCAGCGGATAATGACTTTCACCTGCAATTCTTTCATGCCGTTCATAATATACTGAAGTACTATTAAAACCAACTAACGGGATCAAACCTCGTAAGAAGATATTTACCTCTTTAAAATCAGAAAATGCATTTAATACTTTTGAAGAAATCAGTCTGTAATCTGCATGGTTAAATACAACTTCTGCTCCCATCCAATTTAACAAATGATAAAAAGATTCTGCTGTAAATCGCTTAAAAAATGTGTCTGTTTCTCTCTTGCTTCGTACTCCGTAAACAACTTCAGCCCCTGCCATATATGCATCTACCATCGCATCCATTGCATTAATATCATCCTGTCCATCGCAATCAATCGAAATTGTAATATCCGCTGCTTCTTTAGCTGTCATCAATCCAGCCAGAACAGCATTTTGGTGTCCACGATTTCTGCTCTGTGCAATCCCTTTATAATGATATTCTTCCTTTGATAATTTTTTAATTAATTCCCATGTACCATCTTTGCTTCCATCATTAACAAATAAAATACGGCTTTCATCAAGAATCTTTCCTTCATTGACTAACTGATGAATTTTTTCCAAAAAAAGCGGCGCTGTAATAGGTAACACTTCTTCTTCATTGTAGCAAGGAATAACAATATATAAAATTGGTACTTTTCTCATTATTTTTATCCTTTCAATCTTACTGTAATTACTCAACTATTCTAACACTTTGAGGTATATTTTACAATCTTCTGCTGATACCCTAAAAATAAATTTTTATACTTTTTAGTTCAATTATCTAGAAAAACCCTTTGAAATCCCGATTTTCACCAAGATTCCAAAGAGCTTCTTCATTTTTCACCTTTTACAATATGTACTTACTTTTCAAGCTGGTTCATTAATTTAATAATCCCCTGGCCATACTCTACTCCTGTTGCCCAACCAGCTCCTATCGGATTTTCATGGGTGCCAAGCCATTCCACGTATTTTGCTGAGCCTTTGTTTACTAAACGAAATCTAGGATCAACACATGTATATTTTAAATCTTTCTCTGTTAAACCTGAAACTGCATATGCTTTAAGATGCTGAATCTGAGCTCTGACGCCCATTCTTACACCATTCTCTCCATATTTACTAAAATCAGCTCCGGAAGCTCCGTTATCAGTAGCTCCTAAACCAGCGAAATTGAACTGTTCTATTTTCACCTGTCCGCCAAATTGTAACCATCCTGTTTCCTTCATACTCTGGCACCATGCAACCGCTGGATCTACACCTTCCGCTGTTGCTTCTTCATAATAAATACTGGCAAATTTTTCTATACTTTCCGCTCCACCTTTTTTTAATTTTTCAGTTGGATACGTTTCGCCTGTATTTTTATAAAACTGTACCATCTGCGTCACATTTGTGGTAGATGTATTTACAATCAGATGGCTTGCTTCTTGCTGTTTTTCTACTCTTTTACCTGTATTATCATAATAATGTCCATTTATGGTAGTATTTTTTACCATTGCACCTGTCACAGCATCAAAATAATAATAGTAATTCCCTATTTTTTGTTCTCCATACTGCATAACTCCGTTTTCATTATAGTATACAGTCTTTTCTGGCAAATCAACAAATCCGGTCTGCATAATTCCATTCTTGTCAAAATAATACCATTTATCATCAATCTTGTACTCTCCTATTGTACAACATCCATTTTCCTGGTAATATCTTGATTTTTTATTAACTGTTTTCCATCCTACATACATACTTCCAAATGTAGGATCAAAATAATAGTAACAATTGCCTATTTTCTGTTCTCCATAAAGCATCTTCCCATCTGCTCCATAGTAAACTACTTTTCCTGGTAAATCATAAAATCCTATAATCATTTTACCAGTAGAAGTATCAAAACAATACCATGCATCATTGATCCTTTGTTCTCCGAAACGTTTCTTTCCGTCGGTTCCGTAGTAGTATATTTTTCCCGAAAGATTATAGAAACCAGTTACTCTCGCACCCGTAATTGTATCAAAACAATACCAGGCATTATTTATCTTCTGTTCTCCATAGCGCATTTGCCCATCTGATCCATAATAGACCGTCTTACCCGGTAAATTGTAGAACCCAGTAATTCTTGCACCCGTAATTGTATCGAAATAATACCATGCATTATTTATCTTCTGTTCTCCATAAAGCATCTGTCCATCTGAATTATAATAAACCGTCTTACTTCCCAGATTCACAAATCCAGTCTGCATTACTCCATTTCCATCAAAATAATACCAGTTACCACCAATTTGTCTTTCTCCTGTCACTCTCTGATTATTCACATAGCAATATTTCTTTCCATTTACGGTTTTCCATTCTACTTTTTCTTTCGATAATCCAAGATAATTTGCAATTCCAGTCGCATCCGCAACACCTAATCTTTTTAGTCCAGCCTCTGTATTTAAGACATTATTCACATCACCACTATTCGTGATAAACGCATGTTCAACAATAATACCAGGAATTCCATTGTACTTATTAGCGACCTGTACTGTAAACCAATCTTCAAGTGAACCATCTGGATACTTGTACTCCGGCTCTGTTCCTGTCTTATAATACAGTCCTCTGTTATACAAACCAAGTGAAGTCAGTTCACTCAAAATCTTTGACGCAAGCTCTCTTCCCTGTGCACCTACATCTGATTTCCAGTTATAGTTTGGAATAATAACTTCTGCCCCATAAGCCGCTGTTGTAGCTGCCGCATTCAAATGAAAACTCACAAAAATCTTTGCACCTGCTTTGGCTGCTGCATTTGCTCTTGCGGTAATACAACCTCCTGCCGGCGTTTCATTTGGATACGGGCAAGCTGAAGAAGTTCTTGTCATGTATACTTCTACACCATAATACTGCTCCAGTTCTGCTTTACAATAATTTGCAATTTTCAGTGTAAGTGCTTCCTCTCGCAAACCATTTGCTGATGCTCCGGCATCTCTGTTATCATGTCCCGGATCCAATGCTACAACTATTTTTCCAGATTTTGCAGCATATGTACTGATTCCTGTATCATCATCAAGCGATAACGTTGCTGGTGTTGACGCAAGAATATCTGTCTGTGCAGCCTGAAGTGCATCTTCGATACTGTTCTGTTCTTCAATTGTTCCATCTTCATTAATAGTAGAAATGGATACATTTGCTGCATCCTCAGCTACCGCTTCTTCCTGTTCTTCATCAACCGGCTGAAGCTCATCAATACCATCATATTCTTGATTTACTCCGAACCTCGCTTCCACTCCAAGATCTGAAAGCGCATAATCTGTCGTTTCTCCATTTTCTGTTACACTGATTGAAACGACTTCATATGTTCCACCCTGATACTCATCTTCATAATACTTTTCAAACAGGTAAAGATTACCTTCGGATCTGCTGATGTACCAGTCTTCCCAGGTATCATCATCTTTCCGAACATGAAGTACCATCTGGTCTATGTATTCATCTTCCTTGCCCCAGGATACAACGATTCTCTGTGTATCCGGAGTTTCCAGATATGGACTTTCAACATAAGCATAATTCATTTTGCTCTGTTCCGTCTGATCTTCCTGTTCTGCTGCTTCCTCCTGTTCCTGAACTACTTCCCCTTGATTATTTTCACTGACTGACTGCTGTTCTTCTGTCGTCTGCTCTTTTTCTGCAGGCTGTTCTTCTTGTTGTTGTGACTCATCTGCCTGTGGCTCAGAAGCCTGTCCTTCTGTCTGCTGAGATTCTGTCGTTTGTTCTTCTGCAGCTGGCGCATCCGCCGCATATACCGGCATTGTTGTACCAATCATTGAAAAGACCAGCAATGCCACACTGCATTTTTTCAACCAGTTCTTCATTATATACTCCTCTTCTCTTACTCATCTGCTGTCATGTATCCTTTGAGTACGGTATGTCCGGTCTCTAAAGGCTGCCCGTTTTCCGTAATCTTAAATCGTTCACATTCATACGTTTTCAGGAAAGACTTTTTAATACATGTGAGTATTTGTTCTTCTCCTGTCGTCCCCATGCTTCTGATGTAAGAACCAGTTCCGGAATCTACATCGAGATCAATCGTTTTCTGTTTCTGATCAACATTGCAGCTGTTCATCTTGCATTCACTGTTAAGAACGCCTTCCCCTATTAAGCCGTTCCAGATATCGGTTGTCTGAAGCAGATTCGTTCTGATCTCTGCGCATTCGATTTCTTCACTGTCGGATATATAATATAATTTCAGAATCTGATCCTGAGCTTCATGGTCTCCGCTGTCTTCTTCCTTGCTGTCATTTTCTTCCACTTGCTCATCCTTTTGTTCTGTTTTTTCCTGCGTTGGTTCTGTCTTTTCCTGACTGGTATCTTGCTTTTCCTCTTGCTTTGTATCCTGCGTCGTATCTTTTACTTCTTTTGAAGTATCTGTACCACTGCATCCCAAGAGCATAACACTGAGACTCAATGCCATTACAAATACCAATATTTTCCTCATCTCGCACCTCCTCCCTTAATCTTGTCTATTATACAATAGTTCTCAATTTTTGTCTATTTTCGACACGAAATAATTTCCCGAAAATGGATATTTATTAAAAAGCAGGAATTTATCTCCACCCTTTTTCAACGAACATTTTGTTTTATGCCATATTTCCCTTCAAAATCTGCAAGGCAAGCTCCATAGTCTCATCCCATGTTGCTTGCCTTCTTAATCTCACACTATTTACTTCTCCGGATACAATCCCTTTTCAACCAGCGCCTTCACTTCATTCACAACCAGTTCTTTATCTTCTTTATAAGTTACTCCAAACCACTTATCATGTGATTTCAGCACTTTTACTTCGACTTTTCCTTCTTTCAGA
>ENA-ORTI01003108-ORTI01003108.1-human-gut-metagenome-genome-assembly--contig:-NODE-3108-length-13482-cov-4.316452_pt1 | contig 13482 bp, 7 predicted proteins | sample MGYA00242071_ERZ509191 | MGnify/ENA primary metagenome ERZ509191 (study PRJEB26280, sample SAMEA2338832) | human gut metagenome | biome: human gut; feature: human-associated habitat; material: faeces...
GCGCACGAGGTGCAGCACGGTGGCCGAGTTGGAGAGGATGCGCGCCTCCTTGTTGGCGCTCTGGTGGAACCACTCGACACGCACCGCAGGGACCAGCCGCTGCACGGCGCGGGCGAATCCGCGGCCGCCGTTGTTGCTCTCGACAGCGGCCGTGCGCGTATCGCTGCGCAGCAACAGGTCGGCCACCAGTCCCTCGGTTACCTCCATGCCCTCGCGCGAATAGACCAGATCGGTGACGTAGATCGTCCCGTCCGTATCGACGGCATACGACATCGAGCAGAGGTAGTCGTCGCCCGTGTCGGCCGTATCGGTATAGTTGGCGCGGCGGACGATCTCGCGCGGCAGGGCGTCGTACTCGGCGAACTGGTCGCCGTAGAGCAATCCTTCGCGCACGGAGGGACGCCCCTGGTACATGCACTCGAAACGCAGCGGATCAAGCGCCCGCTTGGCGTGGAGCAGCGCCGCGTCGTGCCGCGCGGGCCATAATGCCTCGCCCGCCGCACGGGGATCGATCGCGGAGGGCGGGGTCGTTTTGAGCGCTTCGAAATTGAGTGCCAGCCAGCCGTCGGCGGACACCCGCGCCAGATCCTCCCACGCACGCAGTTCGACCACCGGCTCGCGCTGTCGCAGCATCCCGATCAGATCCTCTTCGTGCCAGCGCGTGAAGACCAGCAGCTCGCGTGAGTCGTTGTGCATCCGCGTGCGCACCACCGAAGTGTACCATTCCCAGCAGTTCTCGCGCACGAGCGGCGAATTAGCCTCCATGGCATCCTTATAGAGGTCGTCGAGCAGGAAACAGTCGACGCGGTTGCCCGTGAGTGAGCCCTCGCGGCCGACCGACAGCAGACTGCCCTCGTGCCCCACGATCTCGACTTCGTCGGCCGTGCGGATGTATTCGGGCGGTTTCGAGCCGCGCTTGATCGTCGTGTCGGGAAAGAGTTCGCCGTATTCGGCCGAGCAGAGGATGCGCTGCACGCGGCGGTTGAACTTCGACGCCAGCGACGCCGAATAGGAGGCGATGGCGATCCGCAAATCGGGATCGAGTCCCAGCAGATAGGCCGGCAGCAGCGTCGTCGCCCCGACGCTCTTGCCGTGCTGGGGCGGCATGGAGATCATCAGGCGGCGGACGCGCCCCTCGGCGAAGGCTTCGAGCACGCGATAATAGGTGCGGTGGAACCACTCCAATTCCAGAAACGGATAGACCGCAAGTGCATAATCGGTAAAAGAGATCATCGACGAGAAATGAAAAATTAAGAATTGAAAATAATACTTTGCCGAGACGTTACGACATCCGTCCGCAACACTGCGGCGCCTTAGCGCCGCGCGGGCCGAAGCCTCCGCCCGCGGAGGCCCGCAATATGCGTGCTCCGCAGTCTTCGTCCCGCAACGCATCGGACAAACAGCCCAGCGCTTCCACATCGTTTGATCTCCACATCGGAACCCTCAGAAACTAAACATTCCGCCGCCGGCATCCCCCCCCTACCGGACGATGCGCCGAAACCGCCCGGCAGGACGAGCGCCATTTGACCGAGAACAGGATAAAAATCCGGCAGCCTCGACCGGATGTCGAAGCTGCCGGCGGCAGACCTTCGGGACGACGGCCCCGACGGGCGGTCTGCACAGGAACCGGTTTCATCGGGCCGGGCGCACCCCTGTACGGGCGGGCCGGACGAGAACACGGCACCGAAGGCGAAGGTCGGGAGCCGTCGCTCCCGGAGCGGGAACAGCGACCTCCGCCGATGAGACTACACGAGCAGGCTGGGCCGCAGTTCGGCGAACGAAAAATCGTTGGGCACCTCCCCGTCGGCTGTCACGGTGTGGAATTCCCACCACACGGGAACCACGTCCGTAAGCCGTCGGCGACACCCTTCGGGCCAACGGTCGTCGCTGCGGTAGAGAACGAGCGACGCCGTCAACCTGCACAAGGTCTCCCCGACCGCACACTCGACGCTTCCCGAATAGAAACCGCCGCCGCCGAACGCTTCGCGCAACCGGATCGCAATCTCATCGTAAAGTTCGGATGAAACTTGAAACATGGCAAGGAAAAGATTTTAAGGTGTTTTTTGTTTTTTATAAATAAATAGTTTAACTTTGCGAAGACAAATATAGGTTCAAATATTTGATTTTACAATAAAAAGTTCAATTATTTGTATCGATTTTTCTAATAAAATTGCCATGAATCAACGGGTAAAACTGATACGGAAAGAGCTCGGAATGACGCAAGAGCAACTGGCACAACATCTTGGGATCGGAAAAGCCGCACTCTCGATGATCGAAACGGGCAAGGCGGCGCTCTCGTCGCGCAATCGCAACATTCTGGTTCAGGAATTGAACGTAAACCCCGACTGGCTCGAAACGGGCAAGGGCTGCATGTTCAACGCCGAACCCGACCTGACCTCCTACCTGCACCGCACGGACAACTCGCTGCCGTTGCAGAGCGTGCCGCTCTATTCGATCGAGGGGACGGCGGGACTCGTACCGCTGTTCAGCGACCAGGCGCAGCTCAAACCCGTCAATTTCATCCACATCCCCAACCTCCCCAAATGCGACGGCGCGATCTACATCGTGGGCGATTCGATGTATCCGCTGCTCAAAAGCGGCGACATCGTCCTCTACAAGCAGCTGCACGACATCGGCGACGTCTTCTGGGGCGACATGTATCTGTTGTCGATCGACATCGACGGCGAGGAGTACGTCACGGTGAAATACATCCAGAAATCCGACCGCAAAGGTTACGTGAAGCTCGTCAGCCAGAATCCCCACCACGCCGACAAGGAGGTCGAGATCGCCCGCATCCGTGCACTGGCGCTCGTCAAGGCCAGCATCCGGATGAACTCCATGCGCTGAGACCCGAACCGTCGGGCCGAACGGCGACGGATGCGGAGCCGCACCGAAAGACGCGGCTCCGCATCGGACATCGGCACCCGCAGCAATCCGATGCGGAATGCTGTTCCTCGCTGCGACGAAGAAGTCCCGGAACCTACGACACGCGAAAAGACGAACCCGCAAAAAGAGATATGCCCCGAATATTCGGGGCATATCTCAATTATTGCCGGACGGAGCGTTATTTCGCACGGACGCAACGTACCATCATCGAATTGGCCTGGCTCGTACCGCCGCTGGAAACCATAGGCTTGCTGGTCGCGGTATTCGACCACGCCAGATAACGGGCCTTCCCTGCATCGCCCGCGTCCGACGACCACATCAGCGAGGCTGTGGGAAGCATCAGAGATGATCCCGTACTCTGTCCGCTCGGTACGAGGTAGACATCCTGCTCGCCGTCGCTGCACAACCGGTAGGTATCGACAACGAATTCCTTCGAACCTTCGGATGTAAGTTCGATCAATTCATCGGCTGTCGGCATCCGCCACGTGCCGGCGGGAGCCACCAGCGAGCAGGGATCGGTATCGCCATACGGAATGTCGGCATACGCCATCTCCGTCGCAGTCGGCCCATACACCACACCGCCATATTTCGGTTTGGATTCAAGCGGGTCAGGCAGGGCGAAACCGTACTGACTCTTATACTTGAAATACATTCCGCGCTCCTTCGGGGCCGCAAAGACATAAGCGCCGTCCCTGACGGTCAGATACCCTTCGCTCCATACGACCGAGTAGACCAGCGGTACGACCTGTTTTCCCTGCTTCACGGTCTTCTTCGTATCCACGCCGTTGACCCAGATCGAGAGCGTGCGCTCCTCGCCGGTATTCTCCGGAATGGCGATTTCGACGGTCGGATTCTCCTTCGAACCGGTGCCCGACCACTCGCCGCCGTCGCTGCCCTTGACCACGACGGGGAACGAAGCCATGTCGCTGTCGCAGGTCACGCTCAGCGTGAAGGCTCCGTATTCGGCCGAAGCCGGCGTATGGGAGACATAGAGCGCATAATCGGTCATTGCGGGCTGTACGAATTCGACGCCTGTATAGATATGGTTGACGAAGAGGCGCAATGTCCGGTCCTGCTTCGTATCGTTCTTCGGGATACCCACCGACACCTGCGGCCGGGCGTCCGTAGCCCCCGTCTGCGTAAGGGTGCCGTCGTCGCCCCATACGGTGACATCGTAGTAGGTGAAGGCACCCGGATCGGTCTCCACGTTCAGCGAGAAGGCCTTGTAATCGACCGTTTCGGGCAGGGTGTGCATGACGTACTTCGGCTGCGGAACGTTCCGCACGCAGCGCACCATGGCCATGTTGGTACCGACCGCATCGTAATCCAGGAGCGAATATCCTATCTCGCCGTTCAGCGAATAGATCACGCCGTTGCCGTGGAAATCGCCGCCCAAGCCCCAATAACCGCCGAACGTCGACTTTCCGACGGACGTACCGGTTTCGGTGCTCATGACACCGCAATAGGGCAGGAAGAGCGATACGCCCGTATAGCCCATTCCCGTAACGCCGTCCTGCGTGCGCTGTACGTCCTCGCCGTAGTAAAGTTCCGAAAGTTCCGCATAAGTCGGCATTCGCAGAGCGGGATCGATGAGGCTGCAAGGATCGACGCCTTCGTTCTGGGGAATCGCGTCGATCGCGATCTGCACCGGAGCGGGCGTATAGGCCGTCCCGGCATAGGTCGCTTCGTCCGACGGCACGCCGTAACCGCTCTCATGACGGAAGAAGAGGCCCGAATCCGACGGTTTGCCGGCCAGTACGAACCGGTCGTTCTTGACCGAGACATTGCTCTTAGTCCAGTAGAAACCGCCGAGCAGCTCCATGCCGGCCTGCTGCTTCGCCTCGACGACCTTCGTCCACACGGGCGTCTGCGACGCAGCGGCCGTCTCGAAGATCACGTCGACCTCCTTCTCCGAATAGTTGGCGCCGATATGCACGGCCACGCTCTCCGTGGGTTCGTCGACGACAACCGGCTCGCCCACCGCTTCGCCCACCGTCAAGCGGTACTGCCACGGTTCGAACTGCGGCGTGGCACGGGTCTCGATCTTCGTGCGGAACTTCACTTCGTAGTCGCCGCCGGCGAAGGGTACCGACGCGGGAATGGTCGTCGACTCGAACTCCGTCACCTCGTATTCCTTCCTGCCCGCCTCCTGCTTCGCCTCGACGATCTTCGTCCACACGGGCGTCTCGGCCACCTCGGCCATCTCCACGATCACGGCACGCACCTCGACGCTCTCACTGGCGTCGATATGTATGCCGATCTTCTCGGTCGGTTCGGTCACCTCGACCGCATCGCCGACCGCATCGCCCAGCGTCACGCGATACTGCCATGCGACGAACAGCGGCGCAGCCGCACGGGTCTCCACCTCCAGCCGGAACAGCACGTCGTAATCGCCGCCGCCGGCAGGAACCGTCGCCGGAATAGTCGTCGACTCGAACTTGGTCACCTGGTAATCTTTCAGCGAACCCTCCTGCGTCGCCTCGACGATCTTCGTCCACGTATCGGCCTTCACCCCGGAGGCCATCTCGACCGCCACGCCGCGCTCTTCCTTGCTGCGGTTAGGCGGAATCGTAATCGCGATTTCGGTCGTGGGCTTCGTGACCGTCACCGCGTCGCCCACCGCGTCGCCGAGCGTCAGGCGATAAGCCCACGGTTCGAAGGTCGCACCCGTCGAGCGCGTCTCCGTCCTGATGACGAAGGTCAGTTTATACCCCCCCCCTTCACCGGGAATCGAGGCCGGAATCGTACTCGATTCGAACTGCGTGACCTGATAGGCCTGCGGTTCCGGCTGATCGTCGGTCTTGTCGTCCGAACAGGCGGCGAAACCGCACAGCGAAACGCAACACAAAAGCGCCGATAGTCTGAAATTTTTCATAGGCTTCAACATAAATTTTGATGATTGAAATTCATTTTCCCTCTTCCGCGTCCGGCATACCGCAGCCTGCGAGCGTCCCTGCCCGAAACGGAACCCGCCCGCCGTTCCGGACTCGAAAAGAGGGAGTTGTTAAATGTACGACAAATTATCCGGCCCGACAACGATATAAAGATATATCATAAAAACGCATCCGCTATCTAAACGGATAATACATCGGCCGAACGGCCGTTTTAAAGGAATATTCTCCCGAAAAGCGCTCCGCTCGTTCCGAATCGTAAGCGGAATAAGGAAGATCCGGTAAAAACCGCCCGTCCCGAATCCGGAAAGTTTCGGACAATCAACGGCTTCGGATCGCTTTCGAATTACGGAACGGACCTTTTGCAATCCGTGCGCCGAAAGGAAGTTCGTCTGCGTCAATCTTTCTCCGGCTATGGCATTGGCATGGCCGGAGAAAGCGCAACCCCATACATCTTAACGAAAAACATGCGACCCGAGCCACACCCGTTCGCCAAATCCATAAAAACGAAATCTCGATAAATAAATATCGTGCTAAAAAATCGCAAATTTGCAGTCGGACGACTCATAAAGTCTTCCGAATAAATAAAAATAATCAATAATTATTTCTCCGTGGGCAGGAGGGCCGGACAGAGGAATTCCCGCCGGAAAACACGCCGTTTCCCTTTCCAGGCCGACGCGAACGGTGCGAATCGCAAGCGAATGAACCGGCCGATATATTTTAAATAATTTAACGAACAAAAGGCTCGATAAAAAACCGAGACAGGAAAAGAGCGTCCGTTTTTCAGTTTCGCCGTGCCAATATGCCGGAAATTTTATATATTTGCCCACGGTTTACCCATCCTGCAACAAGGCCGGCGGATACCGTTTCCGGCCGGAAAACCTCGTCGAAAGAGGCGATTCCCGAAGAGGCGCCCCTCCCATTCGACGCCTTCCGGAAAGGAACCCCGCCGGAAGTGCCGGATACAAAACGTGAAAACAAACCATTCATTTAACGATAAAGCGATGAATCAAGAGCATGTACAAGAGCTTCAAGACGTCGTCATCCGCTTCTCGGGCGATTCGGGCGACGGAATGCAGCTCACGGGGACGCTTTTCTCCGACACCTCGGCGCTCATGGGCAACGGCATCTCGACCTTTCCGGACTACCCCGCCGAGATTCGTGCGCCGCAGGGAACCGTGGCCGGAGTATCGGGCTTCCAGGTCCATTTCGGCGCACGGCGCGTCACCAACCCCGGCGACTACTGCGACGTACTGGTAGCGATGAATCCCGCGGCGCTCAAAGCCAACCGCCGTTGGCTCAAAGCGGGAGCGACGGTCATCATCGACGGCGATTCGCTCACCGAAACCAATCTGCGCAAGGCCGGTTTCACGACCGACGATCCGATCGCGGAACTGGGACTCGACGGTCACAACCTCGTCGTGCCCGGCATCACGACCATGACCCGCGAGGCGCTCAAAGAGCTGGAACTGGACAACAAGTCGGTGGTCAAGTGCAAGAACATGTTCGCGCTGGGCATCTGTTTCTACCTCTTCCACCGTCCGGAGGACCACGCCAAGAAGTACCTCGACTCGAAATTCGCACGCAAAAACCCGCTCATCGCCGAGGCCAACAAACGGGCTATCGACGCGGGCTACAACTTCGCAGCCAATACCCACCAGTTCGCCAACACCTATGCCGTACCGGCCGCACCGCTCGAAAAGGGCACCTACCGCTCGATCAACGGCAACGTCGCCACGGCATGGGGACTGATGGCCGCCGCCGAAAAGGCGGGGCTGCCGCTCTTCTGCGGCTCCTACCCCATCACGCCGGCCACGGTGATTCTCGAAGAGCTGGCTAAGCACAAGGAGCTGGGCGTGAAGACCGTGCAGGCCGAAGACGAGATCGCCGGCATCTGCACGGCCATCGGCGCCGCCTTCGCCGGCAATTTCGCCGTCACGACGACCTCCGGCCCGGGACTTTCGCTCAAAAGCGAAGCGCTCGGTCTGGCCGTCATGGCCGAACTGCCGCTGGTGGTGGTCGACGTCCAGCGCGGCGGCCCGTCGACGGGTCTGCCGACCAAGACCGAACAGAGCGACCTGATGCAGGCGCTCTACGGCCGCAACGGCGAGTGTCCCGTGGTGGTGCTCGCAGCCTCGACGCCCGGCGACTGCTTCCGTTTCGCTTTCGAAGCGGGCAAGATCGCCATGGAGCACATGACGCCCGTGATCCTGCTCACCGACGGATTCATCGCCAACGGTTCGCAGCCGTGGCGCATCCCGCAGATGAGCGACTACCCCGCCATCTGTCCGCCCGTGGTCGAACCGCACCCCGAGGGCGAGGCGTTCATGCCCTATGCCCGCGACGCCCGCCACGTCCGCGGCTGGGCCTTCCCGGGCAAGGCGGGCCTCGAACACCGCATCGGCGGCCTCGAAAAACACTGTCTGAAAGGGTGTATCTCCTACGAACCGGCCAACCATCAGGAGATGGTGCGCACCCGCGCCGCCAAGGTAGCGGCCGTGGCGGACGACCTGCCGCGTCAGGAGGTCATGGGCGCGGCCGAAGGCGACCTGCTGGTGATCGGCTGGGGCGGTACGCGCGGCAACGTGCAGAGCGCCGTGGAGCAGTTGCAGGAGGAGGGCAAGCGCATCTCGTTGTGCCACTTCAACTACATCCACCCGCTGCCGCACGGCGTGCGCGAGATCCTCGGCGGTTTCCGCCGCATCGTCGTCTGCGAGCTCAACGAAGGGCAGCTGGCCTCCTACCTGCGCCAGCAGTTCCAGGAATTCCGCTTCGGGCAATACAACAAGTGCGAGGGCCTGCCCTTCACCGTCGTGGAACTGAAAGAGGAATTCAACCGGATTTTGAACGAGAAATAGATAACAAGCTCATGGCAACATACAACTACACACCCGCCGCAGAAGCCTCCCTTTTCAAAGGGAGGTTTGGAGGGTTTGTCGATATTCAAGCGAAGCGGTTTGAAATCGGCTCGATGCTGCCGACCGATAAACGTACAATCCGAAAATAACGATTATGGCAACATACAACTACACACCCGCCGATTTCAAATCGGATCAAGAGGTCAAATGGTGTCCCGGATGCGGCGACCACGCGGTGCTGAACGCCGTGCAACGCGCCATGCCCGAAATCGCCGATGCGCTCGACACGCCGCACAACCGGTTCGTCTTCATTTCGGGCATCGGCTGCTCGTCGCGCTTCATCTACTATATGAAGACCTTCGGGTTCCACACGATCCACGGCCGCGCCAATGCCGTGGCCACGGGCGTCAAGGTCGCCAATCCCGACCTGAGCGTCTGGGTCTGCACCGGCGACGGCGACTCGCTGGCCATCGGCGGCAACCACTTCATCCACGCCATCCGGCGCAACGTCGATCTCAACTGCATCCTCTTCAACAACGAGATCTACGGACTGACCAAAGGGCAGTACTCGCCCACGACCAAGCTGGGCAAGGTCACCAAGACCTCGCCCTACGGCACGATCGAAAAGCCGTTCAATCCCGGCGAACTGGCCATCGGCGCCAAGGCGACCTTCTTCGCCCGCACGGTGGACGCCGACGTCGAGCTGACCAAGTCGTGCCTGCTGGCCGCCGCACGCCATCAGGGGATGTCGGTGGTCGAATGTCTGGTCAACTGCGTGATCTTCAACAATAAGACACACGCCGATTTCGCCGGCGACAAAGCCACCCGCGCCGAACGCACGATCGTGCTGCGCCACGGCGAGAAGATGCTCTTCGGCGCGAACCGCGACAAGGGCCTCGTGCGCGAGAACGGCAAGCTGAAAGCGGTGACCGTCGGCGAAGAGGGATACACGATCGACGACGTTCTCACGCACGACGCACACGAGCGCGATACCTCGCTGCATCTGATGCTCGCGGCGATGAAATACCCCGACATGCCGGTGGCCGTCGGCGTGATCCGCGAGGTGGAGGACACGCACGTCTACGACCGCAAGGTGGCCGAACAGGTCGCCGAAGTCCGGAACTCCAACCCGATCCGCTGCATGGACGACCTGCTCCACGCGGGCGAGACGTGGGAGATCGGATAAACGTGCAATCACCGATGAAAAACGGGGGCGGCGGACGACGGATGTCCGCCGCCCCCGTTTTTCTGCGAACAGTTCCGGCCTGCGGCGCGCCTCCTGCCGAAGAGAAAGAATCCACAGACCCGTCCCAAAGAGCGGAAAAACCGGAAGTTACGATTTATAACCGGACGTACCTGCCTCCTTCCGGCCACTCGTTCGACGACGGACGTACCGCTTCCGCCGCCGAAGAATATTCCGGCACGCCCGCTTCCGGCACGCTCGCCGGAGACGATTTCCGAGGCCGACCTCATAACGGCTCCAATACTTGCTATAAATCAATAAAATAACACCCAATCCCAAATTAGTTCCGATTACGAGAAGATACCGCGGGAGGGATATTCTCCCACGGCATTCCACCCCCGTCCGCCGCCGAAATGCTGTCGACGCACGACGTTCGTAGGCCGGATGGATTCGGTGCCGGAAAGAAAACAGACGGAATTTCGTCGCACCGAAACGGGATCGTATTATTATTCGAAACTTCACGGAAAATATTTTTGAAATTCTTGAATAATTTATATATTTGCAAATGAATGAATGGATTACGAAACTATATATAGTTTCATTTCGTGCCTAAGCAGGATGATATTTCATAAATTTAGCATCTGTTTCACCCGTTTCAGTTACGAATCGTAATCAAAATCCGCCGAACCGGCCATTTCGCACGCCGGCGACGAAAGATCGGGCGACAAGGTTCACCCTTTCGGAAATACATGACATCCGGCCGGGGCCGGCTGCGGAGATTCCGGCAGGCTTCGGCTCCTTCGCAGCGGAAAGAGCGGACTCCGACAACGGAAGGCCCAGCGGATACGGGCGGACACACGGCTTTTTGCAGGAAAACACGGATTCGGAGCGATCGAACGATCGCCCGACATCAGAAGACCGACAGAATATGAGTGAGAGATTGTACATTTTCGACACCACGCTCCGCGACGGCGAGCAGGTTCCCGGCTGCCAGTTGAACACGATCGAAAAGATCGAGGTCGCCAAGTTGCTGGAAAGCCTCGGCGTGGACATCATCGAGGCGGGATTCCCGATCTCCAGCCCCGGAGACTTCAACTCCGTACTCGAGATTTCGAAGGCCGTTTCGGCCCCGACGATTTGTGCGCTGACCCGCGCCGTGAAAAAAGACATCGACGTGGCCGCCGATGCCCTGCGACTGGCCAGGCACAAGCGCATCCACACGGGTATAGGCGTTTCGCCCCAGCACATTTACGACAAACTGCGCTCGACGCCCGAGAAAATCCTCGAACAGGCCGTCGAAGCCGTGAAATACGCCAAAAGCTATGTCGAGGACGTGGAGTTCTACGCCGAAGACGCCGGGCGCGCCGATCCTCAATACCTCGCCCGCGTGGTCGAAGCGGCCATTGCGGCCGGCGCCACGGTGGTCAACATCCCCGACACGACGGGCTACTGCCTGCCGCAGGAGTACGGAGCGAAGATCCGCTATCTGGTCGAACACGTCGCCAACATCGACCGTGCGATCATCTCCACCCACTGCCACAACGATCTGGGCATGGCGACGGCCAACACGCTGAGCGCCGTTCTCAACGGCGCCCGGCAGGCCGAGGTGACGATCAACGGCATCGGCGAACGGGCGGGCAACACCTCGCTCGAAGAGGTGGTGATGACGCTGCGCTGCCACCGCGAACTCGACATCGACACGCGCATCAACTCGCAGCTCATCACCAAGGCCTCGCATCTGGTGTCGAGCCTGATGAACATGCCCGTGCAGCCCAACAAGGCGATCGTCGGACGCAACGCCTTCGCCCACTCGTCGGGAATCCACCAGGACGGCGTGCTCAAACACCGGCAGACCTACGAGATCATCGACCCGCAGGACATCGGGCTCAACGAATCGGTCATCGCCCTGACGGCCCGCAGCGGCCGCGCGGCACTGGTGCACCGGCTCGAACTGCTGGGTTACGACCTCACGCCGGAAGAACTGAACGCCACCTACGACAAGTTCCTCGCGCTGGCCGACCGGAAAAAGGAGATCCACGACTACGACCTGCTCTACCTAGTAGGCGACATCGACCGCATCCGCAAACAGTCGATCGCACTCAAATTCCTGCAAGTGACCACCGGAACCCTCGTTCCGACGGCCACCGTCGTACTGAAATTCGGCGACCACGAACGCATGTCGATCGCCACGGGCAACGGACCGGTCGACGCGGCCGTCTCGGCCATCAAGAAGCTCGTCAACGAGCGGGTCACCCTCTCGGAGTTCCTGATGCAGGCCGTCACGCGCGGCTCGGACGACGTGGGGCGCGTCCACGTACAGGTCGAATGCGGCGAACGCACCGTGCACGGCTTCGCAGCCCACACCGATACGACGCGCGCGTCGGTCGAGGCATTTCTCGACGCGCTGCGCGTGCTGAACGTCACCGAACGCAAAGAGAAGGAGGAGTAGCATGGGACGCACGCTTCTGGACAAAATCTGGGATGCGCACACGGTGCGCACCGAGGAGGGCGGCCGCACGGTGCTCTACATCGACCGGCAGTACATCCACGAGGTAACCTCGCCCGTGGCCTTCGCCGGACTCGCGCGGCGCGGCGTCGGCGTGGTACATCCCGACCGCATCACCGCCACGGTCGACCACAACATTCCCACCGTGGACCAGCACCTCCCCATCGCCGAGCCTCAGTCGCGGCATCAGGTCGAGACGCTGCGCGCCAACTGCGCCCGCTACGGCATCGAGCACTTCGGCATGGGCGATCCGCGGCAGGGGATCGTACACATCATCGGCCCCGAACTGGGGCTCACGCAGCCGGGCATGACGATCGTCTGCGGCGACAGCCACACCTCCACGCACGGCGCGCTGGGGGCCGTCGCCTTCGGCGTGGGAACCTCCGAAGTCGAAATGGTACTGGCCAGCCAGTGCATCCTGCAAGGCAAGCCGCGCGCGATGCGCATCACCGTCGACGGCACGCTGCCCTCGGGCACGGAGGCCAAGGACATCATTCTCCACATCATCGCGCGCATCACCGCTTCGGGCGGAACCGACCATTTCATCGAATTCGCCGGCGAGGCGATCCGCTCGCTCTCGATGGAGGGACGCATGACGGTATGCAACATGAGTATCGAGTGCGGCGCCCGCGGCGGCATGATCGCCCCCGACCAGACGACCTTCGACTACCTGCGCGGACGCGAACGCGCGCCGCAGGGCGAGGCGTTCGACGCCGCCGTAGCGCGGTGGCGGGAACTTTACAGCGATGCCGACGCACGTTTCGACCGCGAATACCGGTTCGACGCCGCCGAGATCGCGCCGATGATTACCTACGGGACGAATCCCGGCATGGGAATGGCCGTCGATGCGGCGATTCCCGCCGACGCCGATCCCAAAGCGCTGGAATATATGGGATTCGATGCCGGCGAACGGCTGCTGGGCAAACCCGTCGACTACGTTTTCGTCGGCAGTTGCACCAATGGCCGCATCGAAGACCTGCGGCGTTTCGCCCGTCTGGTCGAGGGACGGCGCAAAGCTCCGGAAGTGACGGCATGGATCGTCCCCGGCTCGAAGGCCGTGGAGGCCGCCGCGAAGGCCGAAGGACTGGATCGGATTCTCGCCGCCGCAGGATTCGAACTGCGCAGGATGCTGAACAACGACAAGCTTGGAAAAGTCAC
>ENA-ORTI01003110-ORTI01003110.1-human-gut-metagenome-genome-assembly--contig:-NODE-3110-length-13465-cov-5.585757_pt1 | contig 13465 bp, 10 predicted proteins | sample MGYA00242071_ERZ509191 | MGnify/ENA primary metagenome ERZ509191 (study PRJEB26280, sample SAMEA2338832) | human gut metagenome | biome: human gut; feature: human-associated habitat; material: faeces...
TCGACATCAGCTTGATGAGGATATTGAGCGACGGACCCGACGTGTCCTTGAAGGGATCGCCCACCGTATCGCCCACGACCGTCGCCTTGTGGCAGTCGGAGCCCTTGCCGCCGAAGTGGCCCTCCTCGATCATCTTCTTGGCGTTGTCCCACGCACCGCCGGCATTGGCCATGAAGACCGCCAGCACGAAGCCCGAACCGAGGCCGCCGACGAGCAGTCCCATCACGCCCGCCACGCCGAAAACGAGGCCCACGGCCACGGGGACGACGATCGCCAGCAGACTCGGAAAGAGCATCTCGCGCTGCGCGCCGCGGGTCGAAATCTCGACGCAGCGGGCGTAGTCGGGCGTACCCTCGCCCGTGAGGATGCCCCGTATCTCGCGGAACTGCCGCCGCACCTCCTGCACCATGCTCTCGGCGGCGCGCCCCACGGCGTTCATCGTCAGGCCGCAGAACAGGAACGACATCATCGCGCCGATGAAGACGCCGACGAGCACCGTGGGATTCATCAGCGAAACGTTGTAGTAGGCCATGAAATCGAGCATCGAAGCCTGTTCGACGAGCCGCGTCGTGCCGTCGGAGAGCGTCAGTTCCGTCACCCCGTTGTGCAAGAGGCCGATCCGTATCTCCTCGACATAGGAGGCCAGCAGCGCCAGCGCCGTCAGTGCCGCGGAACCGATGGCGAAGCCCTTGCCCGTGGCGGCCGTCGTGTTGCCCAGCGCGTCGAGCGCATCGGTGCGTTTGCGGACCTCGGGGCCGAGGCCGCTCATCTCGGCATTGCCGCCCGCGTTGTCGGCGATCGGTCCGTAGGCGTCCGTGGCGAGCGTGATGCCCAGCGTCGAAAGCATTCCGACGGCGGCGATGCCGATGCCGTAAAGGCCCTGCGAGAGGTTGTGCGGCTGCATCATGTGTTCGATATCGAAGCCCGTAGCGCAGAGATACGCCAGAACGATCGCCGCGCCGATCGTCACCACGGGAATCGCCGTAGAGATCATACCCGAGCCGACGCCGGCGATGATGACCGTCGCAGGACCGGTCTTGGCGCTGCCCGCGATCTTCTGCGTGGGTTTGTAGGAGTGCGAGGTGTAGTACTCGGTGGCCTGTCCGATGACGATGCCCGCCGCAAGGCCCGTGATGACCGAGAACGAAAGGCCGAGCCAGTTCTCGATGCCCAGCAGGTAGAGGATGCCGAAGGTGGCCAGCGCGATCAGCGCCGAGCTGAAATTGACGCCCACGCCGAGCGAGCGGAGCAGTTCGCGCATCGAGGCCCCCTCCTTCGTGCGGACGAGGAAGATGCCGACGATCGAGAGCAGGATGCCCACGGCGGCGATCAGCATCGGCGCCAGCACGGCCTTGAGCTGCAACGTCTCGCTGCCGGCCGAAGCGAAGGCCGCGGCTCCGAGCGCGGCGGTGGCCAGCACCGAGCCGCAGTAGCTCTCGTAGAGGTCGGCGCCCATGCCGGCCACGTCGCCCACGTTGTCGCCCACGTTGTCGGCGATCGTCGCGGGATTGCGCGGGTCGTCCTCGGGAATCCCCGCCTCGACCTTGCCCACGAGGTCGGCGCCCACGTCGGCCGCCTTGGTGTAGATGCCGCCGCCGACACGCGCGAAGAGGGCCTGCGTCGAAGCGCCCATGCCGAAGGTCAGCATCGTCGTCGTGATGACGACGAGCTTCTGCGGCCCGGCCACGTCGGTGAAACGGTCCAGAATCAGATACCAGAACGAAATGTCGAGCAGTCCGAGGCCCACGACCACGAGGCCCATGACAGCGCCGCTGCGGAAGGCGACCTTCAGGCCGCGGTCGAGCGACTGCCGCGCGGCGTTGGCCGTGCGGGCCGAGGCATAGGTCGCGGTCTTCATGCCGAAGAAGCCAGCCAGGCCCGAGAAGAAGCCGCCCGTGAGGAAGGCGAAGGGAACCCACGGGTTCTGCACGCCCGCGCCGTAGGCCAGGTAGGCGAAGAAGAGCGCCAGGACGAGGAAGACGACGAGGACGACCTTGTACTGCTGGCGCAGGTAGGCCATGGCGCCCTTGCGGACATGCGCGGCGATTTCGCGCATACGCTCCGTGCCCTCGTCCTCGCGCTTCATCCGCGAGTAGAAGATCCACGCCACCGCCAGCGCGACGAGGGAAGCGGCGGGCACGAGCCAGAAAATGGAAGGAGTGTTCATTCGGCAAAAGGATTTTAGATGGTTGAAAAAAACGGTCTTTCGAACAAATATAGGAAATTTTCGCAATTCCGAGTAACAAAAGAGCAACAAATAAGCGACGACGACCGAAGACCGGCGACGAATCCCCCCCCGGAATACGTCCAAACAAAAAATAGGCAAGCAGCTATTGATAACTACTTGCCTATCGTCAGACTGATCTTCGGATCTTACGAACCGAAGTTGTCGTAGAGGATGTTTTCGGGCGGCACGCCGAGCGAGTCGAGCATCTTCACCACCGACGCGATCATCATCGGAGGTCCGCACATGAGGTAGATGCAGTCCTCGGGAGCCTGGTGGTTCTTGAGGTAGTTCTCATAGAGCACGTTGTGCACGAAGCCCACCTTGTAGTCCACGCCTGCAGCATCGGCCTCCGGATCGGGACGGTCGAGACCCAGATGGAACTTGAAGTTGGGGAAATCCTTCTCGATCTGGTGGAAATCGTCCAGATAGGGAGCCTCCTTCAGGGCGCGCGCACCGTACCAGAACGACACGGGACGCTTCGTCTTCTCGGTCTTGAACAGGTGCATGATGTGGCTGCGCATCGGAGCCATGCCCGCGCCGCCGCCGATGAAGATCAGCTCCTGCGTATCGGGCAGGTCGTCGGGCAGGAAGAATTCGCCGTAGGGACCCGAGATGGTCACCTTGTCGCCCGGCTTGCGCGAGAAGATGTACGACGAGCAGATGCCCGGATTCACCTTCATGAAGGTCCCCGCGGCACGGTCGAACGGCGGCGTGGCGATACGGATGTTGAGCATGATGATGTTGCCCTCGGCCGGGTGGTTGGCCATCGAGTAGGCGCGGAACGTCGGCTCGGGATTGGTCGTCACCAGGTCCCACATTTTCATCTTGTCCCAATCCTCGCGGTAGCGCTCGTCGATGTCCATGTCCGAGAACTTGATGGCATCGTACTTCGGGATGTCGATCTGGATGTAGCCGCCGCTGCGGAACTTGAGGTGCTCGCCTTCGGGCAGCTTCACGACGAACTCCTTGAGGAAGGTCGAGATGTTGCGGTTCGAAACCACGGTGCACTCCCATTTCTTGACGCCCAGCACGGCTTCGGGAACCCGGATCTTGAGGTTCTCCTTCACTTTCACCTGGCAGCCCAGACGCCAGTGGTCCTTGGCCAGCTTGCGCGAGATGAAGCCCGTCTCGGTGGGCAGGATGTCGCCGCCGCCCTCCAGCACCTGGCATTTGCACATGCCGCACGAACCGCCGCCGCCGCAGGCCGACGGCAGGAAGACCTTGTTGTCGGCCAGCGTCGAGAGCAGCGTCGAACCGCTCTCGGTGGTGATAACCCGCTCGCCGTTGTTGATGTCGATCGTCACCTCGCCCGACGCGACCAGTTTCGCCTTCGCATAGAGAAGCAGTGCGACCAGTACCAGCGTGATCACCAGAAAGGCTGCGATCGCAATTAAAATCGTTGTAGTCATTTTCCGAATCTCTTTTTAAAGGTTAGAACTGAATGCCCGAGAAGATCATGAAGGCGATACCCATCAGACCGGTGATGATGAAGGCGATACCGGGTCCCCTGAGCGCCGCCGGGATATGCGAATAGGTCGTCTTCTCGCGGATGGCCGCCATCATGACGATCGCCAGCCACCAGCCCAGGCCCGAACCCAGACCGTAAACGATCGTCTGCCAGAGCGACGTCAGCTCGCCGCCGTCCACCTTCTGCTGCATGAAGAGCGAACCGCCCAGGATGGCGCAGTTCACGGCGATCAGCGGCAGGAAGATACCCAGCTGGCTGTAAAGCGACGGCGAGAACTTCTCGACGATCATCTCCACGAGCTGCACGAACGCGGCGATCGTGGCGATGAAGACGATGAAGGTGAGGAAGCTCAGATCGACGCCGGCGACCAGCACATCGGCTTTCAGCACGTATTCATACAAGAGGTAATTCAGAGGCACGGTCATCACCATCACGAACGTCACGGCGGCACCCAGCCCGAGGGCCGTCTTCACGCTCTTCGATACGGCGATGTAGGAGCACATGCCGAAGAAGAAGGCGAAGACCATGTTGTCGATAAAGATCGACCGGATAAAGATATTCAATGATTCCATACGTTACCCTCCTATTTTTCCTGTAAGTCCTTGTTGCGCGAGCGATGCACCCAGATGATGCAGCCCACGATGATGAGCGCCATCGGCGGGAAGAGCATCATGCCGCAGTTCGAATAGAATCCGCCCTCGGCCATGTACCAGCTCTCGGGAATGATGCGGAAGCCCAGCAGGCTGCCCGAACCGAGCAGTTCGCGGAAGAAGGCCACCGTGACGAGAATCATGCCGTAGCCCAGGCCGTTGCCGATGCCGTCGAGGAACGAAGCCCACGGCTTGTTGCCCAGAGCGAAGGCCTCGACGCGGCCCATGACGATACAGTTCGTGATGATAAGACCCACATAGACCGACAACTGCTTGGAGACTTCGTAAACGAAGGCCTTGAGCACCTGATCGACGAGAATCACCAGCGCGGCGATCACGACGAGCTGGACGATGATGCGGATCCGGGCCGGCACACCGGTACGGATCAGCGACATCACCAGATTCGAGAATCCGGTGACGACCGTCACGCTGAGCGCCATGACGATGGCCGGCTTCAACTGCACGGTGACGGCCAGCGCCGAGCAGATACCGAGAATCTGCACGATGACCGGGTTGTTCGCGGAGAACGGCCCCGTCAGATATTTCATGTTCTTGGCCGAAAACAAAGGCTCTTTTTCGTTCTTACTCATTGTTTCCTACGTTTTCTTCGTTAGACACTTCCGCTGCGGGGGCCGCCGGCTCCGACGCGGTGCGCTTGGCCTCCAGCAGGGGCAGATAGTTTCTGAGACTGTTTTCGAGCATCAGCGACACGCCGTCGGAAGTCTTCGTACCGCCCGAAATGGCATCCACCTCATGCAGCGGGTCCTTGGCACCGCCTTTGCGGAGTTTCACCGAGACGAATTTGTCGCCGTCGAAAATCTGTTTGCCGACGAACAGCGCCTGGTATTTGGGCGTCGAGATCTCGGCTCCCAGACCCGGCGTCTCGCCCTTGTGGGCCATAATGATACCGGCCACCGTGTTCATATCCTTCTCCAGGGCGAGGTATCCCCACACCGGTCCCCAGAGGCCCATGCCCGTAACGGGAATGACCACGCGGCCGTCGCGGGCCTCGAAGATCGGGAACTTGCCCGCGGCAAAAGCGCCCGGCAGGTCGTTGAGCAGGGCGAAAATATCGCCCGCATCCTCCACCTTCCGCCCCTCGGCATCGACCACATACGCGTCGATGAACTCGTCGTAGGACTCGCCCTGCGCGGCCAGCGAGCCGAGGATGGCCTGCTTCTTCTCGTTGAGCTCGTTCTCCGCCTGACGTTTCTGAAGACCCAGCGCGGCCAGCGCCAGCAGCGTGGCCACGACGACGACCATCACCGTCGAATAGAGCACGATATAGGCGTTGCTGTTCGTATCGCCGAACAGTCCCTTCTTACCCTTCAGCTCCGTGAATTCCGAGGCGGGAGCGCCGCAGACGGGGCAGGTGTCGGGCGCGGCCGCTCCTTCGTGGACGTAGCCGCAGACGTTGCATTTGAATTGTTTCTTAGCCATATCTCACACCCTATTTTGCAGTTTTAACACGTTTCTTGCGGCGCGAAATGCTGGACTCGACCACGAAGTAGTCCACCAGCGGCGCCAATGCGTTCATGAAGAGGATCGAAAGCATCATGCCCTCGGGATATGCGGGGTTCACGACGCGGATCATCACGGCCAGCGCGCCGGTCATCAGACCCACGATGTACTTGCCCCTGTTGGTCTGCGCCGAGGTGACGGGATCGGTCGCCATGAAGACGGCGCCGAAAGCGAAGCCGCCGACGATCAGATGCCACCAGGCCGGATACTCCGTCACGCCGAGCACCTGGAACAGGTAGCCCATCGCAAGGCCGCCGACGAACACCGACACCATCGTGCGCCACGAAGCGATGCCCGTGAAGAGGAGAATCGCCGCACCGATAAGGATGGCCAGCGTCGAGGTCTCGCCGAACGATCCGGGGATGAAGCCCAGGAAGGCGTCCGCCGGCGAGAAAGCCATCGTACCCGTCGTCGAAAGCTGTTCGAGCGCCGTAGCGCCCGTGATGCCGTCCACCTTGGCGCCCATCATCGTCCAGTCGGAGAACCATACGGTCTCGCCCGACATGGAAGGCGTGTAGGCGAAGAAGGCGAAGGCGCGGGCCAGCAGCGCCGGGTTGAAGACGTTCATGCCCGTACCGCCGAAGACCTCCTTGCCGAAGACGACGGCGAAGGCCGTGGAGAGTGCCACCATCCAGAGCGGCGTCGAGACGGGGAAGATCATCGGGATCAGCAGACCCGTCACGAGGAAACCTTCGTTCACCTCGTGGCCGCGCGCCTGCGCGAAGCCGAACTCGATGCCCAGACCCACGACATAGGAGACGCAGACCATCGGCAGCACGCGCACCAGACCGTAGAAGAAGGCCTGGAAGCCCGTGAGGCCCACCTGCATACCCGTGTTGAAACAGCCGAACAGGAAGGCCGGCATCAGCGCCAGCACGACGACGATCATCGTACGCTTCATGTCGTTGCAGTCGCGGATGTGCGCACCCTTCGAGGTCGTCGTGTTGGGAACGAAGAGGAAGGTCTCGAACGCATCGAACGTCGATTCCAGGAAGCCCAGCTTTCCGCCCTTGGAGAAGGTGGGCTTGATATTGTCCATGAATTTACGCAATCCCATCGGTTATGCCTCCTTAATCATTAAGTTAATACCGTCGCGAATGATCTGCTGGATCTCGATCTTCGAGGGATCGACGAACTCGCAGAGCGCGAAGTCTTCCTCGGTGACCTCGTAGATGCCGAGGTTCTCCATCTTGTCGATGTCGCCCGCAAGGCAGGCCTTGAGCAGATACATGGGGTAAATGTCCATCGGCAGGTACTGCTCGTAGAGCCCCGTCACGACGAACGGACGCTCGCCGCCGTTGAGGTTCGTGTCGAGGTTGTACTCCTTCTTCGGGCAGAGCCACGAGAAGTAGGCGCGCGAGACGGAGAACTTGTTCAGACGCGGCATCGCCCAGCCCAGCAGCTCGTACTTGTCGCCTTCGGGAATGGCCGTGAGCTGGTTGGCGTAGAAGCCCATGAAGCCCTCGGGCGAGGTCTTCGTGCCGGTGAGCACGTTGCCCGAAATGAAGCGGACGCGGTCGCCCTCCTTCTGCGGACGGACGTTGCCCGAGACGAGCGAATCGACGCGCGCACCCGAGATGATGCGGACGTAGTGCGGGTTTTCGATCTCCGAGCCGGTGACGGCGACGATGCGGCGCATGTCCACGCGGCCCTCATTGACCAGGCGGCCGATGATGGCCAGGTCCTGGATGTTCACCGTCCAGACGATGTCGCCCTTGTTGATCGGATCGACATGGTGGATCTGCACGCCGACGTTGCCCACGGGATGTTTGCCCGCGAAGGCGTGCAGCTCGACGCCCTGGAGCGACGGCATCCATCCCTCGGCCTTGGCGCGCACCGACAGGTGCACCTTGCCCGGCGTGAGGCGGCGCATCAGCTCGATGCCCGCCTGCAGGTTCCGCTGCTCGTCCCGCAGGACGAAGTTGTAGTCCGGAGCCAGCGGCGCGGAGTCGAAGGCGGAGATGAAGACCGCCTTCGGCGTGTCGTTCGGGTCGGCGATGACGCCGTAGGGTCGCTGCACGATCATCGGCCAGAGGCCCGAACGCAGCAGCAGTTCGACGATCTGTTCGCGCGAAGCGGTGCGGAGGTCGATCTTGCCGAACTCCTCGTAGCTCTGCCCGCCGTCGGGGGTCACCGTCACCGAGAGCACCTTGCGCTTCTCGCCGCGATTGACCGCCGCCACCGTGCCGCTGACGGGCGACGTGAAGAGGACCCGCTCGTTGTACTTGTTGAAGAACAACGGCGTACCGGCCTTCACCTTATCGCCCACCTTAACCAGCAGCTTGGGTGTCACGCCCTCGAAATCGAGGGGCGAGAGGGCGTACTCCGAAGCCTGAGGCGCATCGGAGAGCGACTCCCGGGGTTTACCCGCCAGATTGATGTCTAAACCCTTGCGTAGTGTAATGATTTTCGACATGGTTAAAGATTTTGATTGTTATGTTTGGTTTTCTTGGGTCTTTTCCGGATTCGTTTCAGGTCCTGTTCGCCATGTGTTAGCCGGCTAACAGCCTGAATCGCGTGCGAAAGTACTAATTTTTTCCCGAAAAAAACTATTTTACGTAGCATTATTTCCCGCCGGAAGCGAAAAAAAGGGGAACGGCCCGTTTTCCCGCTCCGGACGGACGGGCGGAAGCAGGATGCCGGGCGGAAAAATCGGACGAAGCGGCATCGGGAGAGGAATCCGTTTCCCGAAAAATTCCTACATTTGTCCCGTCATGGCCGAATACGTCAATATCCACACCCACCGCCCTGCGGGCCGCGGCATCGAGCTGCGCGCGAAGGGCGTGCATCCGTGGGACGCGGAGCGGGAGGACACGGCGACGCTCGGGCAGCGGCTCGGCGACGCGCAGGCCGTCGGCGAGACGGGGCTGGACTTCGCCTGCGACGTCGCGCGCGAGGCGCAGACGGCGGCGCTCAGGGCCCAGCTGCGGCTGGCCCGCGAACGGGGGCTTCCGGTCGTGCTGCACTGCGTGCGGGCCTTCGAACCGCTGATGCGCGAACTGGCGGCCTGCCCGCCTCCGGCCGCGATTTTCCACGGATTCATCGGATCGCCCGAACAGGCGCGGCAGGCCGTGGCGAAGGGATATTACCTCTCGTTCGGCGAGCGCACCTTCGCCTCGCGCAAGACGCTCGAAGCCCTGCGCGAGGTTCCGTCCGACCGTCTCTTCTTCGAGACGGACGACAGCCCCGCAGCCATCGAAACGATCTACGCCCGGGCCGCGGAGGTGCGGCGAACGACCGTGGAAGAGCTGCGGCAGGCGACGGCGGAGAACTACCGCCGGCTGTTCGGGGAGAAGTGAAGGACGGCGGACGGCGCCCAGGAGGGACACGACGGAAACGAACGAAAACGAACTGCATGGACAACTGGCTGGAGAGGACCGAGCTGCTGCTCGGCGAAGAGAAACTCGGCCGCCTCAGACGGGCGCACGTGCTCGTGGTGGGGCTGGGAGGCGTGGGGGCCTACGCCGCGGAGATGATCGCCCGGGCGGGCGTGGGCCGCATGACCGTGGCCGACGTCGACACGGTGAACGGGACGAACATCAACCGCCAGCTCGTGGCGCTGCACTCGACCGTCGGGAGGCCGAAGGCCGAGGTGCTCGCCGAACGGCTGCGCGACATCAACCCGGAAATAGACCTGAGCGTGGTGAACCGCTACATCCGCGACGAGGAGACCTACGCGCTGCTCGACGCGGCGCGGTACGACTACGTGGTGGATGCCATAGACACCCTGTCGCCCAAGCTGGCGCTCATCGCCGCGGCGCTCGAACGCCGCCTGCCGCTGGTCAGTTCGATGGGCGCGGGAGCCAAGACCGACCCCACGCGCATGGAGATCGCCGACATCGCCAAAACCCACCACTGCCCGCTGGCCCACATGCTGCGCAAACGGCTGCACAAGATCGGCATCCGCAGCGGATTCCGCGCCGTCTTCTCCCCCGAGCCGATGCGCGAAGGGGCGATGATCCTCTGCGAGGAGCGGAACAAGAAATCGAACGTCGGGACGATCTCCTACATCCCGCCGCTGTTCGGCATCGGCTGCGCCTCGGTGGCGATCCGCACGCTGATCGGGGAAATGGACTGACAACAAAACCATAAACACATACGCCAATGAAACCTAACATCGTATTTCTGGACGAGTACACCCTCGGGGGTGCCGACCTGACCCGCCTGCACGAGCTGGGCCGGTACACGGGTTACAGCACGACCGCGCCGGACGAGGTCGCGGATCGCTGCCGCGATGCCGAAATCGTCATCACCAACAAAGTCGTGATGCGCCGCGAGACGCTCGCCGCACTCCCCGGGCTGCGCCTGATCTGCATAGCCGCCACGGGCATGAACAACATCGACCTCGACGCCGCGGCCGAGCTGGACATCGCCGTCAGGAACGCCGCGGGCTACTCGACGCACTCCGTAGCCGAAACCACCCTCGGGGCGGCCATCGCCCTGCGGCGGCACATCGTCTACTACGACCGCTATGTCAAGAGCGGCGCTTACTCGGCCGCCGGGCAGCAGTTCCACTTCGCCAAACCCACGCACCAGCTCTACGGCTCGAAGTGGGGCATCGTGGGGCTCGGCGCCATCGGGCACGAAGTGGCGCGGCTCGCCGCGGCCTTCGGCTGCGAGGTACGCTACACCTCGACCTCGGGCGCCGTGCGCGAAGAGCCCTACCCCGCCGTGTCGCTTCCCGAACTGCTGGGCTGGGCGGACACGGTCTCGGTGCACGCGCCGCTGAACGACCACACGCGGGGGCTGATCGGCGCCCCGGAGCTGGCCGTGATGAAGCAATCGGCCATCCTCGTGAACGTCGCCCGCGGCGGGATCGTCGACGAGGCGGCACTGGCCGAAGCCCTCGACCGGGGATCGGTCGCAGGCGCCGCGCTCGACGTATTCTCGCGCGAGCCGCTGGCCGCGGATAACCCGCTGCTGGGCATCCGCGAACCCGACCGGCTGCTGCTCTCGCCCCACAACGCATGGTCGCCGCGCGAAGCCATCGACGTGCTGGTAGGCTGCATCGCGGAGAATATCGAAGAATTCTGCAAGGCCCGATAGCCATGGAAGGAATGGAAACGGCAAGCCCCGGCGCCGCAACGGCCGCCCCGACGCCGGACGAACGCCGGCAGCGGGTTTTCGGCTGGCTCGACGCCCGCGGCATCGCCTACACGTGGTACGAACACCCCGAGGCACCGACCATCGAGGCCGCACGCCGCTACTGGCGCGACGACGGATCGAAGCACTGCAAGAACCTCTTTTTCCGCAACCACAAAGGCAACCGCCACTACCTCGTATGTTTCGACTGCGAACGGAACCTGGCCATCCACGACCTGGAACACCGCCTGAGGCAGGGCAAACTGTCGTTCGCTTCGGAGCAGCGCATGGAGCGCTGGCTGGGGTTGCGTCCCGGTTCGGTGTCGCCCTTCGGGCTGATCAACGACCCGGCCAGGCACGTGCACCTGTTCCTCGACGCCAGCCTGCAACGGCTGCCGGCCTACTCGTTCCACCCCAACGACAACCGGTCGACGGTGGTGATCTCCCGTGAGGAGTTCCTGCGTTACCTGGCGGCCGTAGGCAACACCTACGAGTTCATCGAGCTCTACTGACCCGCCCATGCGGTATATCGAAACCAAAACGATCCTCTCGAAGCTGCGGACGGCCGATCGGTGGTTCGGCATCGCCTACAACATGAACCTCTACCGGGGATGCCAGCACGGGTGCATCTACTGCGACACGCGCAGCGACTGCTATGGGATCGGGGACATCGCCCAGATAGCCGTGAAGCGCAACGCACTGGAATTGCTGCCCGCCGAGCTGCGTGCCCGGCGGAAAAAACGCGCCACGATCGGCACGGGGTCGATGAACGACCCCTACATGCCCGTCGAGCGCGAGCTGCGGCTGACCCGCCGGGCACTGGGCATGATCGCCGACGAGCGCTTCCCGGTGCATGTCATCACCAAGAGCTCCCTGGCGGAGCGCGATGCCGACATCCTGCAGGCGCAGGGCTATCTCCTCGATGTTCTTCGACTCGTCGTCCCAGCCCAGGCGGGTTTTCACGGTCACGGGTTTCCCGACCGCTTCCACGATCCGCCGCGTCATTTCGACCATCAGCGGCACGTCGCGCATCATGCCCGATCCGGCGCCCCGCCCCGCGATCTTCTTCACGGGGCAGCCGAAGTTGATGTCGATGATGTCCGGGCCGGCCGCTTCGGCCATGCGCGCCGCCTCGACCATCGGTTCGACCAGATGGCCGTAGAGCTGGATGCCCACCGGACGCTCCGCGTCGTCGATTTCGAGTTTTTTGAGCGACTTGGCCGCATCGCGTATCAGCCCGTCGGACGAGATGAATTCCGTGTAAACCACGTCGGCGCCGAACCGCTTGCACATGTAGCGGAACGACGGGTCGGTCACGTCCTCCATCGGCGCCAGCAGCAGGGGTTTCTCCCCGAGTTCTATGTCGGCAATTTTCATGATTCGCCCGCTTGGTCGTGTGTTACGAGTATTTTGTCGATGCGGACGCCGTCCATGTCGACGATCTCGAGGTCGAAACTGTTCCAGCGGAGCTTCTCCCCCGTGGCGGGAATGTGTTTCAGCTGGTCGAGAACCAGTCCGCTGATCGTATTGTAGGCATTGCGGGGAACGGCGTTCTCCGCGCCGAAGAAGGCCAGGAAATCGTAAAACGGACACTGCCCGTCGATGAGTACGCTGCCGTCCTCGCGCCGTACGATGTCGGGTTCCCCGTAGCCGTCGGGGATCTCGCCGACCAGCGCCTCGAAGATGTCCTTCAGGGTGACGATGCCGCGCGTTACGCCGAATTCGTCGCACACGATGCCGTAGCCGAGCTGCTCGCTGCGCAATTGTTCCAGCGCGCTGTATACCTCGGCTCCCTCGTGGAAGAACTTGGCGGGCGAAAGGTGGTTGCGGATGTCGAATCCGGGGTCGTCGATATGTCGGAACAGGTCTTTCAGGTAGACGACGCCCGCGAGTTTGTCGAGGCTCCCTTCGCCGACGGGATAGCGGTTGTGGGGCTCCCGGTTGACCTGTTCGCGGATCTGTTCCGGCGTCATCGCGGTGTCGATCCATACCAGTTCGCTGCGAAAGGTCAGGATCGACTCGACCGTCCTGTCGCCCAGCGAAAATACGCGGCCCATGATCTTCTGCTCTACCTCCTGCACTTCGCCGTCCTCCGCGCCTTCCTGGATGATGGAGCGTATCTCCTCCTCGGTGACCTTCGAATCCGATTTGCGGAGCCCCAGCAGGCGGGTCACGCCTGCGGTGCTGCGCGACAGGAGCCATACGAACGGCGAGGCCAGCAGCGAGAGCAGGCGCATGGGCCGTGCTGCCAGCTTGGCGATCTTTTCCGCCGAGTTCATGCCGATGCGTTTGGGCACGAGCTCCCCGAATATGAGGGTCAGGTAGGTTACGACGATGACGATCGTGATCTGCGCCACGACCGTGGCCGTGCGCAGGGAAATGCCGAGTGCGGCGAGCTCCCGGCCGAATTTCGTGGCCAGCGCATCGCCCGAGTAGATACCCGTGAGGATGCCTATCAGCGTGATGCCGATCTGGATGGTCGAAAGGAATTTGTCCGGGTCTTCGATAAGCTTCTGC
>ENA-ORTI01003129-ORTI01003129.1-human-gut-metagenome-genome-assembly--contig:-NODE-3129-length-13380-cov-6.906041_pt1 | contig 13380 bp, 15 predicted proteins | sample MGYA00242071_ERZ509191 | MGnify/ENA primary metagenome ERZ509191 (study PRJEB26280, sample SAMEA2338832) | human gut metagenome | biome: human gut; feature: human-associated habitat; material: faeces...
GTATGCATAAAGGGAAATTAACAAATGTTAATCCCCCAAGAATTACAACTGAGCCCTTATTCAAGGGACTGTTTTCAAAAGCCCGAAATGTTCCACTGCGAGGTATTTACTTCATTCTTTTACAGTCTGTTGCGCTATTTTACATAACAGGGTTCTCGGTTCGATTTCCTAACTTTGTATCATTAAAAATTGAGCCGTATGGAAAGAAAAAGATTCAGCGTGTTGTTCTTCATCAAGCGTAGCAAACTGTTAAAAAACGGGGAAGCACCCGTGCGTGTGCGTGTCACTTATGACCGCCTATACGTGGAACTTCAACTAAAGCGGAGCGTAAAAATCCCACTCTGGTCGCAGGAAAAAGAGAAATCGACAGGCAAAGACCGAAACTCCGTAGAACTTAACCATTACATTGACGCCTTGCGTGTGAAATTCTATCAGATTTACCAAGACTTGGAACTGGAGGGAAAGATTATCTCCGCACGTGCCATAGTGAACCGCTATCAGGGAAAGGACGAAACTTTCAAGACATTATACAATGTGTTCAAGGAGCATAACGACAACTGCCGGAAGCTAATCGGGACGGACTATGCCGACATCACCGTAAGACGTTACGATAACTGCCTTAAATATCTCATGGAACTGGTTAAACGTGACTACAAGATAGATGATATACTACTACGTGAGGTAAACGGGGAACTGGTGCGTAAATTCGATTTATACCTAAAGACAGAAAAGCATTGCGCACAAAATACCGTTATCCGGTACATGAAATGCTTCAAAAAAGTGATAAACCTTGCCATTGCCAACGAGTGGCTGACAAAGAACCCATTTGCCGGAATCAAGTTTCACGAGGTAGAGGTAAACAAACAGTTCCTAAGCCAAGCCGAGATAAACCGGATATGGCAGAAAGAGTTCAAGATTGAACGGCTGGAACTGGTACGGGATGTTTTTATCTTTTGCGTATATACCGGGCTGGCATTCATAGACGTGTATAATCTGCACCCCGAACATATTTCCGAGGACGGCAACGGTAATCTGTGGATAGTGAAACCCCGTGAAAAGACAAATAACCTTTGTAACATCCCGCTTTTGAGCATTCCCAAACAAATACTTGAAAAGTACAAGGATAACCCCTACTGCATGGATAAAGGAACTTTATTACCCGTTCCCTGCAATCAGAAGATGAACAGCTACCTGAAAGAGATTGCCGACCTGTGCGGTATCAAAAAGAACCTGACCACGCACACAGCCCGCCATAGTTTCGCATCGGTTATCGCACTGGCTAACAACGTGTCACTGCCGAATGTGGCTAAAATGCTGGGGCATTCATCCACCCGAATGACACAACATTATGCAAAGGTGTTAGACCAAACGATATTAAGGGATATGCAAGCCGTCGAGGAACAGCTTGCACTCTAAACATCCAAAGGGGAAGAAGAACTATTATTCATCTTCTTCCCCCCCCTCTATCTTTTTGAACACAAATTATCACTATTAGCCAATCCTTTAGGACTGAAAGAACAATGCTGCCACCTTGGAATCTCCCTTTTTTCTGTATAATATTCTTCTATAAAAGATTTTAATTCTTGTACATCATCAAAACCAATAGCGCATTTCATTTTTTCAAAATATTTCTTAGATTGAGCTCTAAAAAAAATTTCCATTGGTTTTCTTCTATATTCCGAATATATCAATGTTTGAGGATACCATTTTCTCCAATCATTGTGTATTAAATGTTCCGCCCTCAAAAAAAGCACAAAATCAGCTTGCATCAAATCAGAAAAATCAATACTCAAATGTTTTGCTCTTTCTTTTATTATATCTGCAAACAAAGACAATTTCCGGCAATTTAGCCGCCTATTTCTATAATCTAATGACTTCAAATAATTATAGAATATCAAATACCCCTCTACATCATAGCCATAACTATCTTCACTTCCCATATATTGTTTATCTAAAAACTCATCCAAATCTATAAATTTTTCATATTTCAATAGTATAGCGACATAGTACAAAAACAGTTCATAAGCTATAAACTTGAAGACATCAAACTCATGTTCATAAAAGCTACCAGTTCCATGTTTTTTAAAATAAGGTATTAATTTTTCAAAGAAATGATAGAATTTATCAATTTTTATATCATCAGAGTATTGGCAAACAGAAATGCAAATTTGAATAAATTCATTACGATAAGGTATAAAAGCATCTATTTTCTCAATCAGCTTATCGTCATATTCTTCTGGTTTACAATCTATTCTCAAAGCTTCAATATTTGTTGAGAGGGTAACCAAATACTCTTCAATTGCACCATTTACATACGGTTTTGCTTCTTTCAATCCCAATAGCACCCTTTTAGATAGAAATGAGGTTCCCAAAGCAATATCATCTCTTTCATTAAGAAATGCAGGTTGTTTCCCTATAGGAGGACGTTTGTATAAAGGTTTATCATATATCCAACGAAGTAATTTTTCAAAACTATCTGCATAATTTTCTGGCTCACAAAAATCTATATAGATTCTTGATTTGTAATATACTGGCAGATAAGCTTCACCAGTTTCATCTCGTTCAACGACAGCAGCAACAAATTTTTCTTGTTGCCTATTTTTATAAACTTCAGCAGAAATTATTTGTGTTTCAGTACCAACGCCCCCATCTCTTCCATTCGCTTTATCTGCATATTTCTTATCAGAAATAATTAAAACCTTTTGAATTTCTGTATCACTAACCATTTTTTCCATAAAAGAATAGGAATCTTGTCCTTCTTTCAAGTCCCATTTATCAATTACAACATGAACTCCATTTTCGACTAATTCTTTTGCAAGGTTAAGCACCCAAGTTTCATGGTCTTGGTTAGTCCAACTATATGAAATAAATAATTTGATTGAATTTCCCATAAATACTACAAAGTTAAATAGAAGCAAAGATACAAATTCAATTAAATATATTTAGAAGTACAAGGTTAAACTTTTGAATAATCAAAGCCCGCAACACAGTTTTCAAGAAACCGTGATTGCAGGCTTTCAACCAAACAATATAGAAAACAAGACAGCTATATTTCAATACTTCAATCTTTCAAGGAAGCAAGACAGCAATAAAACAAGATTCCATGTTTTCAAGATTTCATTTCTGATAGAACCTTTCCAACAAATCCATGATGTCACTTTCCCGGTAGATGATTTTTCCCGGAAGCTGCACGTACCCCAGCAGCCCCGTGTCCCTGTAATCCTGCAAAGTCCGTTTGCTGATGCAAAGCCGCTCGCATACTTCCTCGCCCGTCAGGTAGTGTTCACCGTTCAATACCGGGCGATAGTTCATTACCACGTACTCCACGTTTTCCAGCACCCTGTCAAGGGAGGAAAACAGTACCAGTGTAGTATCGGAATCTTTCGTTATCAAATCCATATGCCTACTTTTTAGAATTGTCCCTTACTTGGTTGAGCAGAAATGTTTCCACGTCCGAAGCCTTGTAGTAAATCTTATTGTTTATCTGCGAATAAGGCAATTTTCCCGTATCACGGTAAGTCTGCATCGTCCGGGCTGAAACATTCAGCAAACGGCAGGTTTCGCAGTTATCCAGCCACTTGTCACGCTTCCTGCGTAAAGGTACGCAGAGCGCATCCACACGCCCCACAAAGTTTTCAAACCTCTGTTTCCAAAGTTCAAAGGTTCTCTTTTCAATCGTCACTATTTCCATAACCGATATATTTATTATTGTCAATACTCCGTTTTTCTTCACTGGTGCAAATATATAAGACTGAATGACAGGTTGTTTCTTCCTGTCCGCAAATGACCTTACGTGTCCGAAAATGTCCACCACTGCCCCAAGCGAACAGGAAAGAAACAATAAGAGAACAGAAATCTCGGTTTCCCCCACTTTCTAAATAAGTAAGGTAATGAACACAAAGCCGTTTTCTATTTACCGACATTAATTTGGCGCAGAGCGCAGCAAAGCGATTCCAAACGGCTGACGCTTTGTTTTTTACCGATTTTTCTTATTTTATTTGTGGTGCTAATTCAAAAATTAAGCACTCATGAATAATCCTTTCGAAGAAATTTTCAAGCGGCTGGAGAACATCGAAAAGATGATTGCCCCGGTCATGGGCGCACAGCCCGAAGAACGGCAGGACGGAAAAGAGCCTGTGTTAGTCAAAATATCCGTTGCCAGCGGCATAACCGGGTATTCGGTCAATTACCTGTACCACTTAGCCAGCAAGGAGATGATACCGTGTGTCAAGCGTAGGCGTACCCTGCGTTTCGACATGGAGGAACTCAAAAAGTGGATGCAGCAGCAGTATGTCCCGGCTTCTAACAGACTTCCCGATGAAAAAGAAAAGAAGTGATGATACACGGCATATCGAGGGCTGGCAGTCTAAGAACGAGCGCATCGAAAGCCTGTTGAACATCCTGTACGATTTCCGGTTCAATACCGTAAAGAGCCGGACGGAATACCGGGCTGCAAGTTCTGCGGACTTGTACCAGCCCGTTACAAAATTTGCCCTGAACACTTTCAGGCGCAGACTGGACGCAACGGCTGACATTTCCACCTCTACCGACAACATCCGCATGATACTGGAAAGCGATTTCGCAAGAAAGGCTCACCCCATACAGGAGTATTTCAACGCCCTGCCCTTGCTGAATCCTGCCGAACACGGATATATCGGCAAACTCCTGAACACGGTACAGGTAGCCAACCCCGGCAAATGGGAGGAATATTTCACGAAATGGCTTATCGGTGTGGTAGCCAACGCGATGAACGACACGGGATGTCAGAACCATACCTGTCTGGTATTGACCGGGGACAAGCAGGGACAGTTCAAATCGTGGTGGCTGGACAACCTTTGCCCGACACCGCTTAAGAATTACCTGTTTACCGGGAAGATAGACCCGCAGGGCAAAGACATCCTGACACTGATAGCCGAATACCTGTTCATCAACATTGACGACCAGCTAAAGGAACTCAACAAGCAGAACGAGAACGCCTTGAAGAACCTTATCACTACCCCGGCAGTGAAATACCGCAGACCGTATGATGTTTACATAGAGGAATACCCTCACCTTGCCAGCTTCATGGCTTCGGTGAACGGCAACGAGTTCCTGACCGACCCGACAGGCAGCAGGCGTTTTTTGCCCTTTGAAGTATTGTACATAGACAAGCCCACGGCAGAAAGTATTCACATGGATAACGTCTATTCCGAAATCATGTACCTGTACCGTCAGGGTGTACGCTATTGGTTCAATGATGCGGAGATTGAAGAACTGCACCTGACAAATGCGGAATTTGAGGTGCAGACAATCGAGTTTGAAATGCTGATGCAATACTTTGAACAACCGACAGCAGAGGAGGAAAGGAACTGTTTCATGACTACCGCACAGATACTCGCACACCTACGCAATATATCCCCTGTTCAGTTATCCGAAAAAAGATTGGGGGAATCATTGCGGAAAATCGGTTTCAAACGGGTGCAAAAGCGCATAAACAACAACTATTATCCCGTATATGGGTACAGGATAAAGCCTGTTTCGGCTTCCCGTACAGGGGATGATTACGGGTAAAACCGGGATGTAGTAGCTTCTACATACTGTTTGAGATATAGATAACAATTTAATAAACAATAGTTTAATAATTATGTAGTATGAAGTAAGATAGAATCCCAAACTTTCGGAAAATCCGGGAAAAAGAAAAAACGGCAATATAATATATAGGATATATTTATTCCTTTTTTAAAGGATAAATAATTACTATGTTACTACATGTACTACAAACCATTGAAAAAGAAACAGATAGATGTAGTAGTGTCCCGTGCTTCTTCTTACTCGCTTCTTGCTTCATTATTACTATCGTTAAATTTAAAAATAAAAATCATGACCTATAAGGAAGCCAACAATATCAGTATCAAAGATTACCTGAACTCTTTTGGAATCCAGCCCGTCACGGAAAAAGGAAGTTACGGGATGTACCGCAGCCCCTTACGGGAGGACAACACGCCAAGTTTCAAGGTGGATTATAACGTCAATCTATGGTGTGACTACGGAACTGGCGAGGGCGGGACGCTCATCGACCTTGTGATGAAGCAGCACGGATGCAATGCCTACGGTGCTATCTGCCGACTGGAACAGGGCAACACCGCCTCTTTTTCCTTTCACGGGAAAGACCTGCCCGAAAGGGACACGAAAAGGCAAGCAGCCAGCCCGATAGAGATACGCAGAATACAGCCGTTACAGAATCCGGCACTCATACGCTATTTGCAGGAAAGGGGGATTTCGCCCGGAACGGCATCCCCATACGTGCAGGAAATGTATTACCGCATCGGTGGAAAGCCTTATTTTGCGCTGGCATTCAAAAATGATTCAGGAGGTTACGAGCTTCGCAATCCCCGTTTCAAGGGCAGCACATCGAAAGACATTACCCATATACGGCAGCAGGGAGAGGCGAGAGATACCTGTTTCGTGTTCGAGGGCTTTTTGGATTTCCTCTCATTCCTCACTATCCGGCAACAGAAAAGCCCGGATATGCCTTGTACCGACTGGCAGGACTACGTTATTCTGAACTCCACCGCCAACACGGATAAAGCCTTATATCCGTTGGCTGATTACGGGCATATACATTGTATGCTTGACAATGACGAGGCAGGCAGGAAAGCGGTTGAAGCCATAAGGCAGGAATACAAATGGCGTGTACGTGACGCATCACACCTGTACAGCGGTCACAATGACCTGAACGACTATTTGCGTAGCCTTAAAGTGAAACAATCCCAAGACTTGACAGTTACCGACAAGCCCCAGCCGGAGCAGGATAACAGACAAAATCCGGGTGAAAAAAGAAAGAGAGGGCTAAGGATGTGACCTGCAAGGCTGGCGGCATGAACAGACGGCAGGCTGTGTGATTAGGGAGAGCAAGGTTATGTTTCGGTAAACCGAAACACCTTGCTTTGCTAAACGCAAAGAAAATCTCTCCCGTTGGTCGCAATTTTTAAGATACCACCTAAAAACAAAAACGTATGACAGAGATAAGGAACAAACCGGGAGGTCGCCCGGCAAAGAACCGGGTAAACAAATATCAAAAGGTCGTCAGTACGAAGCTGACCGAGTTACAGTTCTACGCAATCAGGAAGCGAGCCACCGAAGCCGGGCTACGTGTCAGCGAGTACGTCCGGCAGGCTGTCGTTTCGGCAGAGGTAACGCCCCGGCTGAACAGACAGGATGCGGACACTATTCGCAAGCTGGCGGGCGAAGCCAACAACATCAACCAACTGGCGCACCGGGCGAATGCCGGAGGGTTCGCACTGGTGGCGGTGGAACTGGTGAAACTCAAAAACAGGATTGTCGAAATCATTAACCAGTTGTCGGATGATTGGAAAAATAAAAAAGGGAAGCGGATTTAAAGGCTGCGTGAACTATGTACTCGGCAAGGAACAGGCAGCTTTGCTTCATGCGGAGGGAGTGTTGACGGAAAGCAACCGGGACATCATACGCAGTTTCATACTGCAAGCCGGGATGAACCCCGACCTGAAAAAGCCGGTCGGGCATATTGCGCTAAGTTATTCCCCGGTGGACGCACCCAAGCTGACAGACGGGAAAATGATACAGCTTGCGCAGGAGTACATGCGTGAAATGAAAATCACCGATACACAGTACATCATCGTGCGCCACCAAGACCGGGAACATCCGCATGTGCATATCGTGTTCAACCGCATAGACAACAACGGCAAGACCATTTCGGACAGGAACGACATGTACCGCAACGAACAGGTATGCAAGAAGCTGAAAGCCAAACACGGGCTTTATTTCGCTAAAGGCAAGGAGCATGTAAAACAGCACCGTTTGAGAGAACCGGACAAATCCAAATACGAGATTTACAATGCCGTAAAGGATGAAATCGGGAAGTCCAAGAACTGGCAGCAGTTACAAACCCGGCTGGTGGAAAAGGGTATCGGGATTCATTTCAAGTACAGGGGACAGACTGGCGAAGTGCAGGGCATTTCCTTTTCCAAAGGCGAATACACGTTCAAGGGTTCGGAGATAGACCGCAGTTTCAGTTTTTCCAAACTGGATAAGTGTTTCGGGGATGCAGGGCTGAACACTGCCGGAAACAACCGACAGACGGTTTTCGCACCTGTTCAGGAGCCAGCGCAAACACCGGGCAAAGCTGACAGTCCGTTACTGGCAGGCTTGGGCGGTCTGTTCTCCGCTTCATCCTCTCCGGCTGATGAAACGACCGACAATCCCGATGAAAGAAAAAAGAAGAAAAAGAAACGGCACTTAAAATTATAGGAACATGGAAGATAATTTAATTTTGGAGGGGCTTCTCTCTATGGTTACGGAATTGAAAGAACGGCAGGAGAAGCAGGTAACACCAGCCAGCCGGGAGGAAACGATTAACCGACTGGACGTTATCGAACAGCGCATTTCGGATATGCAGGGCAAATCCGGCATTGCTGAAAACACGATGCAGGAGATTCTAAACCAAATCGGCAGTATCAGAAAAGAGCAGTCCGAGAACCAAAAACAAGACCTTGAAGATATTAAGGGGCTTATCGTGACCTCTCACCGATATTTCAAGGAGCGGTTAAAAGTGTTGTTCCCGGCTGATGATAGACCAGCCGGAGAAATAACGCCCGTTTCATGGCATGGTAAACTGATATACCGGATAACTCCCTACCTGAAACCCAAGTTTTTTCTTCTTTCAGCAGGTTTTATTATCTGTATCACTTCGCTAATCTTGAATATTCGTTTTACGGAACGGATGCAGCGGTTACAGGATAACGATATAAAATACCGTTATATCCTGATGAAAGGAAAGGCAGACGGCAGCAGCCTTGATTTGCTGGAAACGAAGTTCAGCCGGAAACGGGATAACGCTTTCATCCGAAGCCTGACCGATTCGGTAAAAGGGTTTGAATACCGTAGCAGAAAACAGGCGGAAGCGTTGGAACGGGCAAGGCTGTTAAACGAGCAAGCCGAGCAGCTAAAGGAGCAAGCCAACAAGTTGGGCAAACCATAAACCAAAGCAAAGCCGGAGCAGAACCGCCCCGGCTTTCAAATTCACTTCTTTTTCTTCGTACAGTGTTCTTTCTCGAACTGGCGCAACGTGGTGACGCTAAACCGCTCCTTGATGAACTCCCGGACATCGGAAGCCTTGTAATATACTTTTCCGCTGATTGTAAAGTATGGCAGCGCACCGATAGCCCGGTAACGTTGCAGGGTCTTGATACTCACTTTGAACAGCAAGCACAAGTCTTGATTATCCAACAGGTTGTCATCTTCAGGCAGCACCCTGTCGGCATTGCGCAGTACCCGTACATCCTTGCAGAGTTCTTCCAGTTTGGCGTACAGCTTCTGCATCCATACGCTGAAATCGTCATTGTCTATATACATGATTGCTTCATTTTTCTGATTATACATTATGGTTTGTCAATCGATTGATGAAGCAAAGTTCAGAAAACGAGAGCAAAGAAAATAAGGGAATGGTACATCCACTCCCCTATAAATTATTTATATCTCATTGATTATCAAATAAAAATATTTAAAAATAATCGTAACCATTGTCTTTACTCTTTTTAATAATAGCTAATTTCAACCTATCTAAAAAATCTGTGATTTTAGTAGGTTTTCGTTTAATAACTGCTATTTCTTTTTTGTATATATCACCAAAACTGATATTAAACATTTTCTCAAAAATACGTGATATATCACTTAGAAAAATATCCTTGTTATCAATGCGAATAATACCATCTTTGATATAAAAAATACCACAAACTAATTCCATTATATCTATAATTTTAATTACCTCACTGTTTAAATAAAAGGGAGATTTCCAATCTGATTCAATATTAATGAAAAATTTGGGGTATTCCATTTGCCGATAGATTAGTTCTTGCTCCATATTTATTAAAGATAACAGTTTGTCAAGATATATAATTTTTAACTTGCTATTTTCCGTAGGTGAAGTTTCTTCTAAAGCCTTAATTGTACCAAAATCTATATAACTCATATTTAATTGCCTAATACGTGTTTTGTTATCATTTTCTTTATTAAGGTAATCGAACAATTCTTCTACAAATTCAAGATATGCAGCAGTAATAGCTTCTATATCAGATTTTTCCTTTTGGAAAGGATGTTTTAATAATTTATATATCTTTTTTTCTGCTAAATTCCAGTTTGCCATAATTAACTTAAGTAGCTATCGTGAGCATTTTATAAGTTCTTTGCAATTTTCTGCCATTTCTTTTGTCTGTGTTTATAAAAATAAAGAGTCCACCAAGCAACAAGCGGGGTTAGATAACCAGCATACAATTCAACACTATCGGTATATTTTGTAACATTTTCGGTAATCTTTTCCATTTGAATATAATGATTCCATATAGTTACTCTTTTATTATACTCATTTGAAACTATTTCTCTTGATTTTTTATCAATCTTAATTACGTTGATTGTATGTTTTCCAATAGGAATAAATCGATGAAGAAACATCTTAAAATAAAATGTTTCCCCCTCTTTCCAAACAGGAGGAATATTGCCATAAGATATAAAACTTGCTTTGGGTTTACAAATTTCTCTTAGCGTTTCAATATCTTGAATCTTGCACCAAATATTTTCAATGTCAGTTTCAAATACTGATGTCACTACAACTTTGCGACCCATAACTCTTTTACCTCTCCGTGTCACTAAACAAATCTTTTTTATCATATAGGAATAATTAAAACATTAAACATCTATTTACCTTACACTTATGCTCTTTTTATTAACTTTGTGCAAAGTTAGATGTAAGATACTCTAAAGACAATAGTCATTTATAATGAGATGCAACCTAACTATTTAACAATAAACGTCATAGCAAGCATGATAATTAATGAAATAGAAAAGAAAGTCATAAATATACTACCAACATCAAGCATAGAGTTCGATGAAATTGATTATTCCATTCTTGAAAAGAGGAAAAATGACTGGATTAAACTTTCAGAAGTTACGCATAGTATCGTATTGGTATTTGATTGCTACACTAATAAATTCGTTTTTGTTTCTGATAATATTCCTAAACTATATGGACTTGACTCCCGTAGGTTGTTTATTCTTGGACATCAGCCAGTTATTGAGGTTATACATCCGGACGATATAGATTATGGGTTACTTGTAAGAAAGAAAATCTATTCGATATTACGCTCATTCTCCAATGAAGAAAAGAGGAACTATAAAGCCATTCATGAAATGAGGATAAGAAATATGCGGGGTGAATACATACGCATAATAGAACAAGAACAAGTTCTTGAGTTAGATAAATCAGGAAATATTTGGCTTATGCTATCGGTTATTGATGTTGATGCAAGCCATGAATCAGAAATTATTAAAAGCCACCTATATAACTTTAAAACTGGAGAGCAGATATTTATAGATTTATCTGACACACTGGATGAACCTTTGACAAACCGGGAATTAGAAGTTTTACGATTTATGAAGAAAGGCTTATTAAGTAAAGAGATAGCAGAGGCATTAAAAGTTAGCATTAATACAGTGAATAGTCATAGACAGAATATATTACAAAAATTAAAAGCTAACAATTCGATTGAAGCTGTCAACTTCGCTCAAAGACTGGGCTTGTTCAATAAATGCAGCATTGATAAAAGCGAGAAGAGGGATGTTTTGCCATAAATAAAATGAAACTAACAACTTACAATCGTAACAAATAACTATTTTTGTGGCACTATTATAAAAGTTCATGTTAAATACAGAAAACATACAATCACTCATTGATAGCGGAGAAGGCTACAATGTGGAATTTAAAGTCCGTGTTCCTTCAAAAGTTCGTGAACTGACAGAGGAAATATGTGCTTTCGCCAATGCAGACGGAGGATATTTGCTTATTGGAGTAGATGATAACGGGCAAGTAGTAGATACTAATTTAGAAAACGATAAACGTTCTGCCATTCAAGGTTCTATCAGCGAAATATCTCCTGCACTCCACTGTGAATTGTATTCCGTAAATGTTGGGAATAAAACTGTTTGGGTAATTGATGTTCCGTCCGGCAAGGATAAACCTTATATATTTTCCGGTTCTATCTATGTGCGTGAGGGGGCAAACTCACAGAAACTTCGCACAGCCGAAGAAATGCGTAGCTTCTTTCAGGAATGTAACAAAATCTTTTTCGACCATATACCCTGTCATTGGTTCAATATCTACACGGATGCAGACGAACAAATGATTAAAGACTTTCGAACAGAAGCCAAACTAAGTCCGTCCACACCCGACAAACAAATATTTGAGAACTTGGAACTGTTTACCGAAAATGGAACGGCAAAGAACGGAGCAGCGATGTTCTTCGGAAAACAACCTGAAAGAAAATTTCCACACGCTGTTACAAGATGTGTTCTTTTCAAGGGAACAAATAAAGTCTATATTATAGATGATAAAACTTTCGGAGGTTCATTGTACCAACAATATTTACAGGCTATGTCTTGGCTGGAAAGCAAACTGCAAGTAGCTTATAAAATAGAGGGTGCAGGACCAAGAGAGGAAATCTGGGAAATACCTCTGACCGTATTTAAAGAAGCCATTATAAACGCCCTGTCGCACCGTGATTATTACGAACAAGGCGCAAGCATTATGATAGAAATGTTTGACGACCGGGTAGAGATTTCCAATCCCGGAGGACTTCTACCTGTTGTAGCTAAAGATTTCGGACATAAAAGTATGACACGTAATCCGCTAATTTTCGGTTTATTTACCCGTATGCACTTGGTTGAAAGAGTTGCATCCGGTATTCCCCGTATGCAGGAAGCCATGAGAGAGGCGAATCTGCCCGAACCGGAATTTCACACAGAGGGGATGTTTACAGCAGTGTTCAAACGTCAAATCTCTAACTCTGCCAACTATGACACAGTAAATGGCAGAGTAAATGACATAGTAAATGATGCTATAAACGAGAATGAACAAGCTATAATCAATTTACTGATAGTAACTCCCGGCTTAAATGCTTCCGAAATAGCAAATCATATAGGCAAAAGTGTAAGAACAACAATGCGATATATTAAATCCTTACAAGAAAAAGGTATAGTAGAATTTAGAGGTGCACCCAAAACAGGAGGATATTATACCGTATTATTATCACTTTAATAACTGCAACTGATTCAAGATAGATTAACATAGACTTCTGTAGGATTAGTGAACCATGATTCAGCAATAGTACAAGAGAGCAACAGCTCTGCTTCTTTATCATTTAATGGATATTTATCAATTAAATTAGCTATGTCACTTTTATTATAGACATAAATATTAGCATTTTTTGTTGTGTATTCTTCTCTGAATTTCAAGACAAAATTATGCAATAATTCTTTATTTACCTTAATTCCGCAACACTTTGATTTAACTTTATTTATAAGTTCCTGAGC
>ENA-ORTI01003140-ORTI01003140.1-human-gut-metagenome-genome-assembly--contig:-NODE-3140-length-13346-cov-2.691295_pt1 | contig 13346 bp, 9 predicted proteins | sample MGYA00242071_ERZ509191 | MGnify/ENA primary metagenome ERZ509191 (study PRJEB26280, sample SAMEA2338832) | human gut metagenome | biome: human gut; feature: human-associated habitat; material: faeces...
CCGGGTGTGCCTTTTCGATCTCGTCAAACAGCACCACACTGTAAGGGCGGCGGCGCACTGCTTCGGTCAGCTGTCCGCCCTCGTCATGGCCCAGATAGCCCGGCGGCGCACCCAGCAGCCGGGCAGCGGTGTGCTGTTCCTGATACTCCGACATATCAAATTTGAGCAGGGCTTTTTCGCTGCCGAACCAGCTGACCGCCAGCGCCCGGGCAAGAGCCGTTTTGCCAACTCCCGTGGGGCCAAGAAACAGCATGGCACCCATGGGCCGGCCCGGCTCGCCAAGACCGGTGCGGCTGCGCCGGATGGCACCTGCCACCGCAGCCACAGCCCGGCTCTGGCCCACGATCTCGGCGTTGAGACGTTCTTCCAGCTTGTCCAGCCGTTCCCGCTCCTGCTCACCTACCCGCTCCACCGGCACACCGCTGGCCTGCGCCACCACATGGGCGATATCGTCCGGCATCAGCGTGGGCTTTGACTGCTTTGCCTGCTCGGCCCGGATGCGTGCCGCCGCACAGGCTTCGTCCACAAGGTCGATGGCCTTATCCGGCAGAAAGCGCCCCGGCAGATACCGCACCGAAAGCTCCACCGCAGCCTGCAGCGCTTCCGGCGGAAGGCAGACATTGTGGTAGCACTCATAGCGCGGCGCAAGCCCGTTGAGGATATCCAGCGCCTGCGCAGGCGTAGGCTCCTCTACCTGCACCTTGCCGAAACGGCGTTCCAGTGCGGCATCCTTCTGGATGTGGGTGCGGAACTCTTCGGTAGTGGTAGCGCCGATAATTTGTATCTCGCCCCGGGCCAGCACCGGTTTTAAGATGCTGGCTGCATCGATGGCACCCTCCGCTGCACCGGCGCCCACGATGGTGTGGAACTCGTCCACGAACAGGATGGAGCTGCCGTCCCGCACCAGCTCTTCCAGCAGGTTCTTGAACCGCTCCTCAAAGTCACCGCGGTATTTGGTGCCCGCCACAAGGCTGGCCATATCCAGTGCCAGCAGACGGCGGCCCTTGAGCGCACGGGGCACACGATCCGTGGCAATGCGCTGGGCCAGCCCTTCGGCAAGGGCGGTCTTGCCCACGCCCGGCTCCCCCACAAGGCAGGGGTTGTTCTTCTGACGGCGGCATAAGATCTCCACCATGCGGTCCAGCTCTGCTTCCCGGCAGAACACCGGGTCCAGTTCCCGTTCCGCAGCACGGCGGGTCAGATCCCGGCAGTACTTATCACTGGCGCGGCTGCCGCGCGGCGCACTGACCGTGGTCCGCATCTGATACGGCAGTACGAACTGCCCGGACAGCTGGCGGCATTCCCGCACGGCATCTGTGAGCTGTACGCCCATGGAGGCCAGCAGGATGCCTGCTGTGCAGCCGTCATCCTCCAGCATGGCGCAGAGCAGATGTTCCGGCTCGGCCCGGTTCAGGTGCGCGTTCTGTGCCCCGATGATGGCGTAATCCATGGTGCGCTTGAGGTCCGGCGCAAGAGCGTAGCGATCCAGATGCAAAGCCGGTGCGCGGCGGCTCTCGGCCAGCTGACGGCGCACCTCCGGTTCCCGGATCTGCTTGCCCTCCAGAAACCGTGCTGCCGCCCCGTGATCCTGCTGCAGGATCGCCAGCAGCAGATGGCCGGTATCGGCTTTTTCGCAGCCAAGGTTCCCGGCAAGCTCCACCGCACTGCGCAGCAGCTGATCCGACTCGTGCGAAAAGCCCTTGTACCCGCCAAAGCCAAGTTTTTCCCAAATACTCATTTGCCCGCTCCTTGCTGATGAAATTCGTTTTCACAAGAAGTATAGCCCCGAAGCACAGAAAAAAAACATCTCTTTCTGTCGGGATGGGAAAACAAAAAGGAGATACCCGCAGGCATCTCCCCCTTCGCTGTTTGATTTTTCAGTCCCTTTCGGCCAGGGCCTTTTTCAGATTCTTGGCGATCTGATCCGGGCAGCTGGTATTGCGGAAACCGCAGAGCGTGCCCTCCATGCGGTCGATCACATCTTCGGCCTTCATGCCCTTGACCAGACGGCAGATGCCCTTCAGGTTGCCGTTGCAGCCGCCAATGACCTCCATGGACGCAATGGTGTGGTCATCGTTCAGCACAAAGTTGGTCTGCTTGGAACAGGTGCCGCTGTTCGGGAAGCTGAATTCTTTGCTCATAGTTCAAAATCCTCTCTTTTTGACAGAAATCCCGACGAAGATCGTCTGTTTCTATTATAGAGCAGCGTGCCGGAATGTCAATGTGACCGGGTCACACATCAATACCGCGGCGCTTGTGGGCCAGCTCCAGAATGCGGGCCACCTGATCGTCTGCCGTGGTACAGGTACCCACCGGGTGCGGCACCTTATGGTTTGCACCGTGGAAGTCCGTACCGCCGGTATGGATCAGCCCATACTGCTCACACAGAGCAGCACACTCGGCCCTGTCCTCCGGGCTGTTGCGGGGGTGCTCCACCTCAATGCCGTCGATGATGCCCTCTTTGGCAAGCTGACGCACCAGCGGCATGCTCTTGTAAACGGTCGGGTGTGCAAACACCAGCACCGCACCGGAAGCTTTCGCCGTGGCAATCACTTCCTGCACCGAGGGATATTTTACCTGATGCAGCACCACGCCGCGCGGCTCCCAGCCAAAGAGATAACTGTACAGCTTACCGTACACAGCATCGCACAGCCCCAGCTGGTGCAGCGCTTCCATAATGCCGCTTTTGAACAGCACACCGCTGTCCTTTGCGTATTCCAGCGCCTGTTCCGTGCGGAACTGCGGGTACAGCGCTTCGATCTCCTTTGCGCTTTGCAGGCCGCACTCGTTGCGGCGCTGTCGCAGGATGTCGCAATGCTCCTTCAGTTCCCGGCTTTCCGGATCCGGGAAGTAGCACAGCAGGTGCACGCGATGCTTATGCTCATGGTCATAGCCGGTCAGCTCGGTGGCCGGAAGCAGGCGCACGCCGTCCTGCACAGGGTGCTCATAGCAGTAGTTCACGCTGAGCAGGGTGTCGTGGTCGGAAATGGCCATGGTGTCCAGCCCCGCCCTCGCCGCCATGAGCGGCAGGCGGTGGATGGGCACAGAGCCATCGGAACAGGTGGAATGGTTGTGAAGATCGCCGGGCATGGAAAATAAACCTCCCAAGAAAGCCAGAGAAAGGCTTCCCCCAAAGAGGAAGCCTTATATCCTATCAGTGCTTATAGAAATTGATCAGGCAGCCGTCGGCCAGGATCTTGCGCTCGTCGGCGGTCAGCGGGGCCATGTACAGGCTGAACTCCTTTGCGGTGTCGCCCAGCACATAGGCCTTGATGTCCTGCAGGTCGCCCTTGAGGGCCTCGCGGACATTCGGGATAAAGACATAGTCGCCCAGACCGAAGGGCGTTGCGCCCACCAGCTGCAGCGGCAGCATACCCCAGTTGATGAGGTTGGAGCGGTAGCGCTTGGTGGCGTACTCGGTAACGATGTTAGCACCGGCCCCCAGCACACGCTGGCAGCTGGCCGCCTGCTCACGGGCAGAACCATCGCCGGGCTTGACGGCAAAGATGGTGGATGCGATCTGCACATCGTTCCAAGTCAGGTTTTCGCAGCCGGGCACCTTGTGCAGCTGGGCCAGCACCTCGGCGCTGCCCTCGCCTGCACGGCGGGCCTTTTCTTCGGCCTGCACGGCCTTGGCACGGCCCACATACTCCGGATCCTTGCGGCTGAGGGTGAACTCGGCCAAGCCCAGAGGATTGGAACGGTAAGACGAAGTCTCACCGGAGGGGATCAGCTCGTCGGTGGTGGTGACAGGGTCGGTGATGTAAGATGCCACCTTCAGCAGCAGGTTATCGCCCAGCGGTGCAATTTCGGGCCAGTCCTTGATGTTGGGGCCAAGCTTGAGCAGGGCATCGTAATCGCCCTTGCCAAAGCCCTGATACACGCGGGTATCGTAGCTGGAAGGATCGTACTGATACTCCGGCACGGTGGGATCATAGTCGATATCGGTAGCCGGGGTCAGAATGCCGCCGTTGGCCGTGGTGGCCGCAATGCTGCGGGCATCCATCAGTGCCACACCGGCCAGCTGGCCGCTGCCGGGCTTGGAGCCCTCGCGGCTGGGGAAGTTGCGGGTGGTGTGACGGATGGACAGTGCACCGTTGGCGGGCACATCGCCTGCGCCGAAGCAGGGGCCGCAGAAGGCGGTGCGGATGGTAGCGCCGCTAGCCATCAACTCGCCAATGACGCCGGTGCGCACCAGTTCCATCATGATGGGCTGACTGCCGGGGTAAACGCTCAAGGCGTAGTCGCCGCAGCCGCCGGTATGACCCTTGAGGATGGAAGCAGCCTCGTAGATGCTGTCGTACAGACCGCCTGCGCAGCCTGCAATGACGCCCTGATCCACACGCAGCTTGCCGTTTTCGATCTTGCTGCACAGATCCAGCTGCACGTCCTTGCGGCCGATCAGCTTCTGCACATCCTGCTCGCAGGCGTGGAGGATATCCTCCAGATTTGCGTTCAGCTCCTCAATGGTAAAGGCGTTGGAGGGGTGCATGGGCAGGGCGATCATGGGACGGATGGCGGAAAGATCCACCTCCACCACGCCATCGTAGTAGGCAAGGTCTGCCGGTGCAAGCTTTTTGTAGTCTGCTGCACGGCCGTGCACTGCCAGAAAACGCTGGGTGACTTCGTCGGTCTCCCAGATGGAGGACAGACAGGTAGTCTCGGTGGTCATGGCATCAATGGCGTTGCGGGTATCCTGCCGCAGGGAAGCAATGCCGGGGCCCACGAACTCCATGACCTTGTTTTTGACGTAGCCGCTCTTGAACAGCTTGCCCACAAGGGCAATGGCTACATCGTGGGGGCCGCAGCCCGCCGGCAGACTGCCGGTCAGGTAGATGGCCACCACGCCCGGGCGGGCAACATCATAGGTGCGGCCCAGCAGCTGCTTTGCCAGTTCGCCGCCGCCTTCACCGATAGCCATGGTGCCCAGTGCGCCGTAGCGTGTGTGGGAGTCCGAGCCAAGGATCATTTTGCCGCAGCCGGCAAATTGCTCCCGCATATACTGGTGGATCACCGCTTCATGAGGCGGTACAAAAATGCCGCCGGATTTTTTACAGGCTGACTCCGCATATTTATGTACATCGGTATTAATAGTGCCGCCTACTGCACAAAGGCAGTTATGGCAGTTGGTAAATACACAGGGCATTGGAAATTCCTTTAAACCGCTGGCATAAGCAGTCTGAAGGATACCTACATAAGTATTATCATATACTCCCATGGAGTCAAACTGGATCTGTAAATGTTCCATATTATCAGAATGGTTATGCTTCTTTAACACCTGGTAAGTCAGTGTATTTTTAAATGCCTCTTCCTGTGAGATAGCTGCTGCTTCTTCTTTTGATGCAATCCTCTTATTATCAATAATGATCTGTTTTCCGCTGTGTAAGGTGACCATACTCATTCTCCTTTTCTTCTATAATTTATATGTATTAACATGTCCTGATCTGAAATTTTCCCACATCTTGTACTAACAGGTTTTCCATGCAATGCACACCGGACTTTCTGTAGCGATCTTCCTTCCTGTATCTTTCAACGTTCCATCTTTTAGGATCTCAAAAACAGTAATGGTATCAGAAAGCTCATTTGCTGCCAAAAGTCTGGTGCCTTCCGGGTTTAATGTAATAAATCTTGGCTGCTCTCCGCCTGTTTTGATATTCTGGATATAAGTCATATTTCCTGTTGCTTCATCCAGATGATAAACCGTAATGCTGTCATGTTTTCTGTTGGAAACATACAGTGTATGACCTTCCGGATGGATATCAATGGCACTTGCCCAGCCATCTCCTGCATAATCTTCCGGCAGACTGGTAAGAAGCTGATTTAATGCCAGCTTACCTGTCTTTTCATCAAAATCATAAGCTGCTACGGTACTGTCTTTTTCATTTACACAGTAACAGTATTTATTTCCCGGATGGAACACGCAGTGTCTTGGTTCCGCACCGGTACGGCCTTTCTGGATAAATGTTTCTTTCAGACTTCCCTGTTCTTCGTCAATGGCAAACACGGTCAGTTTCCCGACTCCCTGCAGTCGCCCCTGGGAAGGGACCACCAGCCAGCGGCCGCTTCTGTCTTTCATGGTCTGGTGAGGATGGGAAATATAGCCGGGACCGCCATTTCCTGAAATAAATTCCAGGTCATGAAGTTTTCCCAAAGATCCATCTTCAAGGACTGGGATCACAGATACGCTTCCCGTCTGGAGATTGGCTACATAAAGCCATCTTTCTTCTGGGTCTAATGTAAGATGCACCGGATTGGTCCCATATGTTTTTACTGTATTAAGGTACTCTAAGGTACCATTTTCCCGGATCTTAAATGCGCTTACCTGGCAAAAATCTCCATGTATGCTGTACAGACGGTCCTGTGCTTTATTCAGACAGAGATAAGAAGGATTTACCTGACCTTCCAGGATCTGTACCAGCTCCCAGTTATCTCCATCAACCTTGTATACACTGATCCCTTTTCCTCTGGCTTTTCGCTCTTTTGTGGTACGGCAGCCAATATATGCAAATTTTTCCATTTTCATCTTCCCCTTTTGTATTATGTTTTCTTAAAATTTATCCAAGGAATTTAAGCAGTCCGGCTAAAGTCAGAACAAACACCAAAGCTACCATTCCAGCAGAAAGCATAAATAACTGTCCAAATAATTTCTGCTGTTCTTTCTCATCACAGCCAGATTCCTGGGTGTAACTTGCCATGATCAGGCTTCCGCCTGTAGACAGAGGACTGATACCTGCTACCGTAGCGCTGCATACGATGGCTACGATCATCTGCATAACAGAGGCACCGCCTACCTGTGCTGAAATATCCGGAACGGTTGGGATCAAGGTTGGGAATACAACTCCATTTGCACTGGAAAACCATGACATCAGACCGCCTGTAAATCCCATAAGCGGCGCTGCTGTAGTGGAATTCATAAAAGATGCAAGGATATCAGAAAGCAACTCAATACCGCCCATTGTCTGGGTAATGTTCATCAGTACGCTGACACCTGCGATCAGGATCAATACATTCCATGGGATCATCTTGATCGCTTTCTTCTCATCTGCAGTTCTAAGAAGGATAAGAACAAGTGATAAAGTAAAGCAGATCAGTCCTACATCATAAGAAAATCCAACTACCATAATCACCATGATCAGTAATGCCACCAGGCTGATGGTCTGTTCTTTTGTAAAATGTTCTTTCACAGCAGCAGCTTCACCGGCACTTCTTCTCAGTTTATAACCGCCTAAAACAATATAAGTAACAACTGCACAGGCAAAGTTGGCAATGGAAACTCCAATAAACATGTTCATTCCAACGCCTTCCATATTCATTTGTGCCAAAAGATCATTTACAATGATACCGGTCAGTGCAATAGGAGATGCTGTACCTCCTACTGCTCCAAGGATGGCCATTGCTCCCATAAGCACCGGGCTTGCATCCATCTGTACTGCCAGTGATACAGCAAACATAACGGTTACCGACTGTACGCTGATAGCACCAGGGCCTGCAGCGGAAAGGATAAAACTTACAAGATAAATAATAACCGGAACCAGGAATGTATTATTTCCGCAGAAGCTGATCAGCTTTTTGGAAACTTTTTCCAGTGTTCCGTTTTGCTGCAGCAAACTGAAAAATAACATGGTTCCCAACAATGTGCTAAACAGTTTATACGGAAAGCCGCCATAGATCTTTCCTGACGCCATTCCCCCTATAGTTCCCAGGATCAGTGCCAGTCCAAAACAGACAATACCTACATTCATCTTTCTTACAAATCCCAATATGATCGCGCCAACCAGACAGGCCAGTGCCAATACCTGTAATCCCATATGTAATTCCTCCTGAATGTTAAAACATTTCCCCAATTATCTTAATTTTTATGAAGTTACTTCAGATCATTCTCTTATGTATACAAAGCCATCCATGATCCTTCTTGCTGTTCTTGTAACGCCGCCTTTTAACACCTTTTCTCCATCCATCTTAATATCTACATCCGTAATACCGCTGGAATGTCCCAGACGGATGATATCACCCTCTAATGGAGCTTTTAATGTTTCATAAACGATGGTTCCAGGGATCCTTGCAGCAGCACCTGTTCCTACAGCTACTGTCATAGGATATGCCTTATGCAGGGCACCTACGGAGATTGCTCTTACACACAGATCCATATCTTCGGCCTTTACTTGATTTTTGTCCATATCTGTGTAATCCTGAGGCGCTGATACAATGGATACCTTTGGTGCAGAAGTAGATTTCGTTCTGGCATCTTCCCATTTTTCCACAAACCCGCACTTAACAGCTGCCATTCCACGGATCCGTTCAATATGTTCCATAACATCTGCATTCTGGTTTAATTCCACCAGTTCCGTTCCTTTAATTCCCAGATCCGATGCCTTGATAAATACCATAGGATTGGAGCAGTCTAAAACCGTTACCTCTGCCGGACCATATCCCGGTACATCAAAAATCTCTTTTTTCTGTCCTGTGGGGAAGAGCTTTCCTGTTTTAGAACCTGCCGGATCTTCAAAATACATATCAATACGGGAACCTGTTCCAGGAACACCCTTGATCACTTCATCCCCATACACATCTGCATGGCCATCTTTTACACGTACATGTTCTTCAATGATCTTGTTGGTATTGGTATTTAAAATACGAACTACTGTGATTGGCTCTACAGCCGGAACCAGGCCCTCATCAATGGCAAATGGACCTACAGCAGATGAGATATTTCCGCAGTTGGCGCTTCCATCTACCCTTGGAATGATAATGTCTACCTGGCGGAATGTATAATTTACATCTACATCCGGGCGGTCGGATTTGGAAATAATGGCAACCTTACTTGTAGATGATACGGTTCCGCCCATTCCATCGATCTGTTTTACATCCGGGGTTCCCATGACTTTCATAAAAATGTCATCCCAGAGACTCTGATCTTCCGGCAGATCCTTCTCATGGAAAAATACGGCTTTGCTGGTACCGCCTCTCATGTAAACACAGGGATATTTCTTCATATACATAAAACAAGTCCTCCTTTATATTGATTTCTATACGTTTTTCTTTGTTTAACTGTATTATAGGCCTTGCTATCCATTCTGTAAAATTGTATAATTTCATTATATTACATTCCATTATGGAATGGTTTATGTTTATGGAAATTTGCCTGACAGGAGGTTGGTTTATTTATGGATGAACAGGATATTGAACTTTTAAATCAGATTCATCAAATGCTTTAGAAATAGCACCACCTGGAGCAACCATTGGGAAAACTTTATCATCTTTATACCACCCAGTCTTCTCTCACCAAACGAATCCAGAAAATGGAGCAGGACCTGGGATGCCAGCTTTTTATCCGTTCCCGCAAAGGCATTCTCCCTACACCCGCTGCTGAGGGGATCTTCCCGGAAATTGAAAAGATCTCCCAGTCCATGGAACACATACGGGCCTATGCCCTTTCGCTCCAGGGGGAGATCTGCGGTTCTTTAAAGATCGGTGTTTCTGTTAATATTGCCCGGTATAAACTTCCAGCTGTACTGAAAACATTTATGAAAAAATATCCAAAAGTAGACATTTATGTGACTACAATGCAAAGTACCCAGTTATACCGTGCACTGGCTGATAATGAGATCTCTATTGCATTGGTCCGTGGCAATTTTAACTGGCAGGATGGGGATATTATCCTTTCTAGAGAACCGGTATGTCTGGTACGAAATCAGGAAATGGCTGAACTCTCCTTAAAGGATATCCCTTATATCGGACGTCATACGGACTCTCCTTTTTACGACCGCATTGAACAGTGGAAACAGGAAAATGGGTGCGCCAACTGCCGCACCCAGCTTTGGATCGATGATATTTCCAGCTGCCTGGAAATGGTGGAAAATGGTATTGGCTGGGCTATTTTGCCGGAGATCTGTTTAAAAAATTATAAAGGGAGCATCACGCCCCTTTTCTTTCAGGACGGATCTCCCTTTATACGTACTTCTCATATTTTATATAAAAGCCATTATTTTGAACTCCCTCAGGTGCGGGCCTTTATACAGACTGTGCTTGCTGAGGAATACTTTAATGCTTAAATACAGCACTATTTTCCCAGTACCTCTTTCCCCAGAGAATCAGCAGCAAGGATTGCATCGTAAAGCTGATCTGCAGTTACATCTGCTACCATATTATGTATGGATTCGCCTTCTACACAGGCATGCTCTGCAATGACCTTTACCTGTTCCTTGGTTGTTACACCAATTTCTTCCAGAGTAACAGGAAGACCTACTTCCCGGCAGAAATCCTGAACTTCTTTAAACTCTGCCTTTGGAGCGCCCTCTAATATCAGCTGTACCAGAGTACCATAAGCAACGCAGTTTCCATGTGGTGCACTGTGTCCGCCTAAAGCTGTCAGACCATTATAGAATGAATGGGCAACAGCCAGACCGCCATTATCAGCGCCTACACCAGACAGGTATACATTGGCTTCGATGATAGCATCCAACGCTGGAGTAACCACCTGATTTTCACAGGCATGTTTTGCAGCTGCGCCATACTCTTTTAAAGTCTCATAGCAAAGTTTGCACAGTGCCATTGCAGATCTTGTAATACCACCAAATTCCAGGCTTGGCGCATCGGTACGCTGACATGCTCTTGCTTCAAAATAAGTTCCAAGAGCATCACCCATACCTGCTACCAAAAATTTAACAGGCGATTTTGCGATCACATCACTGTCCACAATAACAGCTTCCGGGTTCTTTGGATAAAATAAATAGCTGTTAAATGTCTCATCATCATTGTAAATAACAGAAAGTCCTGTACATGGAGCATCTGTCGCAACGACTGTTGGGATAATTACCACCGGAAGTTTTTCATAATGAGCAGTAGCTTTTGCTGTATCAATGGCTGAACCACCGCCAACACCTACTACTACATTCAGTCTATTTTCGCGGACAATTTTTCTCATCCGTTCAATCTCACCAACACTGGATACACCACCAAAAATCTCATACTGGCGGATATCTTCTGTTCCTTCAAAACTCTTCTCAATCTTATCATGGCACATTTTGTATCCACTTCTTGAACAGACAAACAAGAATTTGTTTCCAAGATCTTTCATTTCCTCATGGAATTTAAACAGAGAATCCTTTCCCTGTACATATTTCTGCGGCGCACGCATCATTCTCAGTCTTGCCATAATAATTACCTCCTGTTTTCACATTATTTTGAGATCATTAGTTTGTTAATTTATTATCACATGCATATATTATACTACCAGTCACCCTAAAATGCCAAGAAATAATTTACATAGAACATGTACAAAATTTTAAACAGAAATCCTGTTTGCCTCTTTTACATACTAACCTGGAGCTTCTGCATAATAAAAAAGACAGCTGCACCAACAGGTATGTCCTGTATAGCTACCTCTGTCTTTTTCATATTACTGATATTTACTTACTTCCAAGATCTCCTCTGCCTTCTTTACTTCTTCTGCAGTAGGTGTTCTCACACCATCCAAAGTATAAGGAATTCCCAGTTTCTGCCATTTAAACAGTCCCAGTGTATGATATGGAAGCACCTCTACACGTTTGACTGTCTTTAATTCCCGGATCAAATCGCGGGTTCTTACCAGTCCTTCTTCGTCATCGGTCAGATCCGGCACAAGTACATGGCGCAGCCACATATCTTTTCCGTGGTCTGACAGCCATTTTGCCATCTGTACGATATTATCGTTTGGACATCCGGTTAATTTTTTGTGTTTTTCGTTGTCGATCTCTTTAAAATCAAGGATCACCAGATCCGTTACTTTCATCAGTTCTTCAAATTTGCTGATAAATGGTTCTTCCAGTGTAAAAGGATTGCCTGCTGTATCCAGAGCTGTGTGAACTCCTTTTTCCTTGGCTTTCTTAAAAAACTCTGTAACAAAGTCGATCTGGAGAAGAGGTTCTCCTCCGCTGACGGTAATACCGCCGTTTGGCTGTCCTTTTTTATTCCAGTAACTCTTATAACGGTACACATGGGAAAATAATTTATCTGCAGTCCAGGGAGTACCTCCCTCTAATTTCCATGTCTCCGGGTTATGGCAGTAACGGCACCGCATGCGGCAGCCCTGAAGAAATACAACGAAACGGACACCTGGACCGTCAACCAGTCCAAAGGTCTCCATAGAATGAACAAATCCTTCCACGTCCTTCTCCTTATTTTCTGAAAATGCATTCCATAAATATTTATAACGGTCCAGAACATAATGTCCTGAACCGTTACATCATTATATGGATCTTTGATCAATAGCGGAATGCTATTTTATTTCTCAGTTACATTAAATGCAGCCTGTATTAAATTACATGGTTGCATGGCAGGTTCTGGAGATAACGTCCATCTGCTGCTCTCTTGTTAAGTCGATGAACTTAACAGCGTATCCAGATACACGGATAGTGAAGTTAGCATACTCTTCCTTCTCCGGATGCTCCATAGCATCGATCAGCTTCTCCTTACCAAATACGTTTACATTCAGGTGATGAGCGCCCTGATCGAAGTAGCCGTCTAATACCTGTACCAGGTTATCTACTCTTTCTTCTTCGCTGTGGCCTAAAGCATCTGGGTTGATAGTCTGGGTATTGGAGATACCATCCAGAGCCCACTCGTAAGGCAGCTTAGCTACAGAGTTTAAGGAAGCCAGTAAGCCGTTCTGCTCTGCGCCGTAGCTTGGGTTTGCACCTGGGGACAGTGGCTCGCCTGCTCTTCTGCCATCTGGCATGCTTCCGGTAGCCTTACCATATACTACATTGGAAGTAATGGTCAGGATAGAAGTTGTAGGCTCAGAATTTCTGTAGGTGTGACGTCTCTTTAACTTCTCAAGGAAGGTCTTTAACAGCCATACAGCGATTTCATCAGCTCTGTCATCGTCATTACCGTATCTTGGGAAGTCTCCCTCAGTTACGAAGTCAACGATCAGGCCAGTCTCATCACGAACAGTCTTAACCTTTGCGTACTTAATAGCACTTAAGGAGTCAACTACATGAGAGAAACCAGCAATACCGGTAGCGAATGTACGTCTGACATCGGTATCGATCAGAGCCATTTCAGCAGCCTCATAGAAGTACTTGTCATGCATATACTGGATCAGGTTTAAGGTATTTACATATACGCCTACCAGCCAATCCATCATTACCTCGTACTTACGGATCACTTCATCATAATCAAGGTATTCAGAAGTAATTGGTGTGTACTCTGGACCAACCTGCTCTTTGGACTTCATATCACGTCCACCGTTCATAGCGTACAGTAAGCACTTAGCCAGGTTTGCGCGGGCACCGAAGAACTGCATTTCCTTACCGGTCTGGGTAGCAGATACGCAGCAGCAGATGGAGTAATCATCGCCCCACTCT
>ENA-ORTI01003160-ORTI01003160.1-human-gut-metagenome-genome-assembly--contig:-NODE-3160-length-13298-cov-4.660877_pt1 | contig 13298 bp, 10 predicted proteins | sample MGYA00242071_ERZ509191 | MGnify/ENA primary metagenome ERZ509191 (study PRJEB26280, sample SAMEA2338832) | human gut metagenome | biome: human gut; feature: human-associated habitat; material: faeces...
GTGCTTCTACCGGTACCGGTGGTGAAATCCGCGACCGTATGGGTGGTGGTAAAGGTTCATGGCCGATTGCCGGAACTGCCGTATACATGACTTCTTATCCGCGTACAGACGAAGGACGCGACTGGGAAAACATTCTGCCGGTGCGCAAATGGTTGTACCAGACTCCGGAACAGATTCTGATCAAGGCATCAAACGGTGCTTCTGACTTTGGTAACAAGTTCGGACAACCGCTGATTTGTGGTTCTGTTCTGACTTTCGAACACGAAGAAAACAACGAAAAATATGCCTACGACAAGGTTATCATGCTGGCAGGTGGTGTGGGCTACGGCACACAGCGCGACTGCTTGAAGGGTAGCCCCGAAGCAGGAAACAAGGTCGTAGTCATGGGTGGTGACAACTACCGCATCGGTCTGGGTGGTGGTTCCGTTTCTTCTGTAGAAACAGGACGTTACTCTTCAGGTATCGAGCTGAACGCTATCCAGCGTGCCAATGCAGAAATGCAGAAACGTGCTTACAACGTGGTACGTGCATTGTGCGAAGAAGACGAAAACCCGATTGTATCTATCCACGACCACGGTTCTGCCGGACACGTAAACTGTCTGTCTGAGCTGGTGGAAGACTGCGGTGGTCTGATTCACATGGACAAGTTGCCTATCGGTGACGAAACACTTTCCGCCAAGGAAATTATCGCCAACGAATCACAGGAACGTATGGGTCTGCTGATTGACGAAAAAGCCATCGAACATGTACACAAGATTGCAGAACGCGAACGTGCACCGATGTACGTGGTAGGTGAAACTACCGGCGACCATCGTTTTGCCTTCGAGCAGGCTGATGGCGTACGTCCGTTCGACCTGGCCGTAGACCAGATGTTCGGTTCTTCTCCGAAAACTTATATGGTGGACAAGACTGTAGAACGTCATTATGAAAACGTTTCTTACGATGTCACCAAACTGAATGAATATTTGCGCCGCGTGCTGCAGCTGGAAGCCGTAGCCTGCAAGGACTGGTTGACCAACAAGGTAGACCGCTCCGTAACAGGTAAGATTGCCCGCCAGCAGTGTCAGGGTGAATTGCAGTTGCCGTTGAGCGACTGTGGTGTGGTTGCCCTTGACTACCGTGGTGAGAAAGGTATCGCTACTGCACTGGGACATGCTCCGCAGGCTGCCTTGGCTAATCCGGAAGCAGGTTCTGTACTGGCTGTATCCGAAGCACTGACCAACCTGGTATGGGCTCCGCTGGCAGAAGGAATGGACAGCATTTCATTGTCAGCCAACTGGATGTGGCCTTGCCGTGCACAGGAAGGTGAAGACGCCCGTCTGTACAAAGCAGTGAAAGCATTGTCAGACTTCTGCTGCGAACTGCAAATCAACGTGCCGACCGGTAAGGACTCTCTGTCAATGACACAGAAATATCCGAACGGTGAAAAGATTATCAGCCCGGGAACCGTTATCGTTTCTGCCGGTGGTGAAGTTTCCGACATCAAGAAAGTGGTTTCTCCGGTAATGGTCAACAAACCGAAATCTACCTTCTATCATATTGACTTCAGTTTCGACCAGCTTCGTCTGGGTGGTTCTGCTTTCGCACAGTCACTCAACAAGGTGGGTGATGACGTACCGACCGTACAGAATCCGGAATACTTCCGCGACGCATTCCTGGCTGTTCAGGAACTCGTGAACAAAGGCTTGATTCTGGCCGGACACGATATTTCTGCCGGTGGTTTGATTACTACCCTTTTGGAAATGTGCTTTGCCAATACAGAAGGTGGTATGGAAATCAACCTCGACAAGATTAAGTGCGACGACATCGTGAAGATTCTGTTCGCCGAAAATCCGGGTGTAGTTATCCAGGTAGCCGACAAACACAAGGCAGAAGTCAAGAAGATTCTGGAAGATGCAGGTGTAGGTTACGTGAAGATTGGTGTGCCGACTGAAGAACGTCACATTCTGGCAACTCTGCACGATGCAACTTACCAGTTCGGTATCGACTACTTGCGTGATGTATGGTATTCTACTTCTTACCTGCTCGACCGCAAGCAGAGCATGAACGGTTGTGCCAAGAAACGTTTCGAAAACTACAAGCAGCAACCGCTGGAATTTGTATTCGACAAGTCATTCACCGGCAAGCTGTCGCAGTTCGGTCTCGATCCGAACCGTCGTACACCGAGCGGCATCAAAGCAGCCATCATCCGTGAAAAGGGAACTAACGGTGAACGTGAAATGGCTTACATGCTGTATCTGGCAGGCTTCGACGTAAAAGACGTAACAATGACCGACCTGATTAGCGGACGTGAAACGCTGGAAGACATCAACATGGTAGTTTACTGCGGTGGATTCTCCAACTCCGACGTACTGGGTTCTGCCAAAGGATGGGCCGGAAGCTTCCTGTTCAACCCGAAAGCAAAAGCTGCCCTCGACAACTTCTACGCTCGCGAAGATACATTGTCACTGGGTGTCTGCAACGGTTGCCAGCTGATGATGGAACTGGGACTGATTACTCCGGAAGACAAGAAGAAAGGCAAGATGCTGCATAACGACTCACATAAGTTTGAATCTAACTTCCTGGGTGTAACCGTACCGATGAACCGCAGCGTGATGTTCGGCTCACTGAGCGGCTCTAAACTGGGTATCTGGGTAGCTCACGGAGAAGGTAAGTTCTCATTGCCTTATCCGGAAGACCACTACAACGTAGTGCTGAAGTATTCATACGATGAATATCCAGGCAACCCGAACGGTTCAGACTACAGCGTAGCCGGTATCGCCAGCCAGGACGGACGTCATCTGGCCATGATGCCTCACCTGGAACGTGCTTGCTTCCCATGGGAAAACGCATACTATCCGCTTGACCGCAAAGAGGAAGATCAGATCACTCCGTGGATGGAAGCCTTTGTAAATGCCCGCAAGTGGGTGGAAGCCAACCGTAAGAAATAATCCAAGAAAAATGATACTTTAACACAAGGAGTCGCCTTTTACAGCGACTCCTTTGTTTTTGTCAAAAAAGAATGGTTTTATGTTGGATTTTGTAAATATAAACCGTACTTTTGCTTGCGTAGCTAAAAGAACATTCAAAAAACTTATAAAATAAGATAACCATGAAAGAAATAGACTGGTCGAATCTGTCTTTCGGATACATGCGGACAGATTACAATGTACGTTGCTATTATCGCGACGGAAAATGGGGAGAACTCGAACTCTGTTCAGAAGAAACATTGAACATTCACATGGCTGCCACTTGTCTGCACTACGGACAGGAAGCTTTCGAAGGACTGAAAGCCTATCGCGGAAAAGACGGTAAAATCCGTATCTTCCGTCCGGAAGCTAATGCAGAACGTCTGCAAAGTACTTGCCGGGGTATTCTGATGCCGGAGCTTCCGACTGAAAAATTCTGCGAAGCTGTGAAGAAAGTAGTAAAGGCCAACGAACGCTTCATTCCTCCATACGAAAGCGGTGCTTCTCTTTACATCCGTCCGCTGTTGATTGGTACAGGTGCACAAGTAGGTGTACATCCTGCCAGCGAATACATGTTTGTGGTATTCGTCACTCCGGTAGGTCCGTACTTCAAGGGTGGATTTGCCACTAACCCCTACGTAATTATCCGCCAGTACGACCGTGCAGCACCACTCGGAACCGGTACATTTAAAGTAGGTGGTAACTACGCTGCCAGCCTCCGCGCCAACAAAATGGCACACGATGCAGGGTATGCCAGCGAGTTCTATCTGGATGCAAAAGAAAAGAAATACATCGACGAATGTGGTGCTGCCAACTTCTTTGGTATCAAGAACAATACCTACGTCACTCCGCTGTCTACCTCTATCCTGCCCTCTATCACCAACCGCAGCCTGATGCAGCTGGCTGAAGACATGGGAATGAAAGTAGAACGTCGTCCGATTCCGGAAGAAGAACTGACTACCTTCGAGGAAGCAGGAGCTTGCGGTACTGCTGCCGTAATCAGTCCTATCGGCCGCATTGACGACCTGGAGAACCAGAAGTCATACGTCATTGCAAAAGATGGCAAACCAGGCCCTATCAGCGAAAAACTATATCACAAGCTGCGTGGCATCCAGTACGGTGACGAAGCTGATCCATACGGATGGGTAACTGTGTTAGATTAATGCTCCTTTTTTTATAAAACAGGGCTGTCTCACTTCACAAGGATATTGGTCACATCGTAGAATAATTTTTTAGATTTAAAACAACATGAAGAATAATATACTCGGATTTATAACCTACCTTTTGGCCACAATCCTATTTTCTCCATCGGTAGGTATCATCCTGCTAGCGATGAAAGAAAATGCAGACAGATGCCACTATTATAAAGGAAAATGGAATATGACCGATATAGCTATTGGAATAGCTGCGGTCTCTATCGGAATAGCAGTAAGATACTTTTTTGATTTTAAACTCTGCTTATAGACATAAATACATTCAAAGCTGAATTGAATGTCTATTAATCAGCAGAGCTATCATTTAAGTACTGATATTTGTTGAAATATCTCATCAAATATCCTGTCTTCGAAAAGAAGATGAAAAGCATTGCTCGACCATTGAAATTCAATGGTCGAGTTTTATTTTTTGCAACCCATTTCCATGATGCCGAATAATAGGTCGAATAATAGATTAATGCTCTCCTTACATCAACTATCTCTTCTCGAACGAACGGCAAAAGCGCAATAACTCTCCATTCGCCCGATTATCGATTTCCGTCTCTCGTATCTCTTCAAATAAATTCAGGGTAGAAGAACACTCCCCACAAATATCAATACCTATGACCCGCTCTTGCCGAAATACAACGGCCAACAACTGCTCCAGTTCTGATAAAGTCAGTGAACCTTGATCCCAGTTGGTTATCGCAGAAGAAGGGTCCAGCACATCCTTGTCGATAGAAATATAGACAGGTTCACTCACATGCTCAGAGGCAAACGCTTTCCAACCTGCTTCCTGATCCAAAGAAGATTCACTATAAAAATGAATACGGTCGCCATATTCCTTTGGGACTTCCTGCAGCAAACGGTCTGAAGCACCGGCTATAATTACCTTCTTACAATTCGCATTCGTATCAAACACATCTTTTACCCAACTTCCACACGACAGGATATGCTCAAATAAAGGAGGCTGCATGTCAGGATGGTGGTCAAACACCAGCAAAGCAAATGGAGTAGTCAGCTTATCGGTCCAGAATTTCGTCACATAATGATAGTTTCCTGAATCTATAAAATGAATTCCCTGTGGAGAATAATCCGCTATCATGCGCTGTAAGGCAGAAGCGCCTTCTTCATCACAATAGCATTCAGTTCCATTCAAATGCTGGCAATCCAGCCACACAAACTGACGATTCCGGGCAAAAGACTCATAATTGTACACGCCTGTAAAATTCATCACAACCACCGGTTTCGAATTCCGGCTAAATACTGCTTGAGATTGATGATTCATATACTTTCCTCCCACTCTTCAAAATATGCCTTAAAAACGAGGAAAAGAGACTGACACCGGAAACTCTTTCCCCATTGTCTATAGGCCATAAACAGAAAAAAGCTGTAACCGAATAGTTACAGCTTTTTATCTCGGCACGGGAAGAGAGGCTCGAACTCCCGACACTCGGTTTTGGAGACCGATGCTCTACCAACTGAGCTATTCCCGTGTTTGCGGTTGCAAAAGTAGTACAAATTTCGGAAACTGCAAGGGATTTCGAAAAATATTTTTCTTAAATCCCTCTACAGTAAAGATAAGTCATTGAACATCTGACGATAATACGCCGTTTTTTTTTCAAGCTTTAAAGGGTAAGCCCGACTGGAAGACGGCATCCGATAGAGGGTCAGCTCTCGATCTCTGAAATGAAACGTACTTCCTCCTCCTACTGGCGGCTCTTTTGCTTCCATCTGTTCACAAAACACATCCGTCGCTTTCTGACCGGTAGTCACCACCGCCCGACAAGAAGGAAGCTGCTGAAGAAGCAACCCAATATCCGTAGGTGAAACGACCTCTAAAAACTTGTCGGATGCATTATCCTGCAACCTGCGCACGCACGAAGCCGTATCGTACAGAGCAATCCCTTTTTCTCGCAGAAAAGCAATGATACGCTCTTTATCAAATATCTTTTCAGGACTGAGAAAGTAATCCTTGTCATCAAAGAAAATGAAGCCGAAAATACGCCACATATCATTCTGCAGGTTGGGATAAAAGAAATCCATACTCCAGCGTTTCTTCTGCGGAGGAAAACTACCCAGCATCAGCAAGACTGCATTCTCCGGAAGAAAGGGCTCCAGCGGATGATGCTCCACTCCTGAAAGCAAATGCTCGTCCAACGTCATGCTTTTGGTTTAGGTTCCTTCTTTGCCAGCAATACGATGTTATAGACATATTCTGTCATCCAGCTTTCAGAATAGCCCAGCGCATGCTGATACTGACGAATGTTTCCGCAAGTCTTACGTACGCCATCATCCTTCCAATCTACTTTTGTCAGGATGTCGTGTACGGCTTTTTCCGTCATGTTACGAAGCATCTTCTTAAACACACCCGGCATACGGAACTTCCATTGCATCAGGTTGCCGATAACCATCATCAAATCCTGGCTGAATCCCTGGAACATGAAAAGATAATTCTTTATATCGTTCACATTGCGGCAATTGCGCTTGATAGAGCCGTCGATTTCCTTGAAAAAGGTTTCAGGCAGACCATAAATATCCATCAGCATCTTGCGGCAGCGTGTACGCTCTGCGATACCAAGTTTGTTATTCTGCGTAGGAACCTTCAATGTACGTTTAAAAACAGCCAAATCCGGCAGAAAGTTAATGTTGCTGATACCCAGCTGAGCCGCCATTACTGCCTGATAATACACACGAATCAGCGTCATGAAATCTTCCATTCCGCCCACACGTACCGTTTCATCAGCACCTTCTGCTGTTTTCTTGCCTAATAGTTTTGAAAATATACTCATACTTGTACTTTTTATTGTTTTTTGATTTGCAAAGATACGAAAATAGTTACCAACATTCTAAATCCTGCTCAATATCTTTCATCTGCTCTTTGTGAAAGACTGGACTTTTGATGCCTTTCCGCTTCTGTGCCAAGTAATCATCGAGCAAGCGAAAAGCATATTTGCCAAGCAAGAATATTGCAATCAGGTTGCAAATGGACATTAAAGCCATAGTAACATCAGCCAAGTTCCATACTAAATTCAGACTTGCCAATGAGCCAAACAAAACCATCCCTCCAACCAACATACGGTATAAAACTACCGGCCACTGACGAGAAGTGAAAAAGCGGATATTAGCTTCTCCGTAATAATAGTTTCCTAAAATGCTGCTGTAAGCGAAAAAAAGAGTAGCAATGGCTACGTAGATGCCTCCGATATTACCAACCTCACTGGTCAGCGCTGCTTGGGTCAACTGAATACCATCCAGGCCACTGCCAATATAATCCTCACCGAACAAAATGATAAAAGCTGTACAGGAACAAATAAGCAGAGTATCTGTAAACACTCCCAGTGCCTGAATAAATCCTTGTTTAGCGGGATGGGTTACATGAGCCGTTGCCGCAGCATTGGGAGCAGATCCCATACCAGCCTCATTGCTGAAAAGTCCCCGTTTAATCCCTTGCATCAGAGCCGTTCCTATTCCGCCACCAACAGCCTGATGCCAGCCAAAAGCATTACCGACAATTTGTTCAACAACTGCTGGAATACGGTCAATGTTAGCCAATACAACAAACAAAGCCAATGCAATATAACCGACAGCCATGACAGGAACAATGACACTACTGATAGCTGCAATACGATGTACACCTCCAAAAATGATGACAAGGGTTAATACCGAAATGACAATTCCTGAGTTCAAAGGCTCTACAGAAAAAGCACTTTGCAAGGCAGCACTCATGGTATTACTTTGCACCGAATTGAATGCAAGACCAAACGTGACCGTAATCAGTACAGCAAAAAGTACTCCCATCCAACGTTTCTTCAATCCACGCTCCATATAATAGGCAGGGCCTCCGACATAGGAATGTTTTCCTTTGACTTTAAAAAGCTGGGCTAACGTAGATTCCACAAAGGCACTACTGGAACCCAGCAGCGCAATAATCCACATCCAGAAAATCGCTCCTGGTCCACCTACCGTAAGGGCCGTTGCCACACCAGCCAGATTACCGGTTCCAACACGGCTTGCCAGCGAAATGGCAAAAGCCTGAAAAGAAGAGATATGTTTCTCGTGCCCGTTTATCTTAGCAGTCGAATCACCTAGTAACCGGATCATCTCACCCAACATACGGAACTGTACGAAACGAGTCTTAACACTGAACCAGATGGCGCATCCCAGCAACATGACTACCAGGACATAAGTCCACAAGACATAGTTGGCTTCATTTATGATATTCGTGAATAGCTCCATGAAATTTATTAATCAGATTTGAGTTTAAAATAAAATGTATGCTCTCGGAATACCGGTTCCACCAGGTCAAAACGAATAAAATCTGCCAGCAAACCAATTACCAGCTTCCGCGGAAGCCCTGAAAGCCTGACACACTTATTCAACGTCAATTCGCCGTGCTGCCCCACCAGGTTTAATATAGACTGTTCTTTCTCTGTATAAGTCACTACCACTTCTTTTTTATTGTGAAACCACACGTTCAAGTGGACCGGAGTGGCCAAGATTGTTTCATCTTTAATGCGCAAGTAAGCCTTGGGCCGATTGTCTTCATCGAGGGCATAGACAGGCTTCTCCTTGCTTTCGGGAACATAAACCTCCAGTACATCTTTGCCTTCCACCCTATATAATTGGTTTTCAAGTTGTAGGGCAGGCTTACAATACATTGTAGCTGCAGCTTCTATCATGTAAAGCTCCTCTTCCGAACGTATTCCTGCTATTTTCCCGTTATCTTTTACCCCTATAAGCAACCTTCCCCCTCCGGTATTGGCAAAAGCCGACAAACTCTTCGCTATTTTCCGGGCATCGGAAATGGCAAATTTGAAATCCTGATGCACATGTTCACCTTCAGTAATGAGTTGTTGTATATAATTCGCGTCTGTAGTCTGTTTCATTACCGGAACAACTCAATCACAATGCTTGTGCGTCATGATGTCGAGCACCAGCTTGTCGGTCTCGTTCATGCCTTCAGAACCGATTTTCGTCAGATTACGGATACTGAAATCCACATTGTCTTCAATAATACCTTCTACTGAAGTCACACACTTTCCTTCCATAGCCAGGATGGCAGAGAACACAGCGGTAGATACTCCACTGGTCAGCTTCAAAGCACAGCTTGGCTTGGCACCGTCGCAAATCATACCTGTCAGATTAGCAATCATGTTCTGCACAGCATAAGCTACCTGCTTATACTCCCCTCCCATCAGGTAAGTAATTCCGCAGCTGCTTCCTGTAGCCGCCACGACACAACCGCACAAAGCCGACAGACGTCCCAGATTCTGCTTGATGTAAATAGCCGTCAGATGACTGAGTACCAAGGCACGAATCAGTTCTTCTTCCGTCTTGTGATTCTCTTCCGCAAAAACTACGACCGGAAGTGTGGCAGCAATTCCCTGATTTCCACTACCGGAATTACTCATCACCGGAATCATGGCTCCTGCCATACGGGCATCACATGCAGCAGATGTGTACGAAAGAATATGTGTGAATGTATTGCTTCCCATGATACTCTGTTCGCTGCGGCTACCCTGCAAGGTTTTTCCCAGCTCATGTCCGTAATTTCCTTTAAACGAACGTTCCGCTGCTTGTAAGTTCAGGCGTTTGGCCTCCAGAATAAAGCGAATCTCATCCAGCGGAGTTGTAGTAGCAAAGTCGTACACCTTGCTCAGGTTCAATTCCACTTCTTCTGTATCGGCTTCAGCTCCTGCCTTGGTTCTATGATCGAATAAAACCTGACCGTTTCGCTCTGCATACACAAAGTTTGTATGCCCTCCGCTGATAATAGCCGTAGCCTCATCTCCATCGGCCGAACAAACCACTTCAATATACAATTTCTCTTCGATACCGTCCTTCAGTTCTATCTTAATGCCTTGACCGGCTATCATCTGTTTTCCTTCTTCCACACTCTCGGAAGTGATGTCTTTCAGGACTTCCAGTCCATATTCCGACTTACCCTTCAAGGCCCCCAGTGCAATAGCAATTGGCAAACCAATCATGCCCGTACCGGGAATACCTACTCCCATGGCATTTTTCAAAATGTTAGCACTCAGACGTGCGGTAATCGTTTCCGGACACTTCCCCAATACTTCCGTAGCCTTGGCCACGCAAAGAGCCACAGCCACCGGTTCCGTACAACCGATGGCTGGGACCACCTCCCGCTGAATGAGTGCGATGATACGCTCTCTTTCTGCTTGTGCAATCATACTGATTATCTTTTATAGTTCTTCAATCCTGTTTGCAGGAATTCCACATATTTCTGAATATCCTCATCGTACGAATAAGACTTGTTCAACGGCATTCCTTCGTTGTCGAGCAGCACATAGAAAGGTTGTGCGTTAGCTCCGAACTTGGAGCGCTGCAAGTAGCTCCACTTATCGCCTACCGTACGCAATGTACGTTCCGTACCGTTTTCCATCACCTTCACCGGTTCTGGCAATTTGGTCTTTTCATCCACATACAGCGTAATCAATACGTAGTCCTCGTTCAACAGTTTACTTACTGTAGGATCTGTCCATACAGCCAGTTCCATCTTACGGCAGTTCACACAACCATAGCCTGTGAAGTCAATCATCACCGGTTTTCCCTGCTGACGGGCATATTCCATTCCGGCATCAAAGTCATTGAACTTCGCATGCACTTCATTCTTATATAAATTGAAATCCTGTGTCTGCATAGGAGGAGCAAAAGCACTCACAGCCTTCAACGGAGCACCCCATAAACCCGGCACCATATATACGGCAAATGCCAGAGAAGCAAGTGCCATAAAGAAACGGGGCACACTTACCTTTGTATCGTCATCATCGTGCGGGAACTTGATTTTTCCCAGCAGATACATACCCAGCAACGCAAAAATCACAATCCACAATGCCAAGAAGGTTTCACGATCCAACAGACGCCAACCGTAAGCCAAATCGGCTACAGAAAGGAACTTCAATGCAAATGCCAGTTCCAGGAATCCCAGTGTCACTTTAATGACATTCATCCAGCCTCCCGATTTCGGCATGGACTTCAGCCATGACGGGAAGAGTGCAAACAGGGTGAACGGCAAAGCCAACGCAATGGCAAATCCCAGCATTCCGATGGCCGGCGCCACAATACTTTCAGAAGTAGATACTTCTACCAGCAAGAAACCGATAATCGGACCGGTGCAAGAGAAAGAAACCAGTGACAGCGTGAAAGCCATCAGGAAAATACTCAACAATCCGGTAGTCTGTTCAGCCTTGCTGTCTACCGCATTGCTCCACTTCGACGGAAGGGTAATTTCAAATGCTCCAAAGAAAGAAGCAGCAAAAACCACCAGCATCAGGAAGAACAAGATATTAAATACCGCACTCGTAGATAAGTCATTCAAGGCACTGGCACCGAAAATCAAAGTAATAGCCAAACCTAAAGTAACATAAATCACTACGATAGAAGCCCCATACGTCCAGGCATCCCGAATACCCTTTCGTTTATCCTTGGTACGTTTCAGGAAGAAACTTACCGTCATCGGAATAATCGGCCATACACAAGGAGTAAACAATGCCAGCAGTCCGCCTACAAATCCGGCGAAAAAGATATAAATCCATGAATGAGACTCATTGTTCACGTTTTCACCGAATGAACTTAATTCCTTAATAACCGGTTTCCAGTAGTCAGCAGCTTCACCCGCAGCCGTATCTTCACCAATACGAAGCGGAACCAAATCCACCGATGCCGTATCTGCTAACGCCAGGTCCTCTGTCGTTGCCACCACTTCTTCAGCCGTTTGCTTTCCAGCAGCTTCCCCCTTGAAAGAAAACTCTACATTAGTAGGAGGCAAACAGTTTTCATCATTACAAGCACCATATTGCAGATAACCGCTCACTTCATATTTCCCGCCTTTCAACTTGATTTTCTGCACAAAGGTAGCCGTACCTTCAAAGAAACGAACCTGCATTCCGAATATCGGGTCCATCTTGTCAATTTCCTTACCAGCAGGTTTCAGTTTTCCTACCACCTCTGCCCCTTCAAGTTTATCCGTATTGAAAGTAGCCGAAATAGGACCTCCTTCAGGCAGGTCAGTAGAATATACGTGCCATCCCTTTTCCATTTTCCCGGTAAATACAATTTCCACTTCATCAGCAGAAACCGATTTCCATTCAGTCTTAAACTTTACCGGTTCCTGTATCTGAGCCAGTACCGGCAAGCATAAAATGGCCATGAAAAGCCAGCTAAGTAAAATCTTCTTACTCATAAATATACCTTAGATGATGTAATAAAACTATATTCTGTAAAAAAGCAGGGCAAAGATAATCATTTTTCTTACTATAATATAAGACGCTCTATGATTCACGAACGTTTTTTATTTTTAATACGACAATTTCTATTTTCGGAATTTTCCTCTCTTGGTTAATCATAAAGTATATAAATAAATTTTTCCTCTTTTGTTTGCAAAATAAAAAATAATCCCTACCTTTGCACCGCCTTTGAAAAACAAGGCAACTCTCACGAAGAGTTTTGGAGAGGTGGCAGAGTGGTCGATTGCGGCGGTCTTGAAAACCGTTGTACCGCGAGGTACCCGGGGTTCGAATCCCTGTCTCTCCGCAAGATACTGAAAATCAGTAGATTTAAATGGTTACACCCAGTTTTACACATTACGATGTAAAGCTGGGTGTTTTGTTTTTCACCTCAAAAGCCTATAAAACAAACTCTAACAAATTTGATTTGAAGTTTTATAGAATCAAAAACGCCCAAAGAGGAAAAATTATCGGAACTACCACCGAAGTAAGTACAAGAAATCCAATCTTTATTAATCTTGGATTTGAATTGGGTTGCTGCATTTGCACCAAACATGAATTAGATATGGATGGAAATGAATTTATAGGTATTGGAATTCAACTAGATATTGTAGCTGAAGAAGATATTAACACGTTTTAAATAATGGAGACAGCGTAATAGAAAAAGCCCTTGATTTTTTTGAGAAGTAAGTAAAATATTAGTTGAAATAAGAATCAGCATAATCTTAAACAGAACAATGTAAAAAATTTAACAGATTGCACTTATTTGGACAATTTCTAAGATATTTTTGTTATGGCTAATTGGCTTTATCGGACAACAATAATAAAATAAAAAATACGGAACTCACATTGACATGCACCCCGAAAGTTAGACAAAAAACTTTCGGGGTTTTGTTATGTCTAAA
>ENA-ORTI01003167-ORTI01003167.1-human-gut-metagenome-genome-assembly--contig:-NODE-3167-length-13261-cov-3.037407_pt1 | contig 13261 bp, 8 predicted proteins | sample MGYA00242071_ERZ509191 | MGnify/ENA primary metagenome ERZ509191 (study PRJEB26280, sample SAMEA2338832) | human gut metagenome | biome: human gut; feature: human-associated habitat; material: faeces...
CTTCAAAGACTTTCCCCTTTATTGAATCCCTCTTCACTTTTTCCCTATGTAATATGGGACTGTCGTTTCTATCTGGCGACATACTGCAAGAGAATGCCGGGAAACACATATAAAGATGGAAGGAACATAAAAAGGTTCTTGTAGATCCTCTTGCAATGTCTGTTTAAGCCGCTTCAAAAAGGCTGTACGAATTATCCAAAAGAAAAAGGCGACCGCTGAACAGTCGCCTTTTTCTTTCCCTCAACCCCGCAATCAAAAATATTGGGGGCTCAAAAATCCGGTAGAGAGGAGAGGGAAGGAACCCCGTTCGGGTATCTCCGTTCTTCAAAAAAGACTCCTCCCCCTCTCCACCGAACTCATTCCTACTCTTCAACCTTACGGCGCTTTTCCCAGAGCTTCATGTCCTTCATCTTCTTGCGGCGCTCGCGCTGAAGGCCCTTACAGACCAGCGGGGTATCCTTCTTGAGGCCCCACTTTTCGCGGTATTCGGCAGCGTCAAGATTATGGCTGGCGAGATGCTTACGCGTCAAAATTTTGAATGTCTTGCCGCATTCCATGCAGGTAATCGACTTTTCTTTGATGGATTTGCGGGGATCGCTCTGCACATCGGAGCTGGCAAGCTCCTCAACGCAGCCTTCACCCTCGGCAACGTTCTTGATATCGGACGAAAGACGACGCACCATGGAAATGATTTCGTCTTCCGACATGATTCGGACGCTGGCCTGTGCTTTGACAATATCCAGTGCTTCTTTCAAATGATCATCCATCAGGGATGCCTCCTCGGAACAAAGTTACTGAAAAGGTTGTGCCATGAATCCAGGAACCTCTCCTGCATTCACTCCCCCCAGAATCCCGTACGCCTTTTCCCCCGTTATCCCCTCACCCCTGAAGTGATACGGGGGGCGGAAACAGCAAGGAACGAAACCGTTCCCCCGGCAAAGCACCCCTACCAGCCGGTCCACTGTCCTTGATGCCAATGCATCTCGCTTCCCTCTATTCCGTACTCAGGATCTCTGCACAACAAGCCATATCTAAAAAGATATTGTTCAGTATTGCACGAGGGGCCTATGCAATGCAACCGCTTTTCGTACCTTTTTATTATATACTTTCCATGAATGCCGTCTAAAAGGCAGCTATTCCATGCAGGCGCATCAAGAAGTACGGTGAAGGAAAGATGCTTGCCCGTTCCATCCCGCACAGGATGGAATCACAGCTTGCACGAGGAAAAACAGTTCCTCTCGTTTCCTTGGATAGCCTATCCGATAGGGGACAGTAAATGATGCCTTGCATTTTTCTCAAGAACATAACGTCGGCACAGTAAGGAGATGCGGCTAACAAGCCCATAAACGGAATCCCACACAGCCCTCAAACCGGGGACAACCTACAGGAGGCATCTTAAAGGAAAATCTGCGGCGGGGCTCAGAACCTTTTCACTTTGAGGTGGGTATCCATCCAAAGGCGACCTGTAGGCTGCGAACAAGGATTCCATACACTGAAGCCGTTGGAAAGAGCGGGATATCTCCGTGCCGGCAGGCTTGGGAAAGGGTATTTTTCTGAAGAAACGTTCTTCCCAAGTCTTCTATCCTTTTAAAGCATATCCGCTCTACACTATTCCCCTGCCTCGCTCAGGCAAAGGAGCGCGGATCAATGTTGTACTTCTTAACCTTGTAATTGACGATCCGGTAGCTTACCTGCAAATCGCGGGCGGCCTGCAGCATATTGCCATGCGCATGTTGCAGGGCGTCAATGAGCAGTTCCTGTTCGAAGCGCGCCACCGCATCGTTGAACGGCAACGCCGCCCGGCTGTCCCCAGACGTCTGGAGGGATTGGGGCAAGTGAGCGGCGCGCAGGACGAGATCGTCGCAACCTTGTACGGCGAGCTTCATGCACTGGGCCAGCTCTCCGGCATTGCCCGGCCACGGGTATTGCAAAAGAAGTTCCTGTGCCGGTGTCGAAATGCGCTCCACTGTGCGCCCCAAGGCCTCGGCGGACGCCTTGAGGAACATATCCGCCAACGGAAGGATGTCTTCAGGACGTTCGCGCAACGGAGGCAGGGCAATGGGAAACACGGTGATACGATTGTACAAATCTTCGAGAAAGGCACCTTGGGCGACCAAGTTTTCCAAATCCGCCGACGATGAACAGATGAAGCGCACGTCCACGCCTACGGGCTGCCCTCCCCCCATGCGGACCACGGACTGCTCCTGCAAGACATGCAGGATCTGCGCTTGGATGGACAGGGAAAGCTTGTCGATGTCCTCAATGAACAGCGTACTGCAATTGGCAAGCTCGAACAGCCCTTTGCGGGTCTGAACGGCACCCGGGAACGCGCCTTTGCGGTAGCCGAACAATTCGCGTTCGGCTTGTTCCTCGGTCAGCCTGTCCGCACCCGGCGATTGGAGGCGCGACGCATAAAAACGCACCAGCGGCAGTTCGTTGCGCACGCTTGCCGTATGGATGAATGCCGCCACCCGGGCTTTTCCCGTACCCGGTTCGCCCCGGAGCAGGACCGGACCGCGCCCGTGCCCGGCATAGCTGGCCTGCTTCAACGCCTCGCACATGCTCTCGGACACGGCAAGTATGCCGCCGTCCAAATCTCCGGTCACATGCGGCCTGTCCCCCCGGCGCTCGGCAAGGCGCTGCTGCCGGGCCATGTCGTCTTGCAAATACGTGGCCTGCGCCGCAATCATCCCCGCAACGACCTCGAGGAAACAGCGCTGCCGCTCCAGTTCTTCGCGTGAGGCTCTCGGCGTATCGACACTCAACACGCCAATGACCTTGCGCGCCTGTTCGCGGCCCGGCTCCCAACTCATCTGCGGAGCGAGCACCGGGACGCTGAGGAAGGCCAGCGAAGACAGTTCCTCATCGGTGCGCATAAAAAATTTGCTGAGGAAAACGGGATGCCCCTTGAGGCATTCGACGATGACCGGCTTGCCCGTGACGAAAACCTGGCCGGTAACGCCCATGCCGGGCTCATACACGACCTGGGCGCTGCGGGGCGCGCCATCGGCCACGCACAGGCGCAACGTCCGTGTTTCCGGATCGAAAATGACCAGATGCGGGCGCAGAAACCCATGCCGCTCGGTGAGAAGCGAAAGCAAGGAGTTAAGCGAAGACTGGAACCCACGCTGCGGCCCCATTCCTGCGGCGATGCGTTGCAGGGTTTCCATGTACGGGACGGGATTCATCAAACCGGCAGACGACTGTTCAGACATACGAATCAAAAAAGGGACCGGCCGAGAGGCCCGTTTCAAGTCCCTTGTGCGCTATAGGGTGCATCAATGCGAAGAGAAAAACGGAACAGTCGGCCCTCCTCATCCATAAAAAAGGCATCCGGAGGATCCGAGGCGCGTTCGCGCTTATGGCTCATGCCTCGGAAAGGGGCAAGGGGGCGCTGGCCCCCTTGTACCGGAAGCACGCCTCCGGCCCCTTTCAACAAACGGCTAAAACAGCCGCGACGAGGCGAGGATTTCGCGCCCGCGCTCGGCGGCCTTGAGGTTTACGTCAACCAGCTTGGCGGGCATGAACGTACGAATGCCTTCCTCCAGCGCTTCGAACCCGAAGGGCAGGAGGCCGGAAGCGCACAGCGCGCCGAGCAGGATGTTGTTGCCGCACTGGGCGGAACCGAGTTCGATGCCCATGCTGCGGCAGGGGAGGAACCACGCGGAGGAAGCGCGATCACGCACGGCCTGTTCCACGGCGTCCAGCCCCGGAGCGACTTCGCGCCCGGCGGAGACGGACAACGGCGGGATGACGTCCGTGCTGGAAAACACCACGCCGCCCTGCTTCAGGTAGCGCAGGCCGCGCAACGTTTCCAACGGTTCGAAACCAAGCACGATGTCGGCTTCGTCGAATCCGAGCTTGGGGCTTTTCCAGCCGCCGAGCAAAATGGTGGATTCCACAACGCCGCCGCGCTGCGCCATACCGTGGATTTCGCCGGCGACCACCTCGACGCCCTGCGCCACGGCCACGCGGGCCAGCAGCGTGGTGGCGGTAAGCGTTCCCTGGCCACCCACACCCGTCATATAAATACGAATACGATTGCTCATTTTCAGCTCCGCTTGCGGGCCCGGATAGCGGGCGTTACCTGGAGACACACCATGCAGCCGGAACACTGCGATTCATCCACGCTGACGACCGGAGCTTCGGCGGTGCCGCCGCGACGGAACGCGGGGCAAGCCAGCTCGGCCAGACACTTCAAGGCTTCCTCGCCCTGCGTGGCGACTTCGGCCACCTGCGGGCGGTTCTGCTTCAGCGTGCGGCGGGCGAACAGCATACAGGGCTCTTCCGCAATGATGACGCGGACCCCGGAACGGGCCTTCATTTCCTCAATCGTTTTCAGCGTGCCGCGCATGTTGAAGGGCTTGACCTTGGCGACGTCCGTAACGCCGATGCCGCGGACCACGCTCTCGATGTCCAGATGGTTGCAGCCCTCGCCGAGGACGGAGGTGCACACGCCGGGATTGGGCTGATGGCCGGTCATGGCGGTCGTGCCGTTGTCGAGGATCACCAGCAGCACGTCGTGTTTGTTGAACACGGCGTTGGCAAGGCCGGTCATGCCGGAGTGGAAAAACGTGGAGTCGCCGATGAACCCGACCACAGGACGATCGGAAACCATGGCGAACCCGCTGCCGGCGGATACGGAAGATCCCATGCAGAACAGGAAGTCAGCGGCGCGCAGGGGCGGGACCATGCCGAGCGTATAACAGCCGATGTCGCTGGAATAGACGGCTTCGTCACCGAAAACCTTGCGGACGGCATAGTACATGGCGCGGTGCGAGCAGCCGGCGCAGAGATTCGGAGGACGGCCGGGCAGGCGGGAGACGTCGATGGCGGCACCGTCGGCGGACGGGAGTTCCTTGCCGAGCACGGCGGCCAGCGCGCGGGCCACGGCACCCGTGGAGTATTCGCCGAAAATCGTCAGGTCCGGGCCCTTGCCCACGATGGAAACGTCGATCTTGCGTTCCTGAGCGAGCGCGCGGAGATCCTGCTCAACCAGCGGCTGGAGTTCTTCGAGCACCAGCACCGTATCGCAGCCGGACATAAAGTCCGCCAGCAGGTTTTCCGGCAGGGGCCACGTGAACCCGAGCTCAAGCACCTTGACGTCCTTTTCCCAGCCGTTTTCGGCGAGCGCGTCGGCAAGGTAGGCACGGCTGATCCCGCTGGCTATGACGCCGATGCGCCCTTTCCCGGAAACCTTGTTCCACGGGGAGGCTTCGGCCTTGGCGCGGGCGTTCTCAAGGTGTTCGACGAGAACCTTATGGCGGCCCTGCGCCACGGCGGGCACGGGCACGAAACGCATGGGGTTGCGTTCAAAGGGCACGATGGGGGCCGGTTCGCCGAGCGCTCCGAAAGTGACCGGGCCGCGCAGGTGGTTGACGCGGGTGGTCGTACGCAGCATGACCGGCTGCTGGAGTTCACGGGCCAGCAACAAGGCTTCGCGGGTCATGTCCTTGGCTTCCTGCGCCGTGGCGGGCTCGAAGCAGGGCATCCCCATAAACCGGGCGTACGTACGGTTGTCCTGTTCATCCTGGCTGGAATGGCACAAAGGATCGTCGGCGCTCACCAGCACGAAACCGCCGGGAAGCCCCACATACGCTGCGGTGAACAGCGGATCGGCGGCCACGTTGACGCCCACGTGTTTCATCGTGGTCATGCTCATAGCCCCGGCAAGAGCCGCGCCAGCGCCCACTTCCACAGCCACTTTCTCGTTGACGGAATACTCCATGCGGTATCTGCCGCACGAAGCGAGATAGTGGAACGTGTCCGGGATCTCGGATGAAGGGGTGCCAGGATAGCAGGTTACCACATTGATCCCTGCTTCCAACGCCCCCCGGACGATGGCCTCGTTGCCAAGAAGCAGGTGTCGCACGCCCGCTTCAGCAGCCAGTAACGGATGACTCATGAAAACCTTCCCTCGTGTTTGAAGCGCGGCGGGAACGGATCCGAACCGCACGGTTTTCCGAAAGAAACGACCCCTGCGCAAACGGGCTGAGGCCTTGCGGCAACAGCCCGTTTTCTTCCCGGCGAACCGGGAACCGACAGGGTTTACGACGGAGGCCGTTCCCCTTGATAGGCGTTAGGAGGCCATGCGCGCCTTCAGTTCGGCGATCTTGGCCTGGAAATAGCCGTTGTTCGCGGTATCCCCCAAAGAGGTGGCGATGCTTTCGTAGGCGGCGAGTGCGCGGTCGAGCTTGCCCGCGAGTTCGGCGGACATGGCCTGCCCTTCCAGAATGGCGGGGCGCAGGCTTTCGGGGGCACTCTTTTCCAGAGAGTCGAAAACGGCGAGCGCTTCGGCGTATTTGCCCTGGCGCTGGAGGAGGTCGGCCTGGTTGATGGCGGCCATCATACCGATGGAGCCCTTGGGATCGGCGGCGGCGACGGCGGCATACGCGTCGGCGGCCTTCCCGTACTGTTCAAGGCCAAGGGCGGTGGTGGCGATTTCAAGCTGGACGCCGGACTTCATGGCGCTGGGAGCAGCGGGCAGGAATGTTTCCAGCGCGGCGATGCGTTCCGGGCCCTGCGTGCTGACAAGGATGCGGCCAAGCTCAAGATGGGCTTCGCGTTCCACACGGGTCTGATGCCACTGCCAGCCGCCGACACCGGCGATGACGAGCACCAGTAAAACGATGCAGGTCACGATGATGCGGCTGTTCCGGAGCACGAAGCTCAACAGCGGCGTGGCTTCGACGGCCACTTCGGACTGGATTTCGCCCATCAGACTGCCGGGGATCTGAGGCCCGGACGGACGGAGAGGATCTGCCATGATGTCTGTACTCCTTGACTCTTCCACACTCTTTTTATGTCGGACGAGGTCCGATGCACGCAGAAACGGGCTTGCCGGAGCAAGACCAAAGACAGCAAAACATAGGTTGGATCGACAGGAATGTCAAAAGAAATGTCCCGGCCCGGGGTTGCGGGAAGCCTCATGGAACCTTATACATACGTGCTACAGAGAACGCCTCAACCTCCCGCGCCACGAAAAAGGAAACGCCATGACAGTTTCGATCGAACTTCAGATGGAACAGATGGGGCAGCGCGCCAAGAAGGCCGCCCGCGTGCTCTCGGCCGCCGCTCCCGCAGCCAAAACGCAGGCCCTGCGCGCGCTCGCCGCACTGCTCATCGAACGCCAGCCTGACATCCTCAAGGCCAACGCCCTCGACGTGGACGCCGCCAAGGCCGCAAACATGGACGCTCCGCGCCTCGACCGGCTCACCCTCACGCCGCGCATCATGGCGGATATGGCCGATGCCTGTCTGCATGTCGCCGAGATGGCTGATGAAGTCGGCGTCATCGAGCAACAGTGGCAGCGCCCCAACGGGCTCATGATCGGCAAGATGCGCATCCCGCTCGGGGTCATCGCCATGATTTTCGAGTCGCGCCCCAACGTCACCATCGACGCCGCCATCCTTTGCCTGAAAGCCGGAGACGCCGTGATCCTGCGCGGCGGCTCGGAGGCCATCCATTCCAACCTCGCGCTGGCCGGGCTCCTCCACGAAGCGCTGCGCAGCGCCGGGTTGCCCGAGGATGCGGCGCAGGTCGTGGAAACCACGGATCGCGCCGCCGTCGCCGCGCTCTGCAAACTTGACAAATATGTGGACGTCATGATCCCCCGGGGAGGGGAATCGCTGGTGCGCGCCGTGTGCGAAGCCGCCACCATGCCCGTGCTCAAGCACTACATGGGCGTGTGCCACCTTTATATAGATGAAGGGGCGGATCTCGGCATGGCCCTGCGCCTCGCCCACAACGGCAAAGTCCAGCGCCCCGGCGTCTGCAACGCGCTTGAGTGCCTGCTGGTGCATGAGAAAGAAGCCGCCTCGTTCCTGCCGATGCTCGCCGGAAAACTCGGCGCCGACGGCGTGGAATTCCGGGCCGACGCCCGCGCCCTGCCCCTGCTGTCCGGAGCGAAGGCCGTTCCCGCGCGGCCCGGCGACTTCGGGCAGGAGTTCCATGACCTGATCCTTGCGGTCCGCGTCGTGGATTCGCTGGATGACGCGCTGGATCACATCGCCAGTTACGGCTCGAACCACACCGAAGTCATTTGCACCAACAACCACGCCAACGCCACGCGCTTTCTGCGCGAGGCCGACGCCTCCCTCACCGCCGTCAACGCGTCCACCCGTTTCAACGACGGCGGGCAGCTCGGCCTTGGCGCTGAAATCGGGATCTGCACCTCCAAGCTGCATTCCTACGGTGCCATGGGCGTGCGCGAGTTGACGACGACCAAATTTGTGGCCCTCGGGACGGGTCAGATCAGGGAATAAACATGACTCCGGCTCAAACCATCGGCATCCTCGGCGGGACATTCAATCCCGTGCATATCGGGCATCTCCGGCTGGCTACGGCTGTGGCAGAAGCCTTGCGGCTCAAGCATGTGGATCTCATGCCTTGCGCCGTCCCGCCGCACAAGGCCGATTCCGGTCTGCTTTCGTTCGAGATGCGTGTCTCGCTCTTGCAGGGCGCTCTGGAAACGCCCCCAAACGCCGCCCCTTCCGATGCCCGGCTCCAGGTCAGCACCCTTGAGGGCGAACTTCCGCACCCTTCCTATACATGGAACCTGATCACGGAATGGCGAAAGAGGCATACCTCTGAAAGCCCCATGTTCATCCTTGGGGGTGAGGATTTCATGCACTTGGACACATGGCACAGGGGGTTGGAGCTTCCCAACATCACCAACTTTGTCGTAGTGCCCCGCTGCCAGGCGGATGAGGAGACGTTCCGGGCAACGATAGGCCGTCACTGGCCCAAGGCCGTCATCACCGAGCCTGATGAAAACAACCTCCTCTCGGCGGCGATCACGGACGAAACATCCTGCCTCTATCTTCCGCTGCCGCATCTGGACATCAGCGCCTCGCTGCTCCGCGCCAAATGGCTTCTTGGCGAAAGCATCCGCTACCTGACCCCCGACCCGGTCATCGACATTCTGGATACCTACAAAGAAGACGTCCGCCTCTGCTGGCGATGACATAAAAGCCTTCCCTGTGATGGGGAAGGCTTTTATGTACCAGCGGAATGTTGTCTTTTTTGAACCTTTCTCTACTGAATCCCACACGACGGCAATACGATACAAGCCGACAGGCTTATTAGCGGACAGGCTGTATACCCTTCCAGTACAAGCATGTGATCAAAATCACACACTGGCTGCATCATACTTTCCTTTCACGTTTTATCTCGAATAAAATATACTCAATTGCATGACATTTCACGCTTCATCTCGCTTTATCCGGCCCAAGTCTATAAATCATACATAATTCATTATAATTGTTAGAAAACTATCACATAATGCGTAAACATATAAATAGCTATTCCTTAATAGATAGATTATCATTATCATATAAGGAGAGCATGACTTCTTCCGCTCAAAAAAAGCGAACCATGCAATGATGCATAATCAAATTATAATGCATAAACGACTCATTTTATAACCATATAATATACATAGCATAATATAAATATATAATTTATTTATGCATTAAAATAACCTTTATTTCATCATCTTTATGTGCTATTCTTTTTCAATCTATAGAAATATAACATGATAATTCTCAGGTACACCCTTTGCATATTCTTTTTTGAACAAGCGTACCTTTGTAACGCTTCAACAATTCCTATGGAGACTGAATGCAGCCATCCCGCCAGCACATTTTTCCCCCTAAGGGTGTAAGAATGCCCATCTTTGCTGGCGCGCGGTCTCTCTCTCTCTCTCTCTCTCTCTCTCTCTCTCTCTCTCTCTCTCTGGTCTAGCGTAACTTCCCTCTGCAATCCGTCAGCCTCTTTGTACGGCATTCCTTTGTTTAAGGGATGCCGTTTTTTCGCTCTCCCTCCTAGAGTCAAGCACTCTATCCATTCGTGTCAAAAGACCAGTGTGCGTGAGGCGCATCGCTGGTCTTTTTATTACCCGAAATCCGGGAAATACGCTTTTCTGCTATCCGAATCGGGGAAAGGAACCAGCAGGAATGCGCCCGGCAATGTCAACTTTTTACAGGAGGAACATTCATGAAAAACCGTGTAAAGAAGCAAGCTCTGTCTTTCGCGGCGGCCATGGCGATGATTCTCGGCGGCGGTATGCAATTGTATGCTGCGGACAAAATTGCCGATACCGTATACCACAATGGTAAAATTTATACCATTGCGGAAACGGCACAAGAAGCCAAGGACATCGCAAATGCCAAAAAAGCTGACGTTGTCGCAACGTTGAATGGCAAGATCGTCTTTGTGGGCTCGGAAGCCGACGCCAAAGCGCAAGGCTACCTTGATGCGGCGAAGGTCAACAAAATCGTCGATCTGCGCGGCAAGACCATGTTGCCCGGCTTCGTGGACGGACACGGTCATTTTCCCGGCGAGAGCCAAATCGATTTGTTCAACGTTAACCTGAACTGCCCGCCGCTCGGCCCTGTCGTCAATATGGACGATCTGGTCAGACTGCTCAAGGTCAAGGCCGACAACACTAAGGCCGGGGGATGGGTCTTGGGTTCCAACTATGACGACTCCGTAATCGCGGAAAAACGTCACCCGAACCGTGATGATCTGGACAAGGTCAGCACGACACATGCCGTCGTCGCCACGCACAGTTCCGGGCATATGAAGGCGGTGAACTCTTATATCATCGACACCATCATCCTGCCCCAGGGTAAAGTGGTCGGCAACGATTTCATCAAGGCCGACGGCAAAAAAGTCGACGGTGTGGAAATCAAGAACGGCAAGTTGACCGGTATGCTGTTCGAGATGGACGCTATGGGGCTGGTTACCGCTCCTGCACTCAAGCCCGCAGAAAGCCTCCAGCTCACCGCGCGCGGCTCTCAGGCTTATGCCGCTGTCGGCGTAACCACCGCCGATCAAGGCGGGAGCATGTTGAACACGCTTCCTGCACTTCAGGGATCCGTCAAAAATAAGGATCTCCAAGTGCGCGTGATTCTGCATCCCATGACGTATCTGGTCGCCGGTCAACTGAACCATAAAGCGCTGAAGTGGGATACGAAGACGAATCCTCTGGACGACACCCCGACTAGCGCATCTCCTTCCGTCGGCGGTGACCTTACCCGGTTCGATGCAGGACAGGACGCCTCTGCCCTTCCCGAAAACTACCTCTTGTTCGGCGCGTGGAAGCAAATCTATGACGGCTCGAACCAGGGCTATACCGGTTACTTCAAGCATCCCGGCTATTGGGACAAGGGTAACAACGCCCCCAACGATCCCGTCACCGGTAAGCCGGATCCCAACGCTCCCAACGATCTGCTGGGCATGAACGGCACGCTCAACTTCTCGCGGGAAAAGCTCATCGCCAGCATGGATTTTTACACGAAAAACAACCAGCCCGTTGAAACCCACACCAACGGCAGTTGGGCGGCGGAAGACTACATGACCGCCATCGAGTTAGCAATTGCCAACCATCCGGATGCCAAGGATCTGCGGCATACGTTCATTCATGGACAGATGGAAGAACGCCAAATCGTCGAACGCTCCATCGGCAAGTATGACGAGCTGGATTCAACCGCGAACATGTACAGCGATCTCAGCGGTACCGCCCGTCAAGAAGGAACCGACACGGACGCGAACGGCAAGGCGTGGACCGCTTCCGAGCTGCGTGCCGCCCTCAAGAACGGCAAGCTGATCAAGGATCAGAACCTCGTTTCTTCGTACTTCATCAACCACACCTATTTCTGGGGCGATCGCCATCTGGAGATCTACATGGGCCCCGGACGCGGCAAGCAGCAGAACCCGCAGGGTTGGGCCGCCGCCTACGGTCACCACTTCACGTCCCACAACGACACCCCTGTAACCCCGATTTCCGCCCTGCGCAGCATTCAGTCCTCCGTGACCCGTACCAGCACGGGCGGTCAGGTTCTCAGCGGTTCCAGCAAGGATCTGAGCGCCAAGGCCATGTATCCTGAAACGAAGGGCGGTGCTGAATGCGAATTCTGGGATTTCGATCAGCGCCTCAACCCACTCCAGGCCATCCACGCGGTGACCGTCACTCCGGCCTACCAGAATCACATTGAACGCTTGGTCGGCTCCATTGAAGAAGGCAAGCTGGCCGACTTCGCCATCCTTGACCAAGACCCCATCGAAGTGGCCGCGACCACGCCGCTGGAGATCCAGGACATCCGCGTCGCCACGACCGTCGTCGGTGACAACGTGGTCCACGGTTTCCTGCCCGACGCCGACGCTTTTGTCAGCCAGGTGAACGCGGGCTACGGTCAGGCCGACGGCGTTACCGTCAGCAACCTCAACTCCAGCCCGATCGATCACGCTACGGCCGAAAAGAACTACGGAGCCATAGGCAAGGGTGAAAAGCGCCTCGGCACCCTCCAGTTCACGGCGAACATCACCGAAGGCAAGAGCGGCGTATTCCAGTTCTCCTTCCTCGGCAACGGCGCTACCGTGGCTGAGTTCAAGCTGTACAAGCTCCATGATACGACCACGGATCTGTACACGTACGGCAAGCCCGCTCCCGAACAGTTGGATTCCGCTTCCGGTTACTGGTGGATCGCCGATATGGCCGCCCCCACCGTTCCGTTGACCGAAGCGGATAAGCTGGAAATGGACAAGTCGTACATCGCCTTCTTCGTGATCGGCGATAACGACGGCACGTTCGATGCCGACGATACCCCTGGTGCCATCAAGGACCCCGTATCTCTCGTCACGACGGGCTCTCTGCCCAATAACGGCAATTCCGGTTCTTCAAACGACGATGGCGGAAGCAGCAGCGGCTGTACCGTCGGCTCCACGCCTTCGTATGATCTTCTGGTCCTGTTCCTCGGCATGTCGGCCGTAGCCGCTATCCGCGTGCTGCGCCGTCGCAACGAACAATAACATCTGCTGAAAAGGGGCCTCCACCCCGTGTGGGGGCTCCTTTCCCGCTCAAGGTTTCATGGCGAATTTTTGCTACAAGGCCATTTCCGCGAAGGGTAAAACCGTGCGCGGCTTGGTGGAGGCTGACACAGAACGGCAGGCCATCGCGTCCGTACGCGAAAAGGGGCTTGTGCCGCTCTCCGTCGAATCCGCGTCTGCATCCGTTGCCAATCCGGGAATGCCTTCTTCCAAGAGCTCCTTCAAAAAAATCCTTGAATCGCTCCACCCCGTCCCCAAGACGGCCGTCGCCGCCATGGCCCGCCAGCTTGCCACACTGCTGCACGCGGGCCTTCCGCTCGACGAGGCCCTTGCGAGCATCTGCGCACATGACGACGCCTCCCGGATGCAGGGCATCGTTTCCCGTCTGCGCGACCGGATCATGGGGGGTGGGGATCTCGCCGACGGGCTG
>ENA-ORTI01003170-ORTI01003170.1-human-gut-metagenome-genome-assembly--contig:-NODE-3170-length-13245-cov-2.950417_pt1 | contig 13245 bp, 15 predicted proteins | sample MGYA00242071_ERZ509191 | MGnify/ENA primary metagenome ERZ509191 (study PRJEB26280, sample SAMEA2338832) | human gut metagenome | biome: human gut; feature: human-associated habitat; material: faeces...
TAAACCATTTGAAGATGCTATGAAATTTGATAATTTAACTACTGTTGTTTTAAAAACGCCAGAATCAAACCCACAAAAACACTCAAACTCAAATAAGATTTGTGCAATTCATCTACGAGATTTGATGAAACATTTTGGAATTATATAGGATATGAATAGTCAGAGGACAGAGTTTGACAGGGGGTCTTAATATAGACCCTTTTGAAATCTTTGTCCCGATCGACCCGAAATCAGAAAATCGGATTTACGGAAATCAAGAACGGATTACGGGTTTCTCTACCCTGTAAATCGGAAAGGACGATCCATATAAGAGAGAAAAGCGACGTTTACATGCAAACGGACAGACTTTGTAAGGGGACTCGAATAATCCCCCTTTACAAAAGTTTGTCCTTATCCGAAGGCTGTCAACTCAACGCCAATGAGTGATCCGATATATGCAGTTTGGCATCTACATCGAGCGCTTTGAATACTTTGAGAATCGTGGCGATTGTCAGATTCTTTCCGTTTTCTATACGGGAAATCTGCGCTTTTTTGACTCCGATCAGGTTGCCCAAATCTTCTTGGGTCAGGTTGCGTTTTTCCCGAATTTCCCGAATCGTTTGTCCGACCAAAAACAGTTCGATGGAAAGATCGTACGTTTCTCGTTGTGCAGTACCTTTAACGCCGACTAAAGTGTCGATAACCTCATTATGTGTATATATCCTTTTTTGTGCCATAGCTATGCCTGTTCGACAAAGATATGGTTTCCATATATGTAAACAAATTTCTGATTTTATATGTTCTGTTTTTCTTTATATGGCATATAAAGACGCACGTATTCCCTAAGACGGATTCTCGACATCCATACAATGGTGATATGTTCTTGGGTAGCTATTAGGGTAGCTTTTGGGTAAATTATCCGTATGACCTAATTTTTATCGGGGGGGGGTATAAAATAAGAATTTCGATAAAAGCGTCATACCCCATAAACAGCTTCCAAATCGGCGTACGGCCCATATTTATATGCTACGGGAAGATTCATATAAGCCGTAATACCCGAATATGGAAATAACATAATTGGGAATCAATATCGTTTTTCCGAAAAGAATATTGCAACTTTGTGATTCACAATACCCCACAGAGTGTTGTTTGTGCCGAACATTTTATATCTTTGTGTCGTTGGGCAACCAACGGACATATTTTGATGAAAGTGTTTCGCTTTTATCCTTAGTGGAAAATCTGACAGTTTTCAAGAAACGGGGATAACGACAACACTCATTGCTTGTATGGTTATATATCGTTCTGATATATACGACAAGTGTGGGGTATTGTTTCCGTTTATTCGTTTCGGGTTTTGTCAGAACCTTCCACTAAATAAACGAACAACTCCACACTTTCTTTTTTTAATCCCGCCATATAGGAGTTGAATGGCGAAATAGCAGCCGTTATTACAAGGTTGTAATGTATTTCATACGCTCCATGCAGGAAGTTGATACATTAAACGCACACTTTCATACAATTAGAATGGATTTGTTTCCGAATCTGAAACGGATTGAGGAAATTTGATTATACATAAAACTCAACTATGCTGTGTTTGTTGTCTTTTATCGTATTTATTCTCTGTGGCATACTGTCTTGGAATTGGATTGAGCCAAACAGTTTTGGACAAGGAATTGTGTTTGTGATTGTCTGGTTTGTTCTGACGGGTTTGGGATATTGGATTTTGGAAATTATTTATCGAAGTACACACAAATAACAATGTTCTGGAATAGGATAATAGATTGGTTTCGAGACTTGTCTGCAAGAGATAGGTTAATTCGGGATTTCAATAATACTGCCAAAGAACAATTTGCAGGACTAGCCGTTTCAACTCTATTAGAGGCACGTACAACCAAGGGAAACTCTGCATACAAGCATGATTATTCGAAATTTACTATCATGTCGGGATTTCGTATAAAGGTTGTGGCTGGCAGACCGTTGACTAAAGATGAGATGCTTTATATCGGTCGGGTTATATTGAATAACCCGCAACTAGTACGGCGGTTATATATTTTAGGGTGGGATACTTTGGAAATCGAAGACACAATTGGCCATAGGGGTGTTCAATGGGCGATCAAAGAATTTGCCAACATCGGATTAATGATAGACAATGATGGGATGGTTTAAAAGAAAAGACACCCCCTCGACATTGAGACGAAATATTCTGAATGAAAAAATCGATTTCGGGAATCTCATAACGAGTGCTTTTCATGCAAAAGCATTGTATGACGAACTAAAAAGGAAATGTCACCCTGATCGTTTCTTAGACGAAACGATGAGAGCCAAAGCAGATCAGTTATTTCAACAAATAACAGAGCATAAAGAAGACTATGGGTCTTTATTACAGTTGAAAGAACAAGCGGAGAAAGAACTAATGCTTAATGATGACTGAATTTATGTATTGTCACAATTGCGGAAAACAGATTATGGCAGATGCTAAATACTGCCGTTACTGCGGAATAAAGATTGAATCACAATCTCAAGATTTAGTCGCTCAAAAAGCAGAAATATTAGATATATCAGGTAATATCGTTATAAACGATGATGATCTGATTGAAAAATCAGCCCAATGGCAGGGGGATGAATTCCCCCAATTTAAATCTCTGACTGTATTATCAACAAACGACCCGATAGGGAAAATAGACCCAGAAACAACTTACCAAACAATCAACTCAAATCTTAAGCTACAAATACAATCGTATAAAGGAACTGATTATAATTATTCAACATATTGTCTGACAGATGAGAATAACGATATGAGTATATGGCGCCATTACCACCTTCTTTCGACAAAAAAAGATACAGGAATATTAAATGGTGTAAGGTCGGCAACGAAGATAAATATGGGCTAATGATATTGCATTTGTACAAAGACAAAAAACCTAAGATTCAGGAAATTCCTTGTATTTTTGAAAATGTGGATATTCCATATGAAGTTAATAATGAAACTGTTTATATTGATGGACATCCATTTCATGTTAAATCGAAATTTGCTACCAATGTAAAATATAATTCTTCTAATTGTATTTTACTACTTCCATCTGGTAAGCTCTATTGTGTAGAGAAACGAGAGTCTATACTTGTTTGGGGCATGGCACTTTTCATTAGTCTGGCTGTTGTGTTAATCGCTGCATTGGTCATCGGACTGCTCGATGCTTTCTTTTTGCCAATTCCTGTTGAAATGAGATTACTTATCATGATCGGATGTGGAATAATTTCATTTTTAATTGTAGCGATGGGAATGGCTAGTGTAAAAGAGTTATGCGAAATAAAATATTAAACCTGAAAAAAGCTTTTAAACGCAGCTACCCCGCACTAAACATTTAAACATAAAATTATGACATTAATAACCATTATTTCGGTTGCCTTAATCATTGTCTTTGTCAGCAGAAGTAATATCAAAGACAAAAGAGATGGTATTATTCGCAAACAGAATAATAGCACATTGTCTCATAAAGAAGCTGAAGAATTGAAACGTAAGTTTAACAATCAAAAATAGTTAATTATGGGACTGTTTGGAAACTCCATCTCGGATAATATTCTATCTGAAGTACAAACGATAAACCGATGCGTGACGCATATTGAGCAACTTTTCAATAAATACAGAGGTGTTGTTCCTGCAAATGCAAGTAAAATCGAAAATGAACGACAGTGCATTATAGCAAGCCAGACAAAAATCAATGTGTATCTAGAACGACTAAATGGCTATGCTATACAAAATTTGTCTGTTCCATGGAAAGATGGTAAATACTTTTCCATAATGGATTGGATGTTTATGTTACTGCAAGTTCTGTCCCAAGTGGAAAATGTAATGAATGATTATTACAAATAAATAGTTTGATATGCTACCGTTTCAGATAGGCACTTTAGAAGATATTTATCTTCGTTTTTACTGCTATTATAAGGAAAAGACTAATGATTCAGAATGCCGCAGACTGCATCAAAAAGTTGCTGATTCTAACGGATTAGCAAAACTATGTGGTCTATCCATTGCTCAAAAACGAAATCCGACGGCGGCCGACTTTCGAGTAATGACCAGTAATCTGTTTCTATTTGCTGGAATGGAGAAAATTACATTGGCAGCCATTATTGCTTTACGACTATGGGATGAAAGAGTAAATAAAGTTTATGGTTTTACATCTCCACAGCAAATAGATATGTTGGCTCGACAAATCATCGAAGAATCAAAATTAGATCATTTCTAACTCTATAATTAAATTAATATGAAAGACGTACTCAACCGCTTATATTCCGCACTGATTGTTGGTGGATTGACAGGGATTGCAATGCTTCGGTTTATTTGGATTGATTTGTCTATCGCTAGGTTTTTCTATATCGATATAGGCCGCAATATGCTATTGGCGTTGGGAATCTGCTGGATTGCAACCCGCCAGAACAAGCCGACGCATTTCAAATGGTATATGGGAATCATGTTCGTTCTTACGTTCCTATATATCTATCTCCCTCGATTATTGTATGGATTATTCGCTATCGCTTTTACCCCCGAAATCCATCTATGTCTCGGACGGATAATGTTAGGCTGTTATTGGGTTTGTATCATCATAAGCTCTTATCTGTCGAACACGAAGTATTACAACGTATTCCCGAATCAAAACAAAGGTATCAGCATACTGTTTCGGATATTGAGTTGGATAGGTCAGATTATCGTATGGGGAGTTCTACCGCTTATATTATTAACCATGATAGGAGTCATAAGATAGCTGTACATAAGCCCTTAAGACGCATCTGTCGTTTACCAACGAACATACAATCAAGAGCGATGAGAAAGTATATCATCATATCGACCAGCAACGATCTTGTGCGTATCGCACAGGACAAGGTGGTCTATATCTCGTCCGACGGGAACTATTCTACGCTGATCCAGTCGGATGGAGATGCACGGTTGATAACTTTCCAGTTGGGACAAGTCGAGAGGCTGATAGCGGATCAGTTAGGCTCGGATGGCAATGCGTTTATCCGTATCGGGAAATGCCTGATCGTAAACCGCAATTATATCTACTATATCAACGTCAGCAAACAGCAACTGATTCTGTCGGACAACAACAATTCCAAGCTGACCGTCTCGGCCTCCAAAGAAGCGCTGAAGCAGTTGAAGGAGTTGTTGGAACGGGAAAAAATAGAGAGAAATTTATGAAAGAGCATAAGGATATTAGGGAAGACGAAATTCGGGTCATCGGCGGCGATTGTCCCGCTCCGTCCAAACCGCCTCGGCGGAAATGGCCGATTGCGGTCCTTTGTGCCGTTGTGGGAGTGTGCGTATTGCTTTTGCTGTTCCCTACTCCGCAGGACAGCGAGCCGCAGTCCTATTTCGAGGAGGAAGATATTCCGTCCGTCGTCGTGAAATCCCAGCAGACCGATTCTTTGTCGGATAAGTCGGAGGACAAAGGTTATATCGAGATATTGGAAGAGACGGTCAACGACGTACCGATGTTCGTCTACGTTCCCCACCACGCCCGTATGACGCTCGAATTGGGCATGCCCGACAAGGAGGATTCGACCATCGTGTTCGTCGCACAGGCGGCAGACATCAGGCGGGACAATAAAAAGATTTTGGGCGATTTCGTTCTGAAAGGCGAAAAACTTTCCTACGGCAAGGCCAAAGCAGGTTTCTGCGCCGTTATAGACGACGTGATTACGATCGGAGTGGAAGAAGATACGCCGCTGTTACAAAAAGCGATCGACCGAGGCGGTTACTTTTTCAGACAATATCCGCTGGTGCAGAACGGTCAATTGATCGAGAACAATCCGAAGAACAAGGCGATCCGCAGGGCAATTGGAATAAGACAGGGTCAGGTGGTGATGATCGAGAGCCGCAGTACGGAGTCGTTTCATGACTTTACGCAGGCTTTGGTGGATATAGGAATCAGCCAAGCGATTTATCTGGTCGGCAGCACGGCTTACGGCTGGTGCATAGACCCGTCGGGAAACCGAGTGGAGTTCGGAGTGGAAAATCCGCGCAATACACCGCCGAATACCAGTTATATCGTTTGGCGAAGTAAGTAATCGGAAGCTTTTTTCATTTCATACATTCCAGATTCGATTTCGTACAGCAAAGGGTAAATCCCGATGTTGTGCGATTTTTTATAGTGATCTTTGATATAAACAAATCACTAATTGCTAATCTGTTGAATGCAATGAGAAATTTATTGCCTTTATTTGTTGTCATGGCTCTATTCGGGTGTGGAAATAAACCAGTAAAGCCAGCGTGGAGCGCAGGGGAAAATAGACACCCTGCTTATTATATCTATCTCGATCCAAACGATACCATAGAGACAGTTGAGCAAGTAAAGGACAACAGTAAATCATTAAATGATATTCGTTTTGGCGACTGGACGGAGGAAGACTGGCGCGACAACGACTATTTTCGTGCGTTGCGTAAATACCTTGATGCCTGTTGCCAAGGGAAAATTGTTGATAAAAATTTGGAGCCATATAAATCTGTACTGAAAGGGCGATTTGTAATATTCAATGCAGAGCCATGTATTTCTGGAGGCATGTTTGTCTCGATTATCTTTTTAGAGGCTCCAAATAAAATTTTCGATGTCGTGATATATAGTAATGTGGATGAAGATACGGAGGTCGTTGTTGATTATCAAGTACTAGGGATAGCACCCAAAGAAGACGAAGAATCAGGATTGACGAAAAGCGACATTCTCTCTATAATCAAGGAACATCCAGAGCACCAATTGTGGTAAAAGATACCGCAAAAAGAGCTACATCGGAAAATGGGTTAATCTCAGACCCTTTTGTAATGCTTGTCCCTTTCGGTACTTTTGAGAAAACAGAGCCATTATGAGAATAGCATCTAATCATATCGTTACGCTCCAACCGAATGAGATATTCGTATTCGGGAGTAATTTGGAAGGCCAACACGCAGGAGGCGCTGCCTATTTAGCCTATAAAAGATTCGGGGCAATCTGGGGTCAAGGCGTAGGATTGCAGGGACAGAGCTATGCCATCCCGACTATGCAGGGGAGTAGAAACGATCAAACCCTATGTGGACGAGTTTATCGAATTTGCCGAAAAGCATCCGTCTAAGACTTTCCTTGTTACCGAGATCGGTTGCGGGATAGCAGGGTTTACAGTCGGTGAGATTGCGCCGCTGTTCGAGCAAGCGAAAGAGGTGGAGAATATTTATCTCCCCCAAAGATTTTGGGAAGTATTGAGAGAATAATCAGAGCAGTGGACAGACTTTTCAAAGGAGATCAGGGAAAGCCCCTTTGAACAAGTTTGTCCTAAAAACGATATTAGACGGAATATGCAATATTATCAGATGAAAAAATTGATATACTTATTGACCGCATTGATATTATTCGGTTGCGGCAGACGACAAGCCGCTGTGCAGGTTGTCGTTGCAATAGATTCGGCGGATTCCGTCGCAATAAAGACAATCACATCTCGTTGTGAAGCCAACTCCATTTATCACTGGAAGACAACATTCAATCCGACGGAATCGGAATGGGCATTTATCCGAGAACACGATATTAAACGACTCTATTTACGTTTTTTCGATGTGGCATTGGATAACCATTGGTTAGAAGAACAACTTGCACCGATTCCGATTGCGACTACTGTTTTTAGCCAGATTCCGTCTGAAGATATGGAAACCATTCCTGTCGTATACATTACGCTCGATGCCATGCGTGATATGAAAGGACAAGAAGCAGAGTATGCCGATAAAATTGTTACCCGTGTTTTAGCGATGACAAAACGCCATAAAATACGAAACGTGTACGAAATTCAACTTGATTGCGATTGGACAGGAACGACACGAGAAAGTTATTTCAAGCTGTGTCAGGCCGCCAGAGATTCACTACATAAACAAGGTATTGCATTGAGTGTCACTGTTCGATTGCATCAACTGAACGAGACCCTTTATCCTCCTGTCGATAGAGGCGTACTGATGCTTTATAATACGGGAGGTCTGAAAAATACCGAAACGGTGAATTCTATTTTGGATAGCCGAAATGTAGAGTCGTATCTCAAAAAAACAATAACGTATGGTATCCCGCTGGACTACGCATATCCGACGTTTGCATGGGGCGTATGGTTTTCCGATGGAAAATTCAGAGCCATACTTCATAATACGAATTTTTCCGATGAGGAATTTTATCAGTGGCAAAGTAAAAACATGTATAAAGTTATCAAAAATCATTACTTGGAATCACATGCGCTTAATACGGGAGATATTATCCGCTTGGAGAATTCCGATTACGAAGAAGTACTTAAAGTAAAAAAACGAGTCGAAAGTAAATTACAAGGGTATTCCGTTATTCTTTATCATTTGGACTCCGCCAACCTTTCACAATATACTTACAATGAAATCAAAAATATTTACGATCATTATTAATCTCGTTTTGATCGGCATGGTGTGGCCGATCAATGAAATACGCGCTTGTGGGCTGTGGCCGTCTTATACCCCTAAACATTACTATGCGTTTCGTGTTTATGACGACAGCGAATTATTCAACTATGATATGTTCGACCGACGTAAAGAGAAAAGCGAAGCGATTCGCAATTGTGAATTGTGGCAGAAAATCACTTCGGAAGTTATCCCATTGGAAGATATCTATCAGGTGGTTTATAAGTATTCATACGAAACGATTCTGAACGTATCTCGTCTTATCGAGTCCCCGCATACAAACCCAAGGGTAGGAAATCAATTTGTGAACTATTTGATACAATACGAATGCAAGGAGATTGCGGAGTTTCTGGTACTGGCTAAATTATGCGAAAAAATACGTTGGGAACAAAATTCCCCGTGGTATTACCCTGTCGAAGACGACGGCGTGAATACGACTCTAAGGGATATTGCACGTCAGGCAATGGCCTATAAAGGAACGATGTTGAAAGACCGCTACGCGTTACAAGCTATTCGGGCTTTATTTGCCTCATCTCTATACGAAAGGTGCATTAATTTTTGGAATGACAATCATGAAGCTATTCCAGACGGTCTGATAAAAGAGATGATACAACCATACATCGCTGGAGCCTATTGCCGTACTGGATCAGTCGAGCAAGCCATGCAGATTTATGCTAAGTGCGGAGATGTGCATTCCTTGCTTTATTGCATGAACGAACAGGGGCAGCATCTTTATGAAATAGAACAAATAGAGTTGATATATACATATTGTCCGAATTCATCCGCCATAGCTTCAATCATTCAACGCCTTATTTGTAAGGCAGAAAAACTCGCAGAAAATCCCCAGCAAGATGAATATACACTTCAGATTCAAAGCCAATGTTCCCGTCTTTATGAATTTGCGTTGCAGGCAGGCAAAAAAGAAACAGATCGAGCCATGTGGTATTATACGGCGGCCTATATTGCAGAATTGAATGGTAACACCCAAGAAGCATCAGACATTTTGAAGCAGGCGGAGGCGGCGCATGGCTCCCGTTTTATTTCAGAATCCATTCAAATTTTGCGTATTTATCTCGATGCAAAATTATTGCGATATAACTCGGTTTATGAACAAAAGCTGTTCGGGCAGTTGCAATGGCTTGACAATAAGATAAAACATGATATTAATGACCGAATTGAAAGATTGACAGCCAATGAAGGTCTACATCTAATGTGCTCGAATATAAGTTATTATTATTGGAACGACATGCTGCGCAAAATTGTCTTTTCAGTACTTGTGCCTCGGTATATGGAGCATGGAAATAATATACGGGCGATTCAATTAGCAAATATGGCTGATAACAGATTGCTAAACTTAATAAATAAACATGAAAGCAGGACAATGACAGAATATAGAGCAAGTACCGAGTGGAATCACTACGACTATTGCAATGCCTATTTCCATTTACTCGATACGATCGGTCTCGATCAGGTCATTGCTTATAGGGAATGTGTCATACATCCTCGTTCGGCATTTGATCGCTTTCTCAATGAACGGGGATATATCGGTATGGATTATCTTGGTGATATAATCGGCACACAGTGTTTACGCGAAATGCGATACGAAGAAGCTGTTAAATATTTCGAGCTGGTGTCATCTTCTTATCAATACACACTCAATACATATAAAGACAAATGCATGTGGCGAGACCCGTTCGACGCTTCGTCGCCGATTTACGATAATTCCGATTATAAATATAATTTCGCACGGGAAATGCTTTCATTAGAACAGGCCGTGCGTCGAACATCCGATCCTAACCGCAAGGCACAAATGATGATTCGATATGCTACGGGTATCGGAAACTCGATAGATAAATGTTGGGCATTGACACAGTATTATCAAGGTGATTCTTGGGAAAAAGATTGGAAGCAAAGCAGTCTGTGGTCTCGTGCAAACAGGAAAAGTAAGGCGCTTGTCCAAAAAGCGTTAAGCATGTTTACAGATAAAGAGAGTGCTGCATATAGTTACTGGCTTTTGGGTAATAACAAAAAAGTCATTATGGATTATCCTGAAACGAAAACAGCAGAATTGATAAAAACTCAATGCGACAATTGGAAAGATTATCAAACAAAGTAAAGGCTATGGTATTGTGGACAGACTTGTGCAAGGGGGTATCTGTTTAGACCCCCAGCACAAGTTTGTCCTGTGTATTCCGATAACTCGGCGACACTATTGTACAGCCTGTAAAACTACTTCTCCCGAAAATCCGTCACTCCGAATTTATCGGAGTTCATTTGATTTAATCGCTTGATTTTATTATCTTTATGGTGATAACAAGTAATTAACCGACTAAATTTTGTACAAAATGAAAGGGAAAAAGAGAACATCCCCCGTCCGTTGACAGATCGGAACGTGCGAGGGGTTTAAATTGATGAGAACGAAAATCCATTATTCGGATAAAGAACGGTATGAGGTTTATATGGTAAAACCCGACAGCAGGGAGAAGCCGATTTCGTTCATGTTTATGCTACCCGATTTTGCCGATGCGAGTAAGGATATACGGATCGGATTTGCGAACAAGGGAAAGACCGATCCCCGAATCCGAATCGAATGATCGCTGGATAAGATAGACAATTCGGTCGGATTCAGTATGGATTCACGACTCGACTCTAAAAACGGTTTATCGGTCGATCTGTTCTACTGCTTTTTGAGTCACGACCAGATACTACTGAATTTCTGAGTCAAGGACGGAAGTTACTATATTCGGAGATTGCCGTTAGGAGATTTTAAGGAGACGTATTTGAGATTATTGGAGTAACCAATGGAATAATCTGATTGTATAGTTCCAATAAAGTAAAATGAAGGATATAGGAATATTTTAGAAAACGTGTAGGGATAATATTCTTGCACGTTTTTGTTTTTAATGCAAGTTTGCGATAATTTTGATTCTTTTGTATAGATAATTAATAATCATTAGTTTTTTCAATGACAAAACTATTGCTTCCATACGCCATTAATAGCTCAGGCAACTTTGTACACATTGATAACGCTCGTAAAGGCGATATTTATATATGTCCTTCATGTGGAGCAAATTTATCATTAAGAATTAGCAAAATACCTAAAGGACAGAAATATCATAGACCAAATCACTTTGCTCACAAAGGTTCTGTTGATAATTATTGCTCGGAATCATTCCTGCATAAATTATTCAAACAACGCGTAGCAGAGTATATAAGAACAGAGTTAGAGAAGCCTAATAAAGCTATTTGGTTTGAATGGGAGTGTGAGAAATGTAACGAACAACATAAGGGAAATTTACTAAAAAAAGCAATTAAAGTTATTGAAGAATATGACTTGCAAGTATGCAAGCCTGATATTGCATTACTTGATAAAGATGATAAAGTTGTCATAGTAATAGAAATTGTGGTGACACATAAGCCTTCGTCAGAGACATTGCAATTCTATGAAGATAATAAAATCGCATGCCTACAAATTAAGGTTTCTGATTTTTCTGAATGTGACAAGATACAAGAGAAACTATTGCATCCTAACGCTGTAAGTATGTGTCCAAACCCAATTTGTAAAAAATGCGGAGAGAGAATGAATAATGCAAAATTAATAGTTGTTACTGCTCCATGCTGGAAATGTTCCAATAACATGAAAATTGCCATGGTGATATCAAATGACAACAACTATATACTTAGTCCAAAGGATTTCGCCAATAAAGAAATTGAAATGGCTCAAAAATTGGGCGTAAATATTAAAAAGCGATATAGTCAAACAGTACAAGAAAATTATTGGGTAAATGTTTGTGATAAATGCAATGCATTCGTAGGAGATTTCTATATATATAACTATTTTGGGCTACCTCACGACGAAGAGATAGATTTAAGAAGTTATAAATGCTTCAATTGCATGCAAAAGGAATATTAAGGAAGCCAAGCCCCATTCTATAGAAATATTTATCAGTACTTTTGAAGAAACAGACCCGTTATGAGAATAGCATCCAATCATATCGTTACGCTCCAACCCCATGAGATTTTCGTCTTCGGGAGCAATCTGGCAGGACAACACGGAGGTGGTGCAGCACGGTTAGCTTATCAAAAATTCGGTGCCGTGTGGGGACAAGGTGTCGGCCTGCAGGGGCAAAGTTATGGAATCCCGACCATGCAAGGCGGTGTGGAGACCATTAAGCCATACGTGGATGAATTTATCGAATTTGCCAAACGAAATCCGCAACTGAAATTTCTGGTAACGGAGATTGGTTGTGGGATAGCAGGCTTTCAAGTCGAAGAGATTGCTCCTCTATTCAAACAGGCCGTGGAAGTGGAGAACATCTACCTACCCGAACGTTTCTGGAAGGTGTTGAAAGGATAGCAAAACTGGCAATTATTAGAAAAGGACAGACTTTTGCAAAGGGGTTTATTTAAGACCCCTTGCAAATGTTTGTCCTCGTTTTTATCACACTGATCATACTTATTGTCATACAGCACCTTGCAAAGCTTCTAAAGATGAATATAAAGGATCACAATATAACCTAAGACCGAGAATCAAATAGTAAACCAAACTTTAACATTTATGAATACCCTTTTTAAAGTACGTTTAATCAATCTCTAAGTAAGAAACAAGTAAAAGAATAAGATTCGTTTACTTTTATTTATTAACCATGCAGGATTGGAGAATACTTGAGTGTTTTACCAAATGTTTTACCACGGTAGAAACATAAACAAAAGTCATCAAGCATTTAATACAGGACGGTTCTCTAGCTCAGTTGGTTGCGTCGAAAGGCGAAGCCTTTTGAGGCTTTGGGAGCACGACACTCTTAATGTTGGGGTCGTGGGTTCGAGCCCCACGGGGACCACTT
>ENA-ORTI01003173-ORTI01003173.1-human-gut-metagenome-genome-assembly--contig:-NODE-3173-length-13229-cov-8.073023_pt1 | contig 13229 bp, 12 predicted proteins | sample MGYA00242071_ERZ509191 | MGnify/ENA primary metagenome ERZ509191 (study PRJEB26280, sample SAMEA2338832) | human gut metagenome | biome: human gut; feature: human-associated habitat; material: faeces...
GGCGTTCTTTCCCCCATTTCTTTCGCTGCTGAAAGAAATGGGGCCGCCGGAGGCATGAAAGAGAAAAGTTAGCGGGCCGCTGCGGCCAAAAGTGACCCGCGCTCGGAAGTGCGGTGTCCTCCCTTCGAAAAAAAGAATGAGCGGGCCGTCGAGGACGACGCCGGTCCCTGCAAAAAGCATATCGCCCTCCAAAAAGGGATCCCGCGCCCAAGGGCGCGGGATCCCTGTAACCATCAATCGCTGTCCAGCTTGAGGACTGCCATAAACGCCTCGGTAGGTACCTGCACCGTACCGAGGTTCCGCATCTTCTTCTTGCCCTCCTTCTGCTTCTCCAGCAGCTTCTTCTTGCGGGTGATATCGCCGCCGTAGCACTTGGCCAGCACGTCCTTCCGCATGGCCTTCACCGTCTCGCGGGCGATGATGCGGCCGCCGATGGCCGCCTGGATGGGCACCTCGAACAGCTGGCGGGGGATGTTCTCCTTCAGCTTCTCGCACAGGCGGCGGGCGCGGGGATACGCTTTGTCGCGGTGGGCGATGAAGCTCAGCGCGTCCACGCCGTCGCCGTTGAGCAGCAGATCCACCTTCACCAGATCGCTGGTGCGGTAGCCGGACAGCTCATAGTCCAGCGAGGCGTAGCCCTTGGTGTTGGCCTTCAGCGTGTCGAAAAAGTCGTAGATGATCTCGTTCAGCGGCATCTGATAGTGCAGCTCCACCAGATGGGTGTCCAGATACTGCATGTCCTTGAACTCGCCGCGCCGCTCCTGGCACATGGGCATGATGTTCCCCACAAAGTCCTGCGGCGTGATGATGGACACCTTGACGTAGGGCTCCTCCGCGTGCTCGATGGAGCCCGGATCGGGGTAGTTGTGGGGGTTGTCCACCTTCACCATGGTGCCGTCGGACTTATAGACGTGGTAGATGACGCTGGGCAGAGTGGTCACCAGGTCCAGGTTGAATTCCCGCTCCAGCCGCTCCTGAATGATCTCCATGTGCAGCATTCCCAAAAAGCCGCAGCGGAAGCCGAAGCCCAGCGCCACGGAGGATTCCGGCTCAAACGTCAGCGACGCATCGTTGAGCTGCAGCTTCTCCAGCGCATCCCGCAGATCGGGGTACTTGCTGCCGTCCTCGGTGTAGATGCCGCAGTACACCATGGACTGGGCGGGGCGGTAGCCCGGCAGCGGCTCCGTGGCGGGGGCCGCGGCGTCGGTGATGGTGTCGCCCACGCGGGTATCTTTAACGTTCTTGATGCTGGCGGTGAAATAGCCTACCTCGCCGGCCTGCAGGCAGTCCGTGGGCTCGTTGCCCAGCGGCTTGAGATAGCCGCACTCCAGAATGGTGTACTCCGCGCCGCTGGCCATCATGCGAACGGTCTGGCCCTTGCGGATAGTACCCTCCATGATGCGGAACAGCACCACCACGCCCACGTAGGGGTCGTACTGGCTGTCGAACACCAGCGCCCGCAGCGGCGCCTTGGGGTCGCCCTTGGGGGCGGGCACGTTCTGCACCACGTCCTCCAGTACGGCGTCGATGTTGATGCCCAGCTTGGCGGAGATCTCCGGGGCCTCCAGCGCGGGCAGGCCGATGATGTCCTCCACCTCCTGCTTGGCCTTCAGGGGGTCGGCGGCGGGCAGGTCGATCTTGTTGAACACCGGCAGGATCTCCAGATCGTGGTCCATGGCAAGATACGTGTTGGCCAGCGTCTGGGCCTCCACGCCCTGGGTGGAATCCACCACCAGCAGCGCGCCCTCGCAGGCGGCCAGCGACCGGCTGACCTCATAATTGAAGTCCACGTGGCCCGGGGTGTCGATGAGGTTCAGGGCGTAGGTTTCCCCGTCCTGCGCCTTATAGAAGATCTGGACGGCGCGGGACTTGATGGTAATGCCCCGCTCCCGCTCCAGATCCATATTGTCCAGCAGCTGGTTCTCCATCTCCCGCTCCGGCACGGCGTTGCACTTCTCCAGCAGGCGGTCCGCCAGCGTGGATTTGCCGTGGTCGATGTGGGCAATAATGGAAAAGTTGCGGATATGGGACTGGTCAAACATAGTAGAAAGCCTCCTTTGGAAATCCACGCTGCCCGCGTGGAGCGCGTACAAGCGTTTTGCGGGGCAAAACCTTGCCGCAGGCGGAATCCATTTCCGCCGAGGATGTCAAAATTATTTTCACCGCTTCGCCGCCAGGTCGTCCACATTGTGGACCACCTGCGCCGTGCTCTGCCCCACGCCGGGGGCGGCGGTGAGCGCATCGGAGTTCAGCTCCGGCACCTGCTCCGCCTCAGCCAGCGCCCGCAGGTATACCGCGCGGCTGCGCAGCATAGCGGCGTCCACCGTACCCGCATCGAAGTCCACGCTGTCCACGGCGAAGAAATCCTCGTTGCCGCCGCCCCGCCGGTAGTAGTGCCGCAGCAGGGTATACAGCGCCGTGCTGAGATAGTCGCCGGCGGCGGTGATGGCCGTCCGGTCGCCGCACTTGCCCAGCAGGTCGAACAGCACGCCGGTGGTGTTCACCACCAGCTTTTTCTGCAAGGTGGCCAGGATACTGCCCTTCAGCGTTCCCTTTTCGTCGCTGGCGTCATACAGCTCCGCCGCCTCGATGATGGACCCGTCGCGGGAGCTGGTGCGCCCCAGCAGAAAGTCCGCCGACACGTGATAGAAGTCGCAGGCCCGGGCCACGAAGGCCAGTCCGGGCTCGCGGATGCCATTTTCGTAGTGGCTCAGCAGTGCCTGACTGATGCCCAGTGCCGCAGCGGCCTTCCGCTGGCTGATGCCCATCTCCTGCCGCAGCAGGCTCAACGTTCTGGAAAAATCCGTTGCCAATTCTCTCACCCCGTTTATTTTTATACAGCCCGTAAATCATACCCTATATAATACGGATTGTAAATACATTTTTCGCTCCGCGCCCAAAAAATTTGCACCGTCCTCCGGCGTGTGCTACAATAGGTGCAACAAAATCTGGAGGTGCTGAAACATGGAAGAACAACTGATCCTGTACGTGCGCTACACGGCCAAGCCCGGCTGCCGCGAGTCCTTCGTCCGCGACATCGTGGAGGAAGGTATCCTGACCCAGATCCGGCAGGAGGACGGCTGCCTGGCCTATGACTACTACTTCTCCGCTCAGGACGAGAACGAGGTCCTGCTCATTGAGCGCTGGGAGAGCGCGGCCCACCAGCGCGTCCACATGGAGCAGCCCCATATGGCCCGCCTGCGGGAGATCAAGGATAAATACATCGCCGCCACCAAGCTGGGCCGCGTTCACCTGGAGGACTGACCCATGCTGTTCGATACCCACGCCCACTACGACGATGAAGCCTTTGACGCCGACCGCGACGCGCTGCTGACGGCCCTGCCAGACTGCGGTGTAGGGCTGGTCATCGATCCGGGCTGCGACCTCACCAGCTCCCGCAGAGCGGTGGAGCTGGCGGCGGCCTACCCCCACGTCTACGCGGCGGTGGGCATCCATCCCGAGAACTGCGGCGGCTGCACCGACGACGATCTGGCGGCCCTGCGTCCCCTGGCGCAGCAGCCCAAGGTGGTGGCCATCGGCGAGATCGGGCTGGATTACTACTGGGAGGAGAACCCGCCTCGGGAATTCCAGCAGCAGGTGTTCCGCCGCCAGCTTGCACTGGCGCGGGAGCTTCAGCTGCCGGTGATCGTCCACGATCGGGAGGCCCACGCCGACACCCTCTCCATCGTGCGGGAATTCCCCGATGTCACCGGCGTGTTCCACTGCTTTTCCGGCAGCCCCGAGATGGCGCAGGAGCTGCTGAAGCTGGGCTGGTATCTGGGGTTTGATGGCCCCGTGACCTATAAGAACGCCCGCCGCGCGCCGGAGGTGGCGGCGGTGACGCCGCTGGACCGGATGCTCATCGAGACGGACAGCCCCTACATGACGCCGGTGCCCTATCGCGGCAAGCGCAACGACTCCGGCTATGTCCGTCTGGTGGCGGAAAAGCTGGCAGAGTGGAAGGGCGTCGCGCCGGAGGAGATGGCCCGCCTCACCACGGAGAACGGCAAGCGCCTGTTCCGCATTTCCTGACAACTGGACAAAAAAAGGACCTGAACGCCATGCGTTCAGGTCCTTTTTATCGTTGTGTCAGATGCTCAGCACAGCTTGGCGCCGGCGGGCACGCTGTCATCGATGAGCATCAGGTGCAGCTTCTCCTCGCCGTGCTCCTGATGGACGGCGGAGATCAGCATGCCGCAGCTGGGGATGCCCATCATCTTACGGGGCGGCAGGTTCAGGATGGCAATGGCCGTCTTGCCGATGAGCTGCTCCGGCTCATAGTACTGGTGGATGCCGGAGAGAATGATGCGGTCGGTGCCGCTGCCGTCGTCCAGCGTGAACTTCAGCAGCTTGTCGCTCTTCTTCACAGCCTCGCAGTTCTTGATCTTCACGGCGCGGAAGTCGGACTTCAGGAACGTGTCGAAGTCCACCTCATCCTGCACGAAGGGCTCCACCTCCACGGCGGGCAGCGCCGCCTTCTTCTGAGCCTTCTGCATGGCGTTGAGCTTCTCCAGCGTGGCCTCGGCGTCCACGCGGGGGAACAGATTCTCGCCCTTGGAGACCTGAGCCTCGGTGGGCAGCACGCCCCACACGTTGGCGTTGTCCCAGGTGCGGGCCGCCGCGCCTGCGCCGATCTTGGCAAAGATCTTCTCACAGGTGTCCGGCATCACCGGCATCAGCAGCGTAGTACACACGCGGATGGTCTCCAGCAGGTTATACAGCACCGTGGCCAGCCGGACGTGTTTGCTCTCGTCCTTGCCCAGCGTCCAGGGGGCCGTCTCGTCGATATACTTGTTGGCGCGGTCAATGACCTTGAAGATCTCGTCCAGCCCGTTCTGCAGCTGGAGCTTGTCCATCTCCGCCTCATAGCGGCCCCGCAGGGCACACACGGTCTTTTTCAGGTCGCAGTCCTCCGGCGCGTCCTCGCGGGCGGCGGGCAGCTTGCCGCCGAAGTATTTCTCCACCATGCCGGTGGTGCGGCTCACCAGATTGCCCAGCTTGTTGGCAAGGTCGGTGTTGATGGTGCTGATCAGCAGCTCGTTGGAGAAGTTGCCGTCGGAGCCGAAGGGGAACGTCCGCAGCAGGAAGAAGCGCAGGGCGTCCACGCCGAACATCTCTGCCAGCACGTAGGGGTCCACCACATTGCCCTTGGATTTGGACATCTTGCCGCCGTCGATGACCAGCCAGCCGTGGCCGTACACATGCTTGGGCAGGGGCAGGTCCACGCTCATCAGCATGGCGGGCCAGATGATGCTGTGGAACCGGACGATCTCCTTGCCCACGATGTGGTAGTCGGCAGGCCAGAACTTCTCAAAATCGTGATACCGGTCGTTGTCCAGGCCCAGCGCCGTGCAGTAGTTGAACAGGGCGTCCACCCACACATAGACCACATGGCCGGGATCGAAGTCCACGGGGATGCCCCAGGTGAAGCTGGTGCGGCTGACGCACAGGTCCTCCAGACCGGGCTTGATGAAGTTGTTCACCATCTCGTTGACGCGGGTGCGGGGCTGCAAAAAGTCCGTATCCTCCAGCAGGTGCTGCACCCTGTCGGCGTACTTGCTCAGCCGGAAGAAATAGGCCTCCTCCTCGGCATCGTGTACCTCGCGGCCGCAGTCGGGGCACTTGCCGTCCACCAGCTGGCTCTCCGTCCAGAAGCTCTCGCAGGGGGTGCAGTACTTGCCCTTATAGGCGCCCTTATAGATGTCGCCGTTGTCATACATCTTCTTGAAGATCTTCTGCACGGCGGCACAGTGATAGTCATCGGTGGTGCGGATGAAGCGGTCGTTGGAAATGTTCATCAGCTTCCACAGATCGCGGACGCCCCGCTCTCCCTCCACGATGCGGTCCACAAAGGCCTGGGGGGTCATGCCGGCCTCCTCGGCCTTGGTCTCGATCTTCTGGCCGTGCTCATCGGTGCCGGTGAGGAACATCACGTCATAGCCCTGCAAGCGCTTATAGCGGGCGATGGCGTCGGTGGCCACGGTGCAGTAGGTGTGGCCGATGTGCAGCTTGTCCGACGGATAGTAGATGGGCGTTGTGATATAAAACGTCTTCTTCTCCATGGGTCTTTATCTCCTTTTCCGCCGCCCCGAATGGAAGGACGGCTTAAAATACTGGCAGTCATTTATACTATTGTAGAGCACGCGGCGGGTTTTGTCAATCTATTCACCATCATGATGGGGAAAACTCCGCGATTTTTGCGTAAAAAAGCCATTTACAGACTGAGAAAAATTTTGTATAATGGAGAATAGTGATTTGAGGGGCGCGTGAAAATGCGCCCGCCGGAACAAATGAGCTTAGGAGGAACCCCACCATGTCTTACAGAATTCTCGTCATCAACCCCGGCTCCACCTCCACCAAGATCGGTGTCTATGAGGATGAGCAGCTGCTCTTTGACAAGACCCTGCGCCATAGTGCGGAGGACATTGCCCAGTTCAAAACCATCGCCGCCCAGAAGGACTGGCGCCGCGATCTGGTCATGCGCGCGCTGCGCGAGCAGGGCATCGACGCCCGCACCCTGTCCGCCGTCAGCGGCCGCGGCGGTCTGCTGCGTCCCATCCGCGGCGGCACCTACGCCGTCAACGACAACATGGTCACGGACTGCACCATCGGCATTCAGGGTCAGCACGCCTCCAACCTGGGCGGCCTGATCGCCCGCGAGATCGGCGACGAGCTGGGCATCCCCTCCTACATCGTGGACCCCGTGGTCATCGATGAGATGGCTGATGTGGCGCGCTATGCCGGTCATCCCCTGTTCCAGCGTGTCAGCATTTTCCACGCCCTGAACCAGAAGGCCGTGGCCAAGCGCTTTGCCAAGGAGCAGGGCAAGAAATATGAGGAGCTGAACCTCATCGTCTGCCACATGGGCGGCGGCGTTTCCATCGGCGCCCACATGAAGGGCAGCGTGGTGGACACCCAGAACGCACTGGACGGCGAAGGTCCCTTCTCTCCCGAGCGCTCCGGCTCCCTGCCCACCGGCCAGCTGGTGAAGCAGTGCTACTCCGGCAAGTACACCGAGGCGGAGATGCACCGCATGCTGTCCGGCCGCGGCGGCCTGGTGGCCTACACCGGCTCCAACGACATGCGCTATCTGCTGGCGCAGGCCGAACACGATAAGAAGATCGCCGGTGTGGTGGACGCGTTCCACTATCAGATCGGCAAGGAGATCGGCGCCATGGCCGCCGTTATGCACGGCAAGGTGGATCAGATCATCCTCACCGGCGGCATCGCCTATGGCAAGGAGACGGTGGATGCCATCTCCGAGATGGTCGGCTGGATCGCCCCCATCACCGTCTACCCCGGCGAGGACGAGCTGCTGGCGCTGGCGCAGGGCGCTCTCCGCGTGCTCAAGGGCGAGGAGCCGGCACTGGAGTACCGCCGTCCCCGTCCCGATGACAACAACTGATCTATCCGCAGCTAAAGAGGCCGTCCGGCATACGTCGGACGGCCTCTTTTTTACTATGCTGACGCTTACTGCTCCTGCGCGGGCTTCCCGCACTGGGGGCAAACGCCGTTTTCCAGTCTGCTGCCGCACTCCCGGCAGAACTGGGCGGGCCGGGCAGGCTCCGCCCAAACGGGCTGGGGCTGAATTGGGGGCTGCGGTTCTGGCTGGGGCTGGTACGGCGGCTGAGGCTGAACCGGAGGCTGGGGCTGCGGCTCCTTGCGCTGGATAGCCTTTTTCAGCTCCTCCACATCGGGGGCGGCAAACACATCCCCGCCGGCGCTGCCGGTCTCGTCCGCCAGTTTACGGTTGATGGAGATGACATTCTTCACCAGCAGAATGGCCATCATCATCAGCTCATAGCTGAGGCGAACGGCGATGGGTCCCACGATGATGCACAGCAGGCCGGCACCGCCCATCCATCTGCTTGCGCCGGTCCAGTAATCCCTCTGGACATTGAACAGCTGGAGCACGCCGTAGAGAACGATGAAGGCGGTGGAGAAGATGTACAGCGCTTGCAGGATCTTTTCCACCACGAGGAACTTGAAGGCGCATAAGTCGTGCAGGAATTTGCCGAAGGCGTTCAGCTTCTCCCGGCGCTTTTCCGGCACAATGAAGATAAATGCCAGCACCGTTGCGGCAATGGCGAGAACCACCGCGACGATCAGGAAAATCAGTTGCTTCATGGGACTCTCTCCTTTTCTATGTAATACCATCATGATAACAACGGTTCACGCTGTTGTCAACACAAGAAAGAGGCCGTCCGGCATACGCCGGACGGCCTCTTTTTTACGTTCAGCTGTTGATAACGTAGCTGCCGGACGCCGGCGCCTCCGCAGCCGCTGCCACCAGCCGCGTCTCCGCGTCGTAGCCCTTGGGCAGCTGCCGCTGCACCGCTGCCGCGTCCTCTCCGGACGGGAGATAGATGCGGTCGAACAGCTCCGCCAGCTGGGTCGCCGTCAGGGCGTTGTCCCCGCTGCCGCGCAGCGTCACCGACAGGGCCACGCCCTCCGGCAGACTGCTGCGCAGGCTCTTGGCGAAGTCGGTGAGGATCTGCACATGGTCGCTGCCGCCGTTGGCGATAGCCTCCAGATCTCCCTCTACCGGATAGCAGAACCAGTCCAGCAGGATCTCGTCGAACCCCAGCTCCGCGCACTCGGTGCTCAGCGCCGTGATGTAGCTCAGCACTGCGGGATTGGTAGGATCCAGCCACGCGCCGCCGTTGGCATCGTACCACAAACTGTCGTCCTCCCGCACCAGCGCCGTCTCCGGCAGTCCCTGTGCGTAGGCGCTGTCGCTGAAGCAGCAGATACGCGCCACCGTGTACCGGTCGCTGGCCAGCAGCTGCTTCAGGCAGTCCAGCGGGCGTCCCTGCTCCACGATGACGTTCTGCGGCACCGGCACCTGCGTGCCGTAGGTAATGCCGCCGTTCTCGCGCTTCACCGCCAGCACCATGTCCTCCGACGCCAGGGTGCTCATGATGTAGTCCGCGCCCCACCACAGGCAGTCGTCGGGCAGGCGTGTGGCGTGGAGCGCCGTTACCGGCGTCAGCGTGCTCTCTGGTTCCAGACGGTCGATGTCCACATCCTCCACCGGCGTCTTATCCGGCGTGGGTGTGCCGTCATGCCGTCCCCAGGGCAGCTCCAGATGGACCTGTCCCGCCTCATCGTAGACCAGATAGTTCTGCACCGCCAGATATCCCACTGCGCCCAGCAGGATCAGCACCAATACCACGATCAGCACGATGCGGCCGGTGGAAACGCGGCCCCGATAACTGTTGTACCCCCTTGTCGCCATAGGCGTACCCTCCCTTAGGGCTGGATGCTGTCCACCAGCGCTACGCGGCGGGCGTGGCGTCCGCCCTCAAACTCTGTGGACAGGAAGATCTCCACCATGCGCTTGGCCAGATTCGGCCCCGTGATACCGGCGCCCAGCGCCAGCACATTGGCATCGTTGTGGCGGCGGGTCATCTCCGCCTGCAAACAATCGGTGCACAGAGCGCAGCGAACGCCGCCCACCTTGTTGGCGGCCATGGACACGCCGATGCCGGTGGTGCAGATGACAATGCCCTTGCTGCACTCCCCGGCGGCCACGGCCCGGGCCACCTTCTCGGCGTAAACGGGATAGTCCACGCTCTCCGTGGAGAAGCAGCCCACATCCTCAAAGTCGATGTCGTGCTCCTCCAGCCAGATGAGAATGTCCTGTTTCAGCAGATAGCCGCCGTGGTCGCAGCCGATGGCAATTTTCATGGTCGTGTTCTCCTTTTTCTTTTATAGGGGGCGGAAAATGGGCTTCCCGCCCTCAAATGTGCAGAAATACCGGAAGCCGCAGTCCCGCAGCAGCTGCTGCCGCTCAAGGATGGCGCAACCCACCATGTCGCGGGAGTGCGCATCGGAGCCCAGGGTGATGACCTCGCCGCCCATCTCCCGGTACAGCCGGAGGATGTCTCCGGCCGGCAGCGGCGTGTTGCCGCGGTTGGTGTTGCACTCGATGCCCAGCCCCTTGGGGATGATGGTGCGGAAGATGTCCTCCACCTGCGCCATATGGGACTGGAACGTCATATGCTCACCCAGATTCTCGTTTATGTACCGCAGCGGCAGCGTCAGGTGGCCCAGCACGCTGCACCGCCCCCACTTCGCCAACTCCAGCACATCCTCCAGATAACTGTCGATAAGTGCATGATAATACGTTTCCGAATTTTTTTCAACGTAGTACAGGTCAAAATTTCCAAAATTTTTCCCCGCCATGTGGACGGACCCGATGACGAAATCCAGCTTGGGCGCGTGATCCAGCAGATGCTCCGCCCGGTCAAAGGCCAGATTCGCCTCGCCCAGCTCCGCGCCCAGCCGGATGGTGAGCCGGTCGCCGTACAGCCGCCGCGCCTCCGCCAGCTCCGTCTGGGCCTTGTCCCAGTCGAAGTCCCAGCGGGGCTGGAGGCTGCCCCAGCAGATGGTGTCCACATGGTCGGTGATGCAGATCTCGTCCAGCCCGCGGGCCACGGCGGCCTCCGCCATGCGGGCGATGGTTTCCCGCCCGTCGGGGGAGCAGTCGGAATGGGTGTGATAATCAGCCAGATACATACGGCACCTTATTTCTTTCTCAGGAAGTCCAGAAAGCTCTTGCGCTTTTCATAGTTCTTCTCGCCCAGCGTCTCGCTGAATTTCTTCAGCGCCTCCTTCTGCTCGCGGTTCAGGCCGCGGGGCGTCTCGATGACCACGGTGACGTACTGGTCGCCCCGGCCCCGTCCGTTGAGCACGGGGATGCCCTTGCCCCGCAGCCGGAACACAGTGCCGGTCTGGGTGCCCTCGGGGATGCTGTACTCCACGGAGTCGTCGATGGTGGGGATCTTCAGCTTCGCACCCAGCACCGCCTGGCTGAACGTGATGGGCGCCTCGCAGAACACGTCGTAGCCCTCGCGGCGGAACAGCTCATGGGGCCGCACCATCACGGTGATCAGCAGATCGCCGGCAGGCCCGCCGTTCTTACCGGCGTTGCCCTGCCCACGCAGGGAGATGGTCTGGCCGTGGTCGATACCGGCGGGGATGGTGACCTTGATGGTCTTGCGCCTGCGCACCGCGCCGCTGCCGCCGCAGTCGGCGCAGGGCTGGTGGATGATCTTGCCGGTGCCGCGGCAGCGCTGGCAGGGTCTGCTGCTGGCGAACACGCCCATGGGCGTGCGCTGCTGCACCTGCACCATGCCGCTGCCGTGACAGTCGGGGCAGATCTCCGGCGTGGTGCCCGGGGCGCAGCCGTTTCCCTTGCAGGTGGGGCATTGCTCGCTGCGCTCGATAGTGACATCCTTCTCACAGCCGTGGGCCGCCTCCAGGAACGTCACGGCCACGCTGGCGCGGATGCTCTCGCCCCGCTGGGGGCCATTGCGGCGGGTCTGCCGCTGCCGAAGCCGCCGCCGAAAAAGCTGCCGAAGATGTCGCCCAGATCGCCGAAGTCGAAGCCGCCGCCAAAGCCGCCGCCGGCTCCGCCTGCCCCTGCGCCGTAGCTGGGGTCCACACCGGCGAAGCCGAACTGGTCATACCGCGCCTTCTTCTCCGGATCAGACAGCACCTCGTTGGCCTCGTTGACCTCCTTGAACTTCTCCTCGGCCTCCTTGTCGCCGGGGTTCATGTCGGGGTGGTATTTGCGGGCCAGCTTCTTATATGCTTTTTTGATCTCGTCCTCGGACGCGCCCTTGCTGACGCCCAGGACCTCATAGTAATCGCGTTTATTTTCTGCCATCGTCGTTCTCTCCGATAATACCACAAGAAGGGACAGGCTGCCCTGTCCCTCTCGTGGGATATGTGTTACTTGTTCTGGTCGTCGTCATCGACTACCTTGTAGTCGGCGTCGTAGTACTGCTGACCGCCCGCATTGGGGTCGCCCTGGGGCTGACCGCCCATGTTGGGATCGCCCTGGGGCGCCGCCTGCTGGTACAGCTTCTCGCTCATCTTATAGAACAGCTGGGTCAGCTCCTCGGTAGCGGCCTTGATGGCGTCGGTGTCCTCGCCCTTCAGAGTCTCCTTCAGCTTATCCAGACCGGCCTGCACGGGAGCCTTCTCGCTCTCGGGCACCTTGTCACCCACCTCGCTCAGGGTCTTCTCAGCCTGATAGACCAGCTGATCGGCCTGGTTGCGGATCTCCACCTTCTCCTTGATCTTGGCATCCTCGGCGGCATACTGCTCGGCCTCCTTGACGGCCTTCTCAATGTCATCCTTGCTCATGTTGGAGGAGGAAGTGATGGTGATGTGCTGGGCGTTGCCGGTGCCCAGATCCTTGGCGGACACGTTGACGATGCCGTTGGCGTCGATATCGAAGGTCACCTCGATCTGAGGCACGCCGCGGCGTGCCGGAGCGATGCCGTCCAGATGGAAGCGGCCCAGGCTCTTGTTGGCGGCGGCCATCTCGCGCTCACCCTGCAGCACGTTGACCTCCACGGAGGTCTGGTTGTCGGCGGCGGTGGAGAAGATCTGGCTCTTCTTGACGGGGATGGTGGTGTTGCGCTCGATCAGACGGGTGCAGACACCGCCCATGGTCTCAATGCCCAGAGACAGGGGGGTGACATCCAGCAGCAGCAGACCCTTGACGTCGCCGGTCAGCACACCGGCCTGCAGAGCCGCGCCCATGGCCACGCATTCATCGGGGTTGATGCCCTTGAAGGGCTCGCTGCCTGTGAAGCTCTTCACGGCCTCCACCACGGCGGGGATACGGCTGGAGCCGCCCACCATCAGCACCTTGGCGAGGTCAGAGGGCTTCAGACCGGCATCAGACATGGCCTGACGCACGGGACCCATGGTAGCGTCCACCAGATGGCCGGTAAGCTCGTTGAACTTGGCGCGGGTCAGCGTCACGTCCAGATGCTTGGGGCCGGTGGCGTCGGCGGTGATATAGGGCAGGTTGATGTTGCTGGTGGTGACGCCGGACAGCTCGATCTTGGCCTTCTCGGCGGCCTCCTTCAGACGCTGCATGGCCACCTTGTCGCCGCTGAGGTCGATGCCGTCGGTGCGCTTGAACTCGCTGACCAGATACTTCATGATGCACTGGTCGAAGTCGTCGCCGCCCAGACGGTTGTTGCCGGCGGTGGCCAGCACCTCGATGACGCCGTCGTCGATCTCCAGAATGGACACATCGAAGGTGCCGCCGCCCAGGTCGTACACCATGATCTTCTGGGCCTGCTCCTTGTCCACGCCATAGGCCAGCGCGGCGGCGGTAGGCTCGTTGATGATACGCTTTACGTCCAGACCGGCGATCTTACCGGCGTCCTTGGTGGCCTGACGCTGGGAGTCGGTGAAGTAGG
>ENA-ORTI01003178-ORTI01003178.1-human-gut-metagenome-genome-assembly--contig:-NODE-3178-length-13211-cov-3.977577_pt1 | contig 13211 bp, 7 predicted proteins | sample MGYA00242071_ERZ509191 | MGnify/ENA primary metagenome ERZ509191 (study PRJEB26280, sample SAMEA2338832) | human gut metagenome | biome: human gut; feature: human-associated habitat; material: faeces...
GATCTGGCCCAGGAGACCATTGAAGCCAACAAGCGCTTCTTTGACGGCAACGAGGCCCTTGTCCCCAAACAGGCATACACCATGGGCATCAAGACCATCATGCAGGCACGCAAGGTGCTGGTGGTAGCCAACGGTAAAGCCAAGGCACAGGCCGTCAAGGACGCCGTGACCGGCCCTGTGACCCCTGCCTGCCCCGGCAGCATCCTGCAGCTGCATCCGGACTGCATCCTTGTGGCAGACGAGGAAGCACTGAGCCTGCTGTAAACTCCCAAAGCCAACTTCTTCATTTACCATAACTTTGCTTAAGATCCAACCAAAGCACAGAAAGGGCCGGACTCGTTGCACGGGTTCGGCTCTTTCTGTCAGAAATAAGATTTATCTTGCTATCTTACGCAAAGAGCAACTCCAAAAGAGCCGTCATGGAGATGGTGGGTTCGCCTGCTGCGGGATTTACGCTGAAAATACGCTGAAAAGAGGTCGCCCCGATCGGTGGCCTCTTTTTTGCTGCCGCGAACTGTCTGGCTGCGGCAGCGGATAACAGCAATGTCCATTGCGCTTTGTTTTGCCCGGATGCGCACCCGCAGAAAGCGCTCCCTCGTCAAACTGCCCAAAATACGCCCTTAAAAGTTTACTTGACGCAATTCTCAAATCAATATATAATTGGGTCAGAAACCAATCATAGAAAAGGATGATTCCCAATGGCGCGCAGATACGACAGCAAAGAAGCAAAACGGCGGATCCTGACCGCCTGTGTCCGGCTTTTTCTGGAAAAAGGCTACACGAACACCAAGGTGGCAGAAATTTTAAAGGAAGCAGATGTTTCTGCCGGGTCGTTCCAGAATATTTTCCGCACCAAGGACGGCGTGCTGACCGAGCTGATCGGCATGATGTTCAGCAGGCAGTTCGGCGCGGTAAGGCCGCTGGCGGCAAACGCCCCCTCGCCGGTGTACCTTTACGCGGTGGAAACGGCTTTGCAGCTGGCGGTGACCGAGCTGAGCGAGAACCTGCGGGATATCTATGTGGAAGCGTACACCTTCCCCGCCACGGCGGAGATCATCCACCGCAGCACCACGGCCGAGCTGCAGGCGGCGTTCAGCGCGTATCTGCCCGGGTGCGCCGAGTGCGATTTCTACGAGATGGAGCTGGGCACGGCTGGCATGATGCGCGGCTACATGGCACGGCGGTGCGACCCCTACTTTACGCTGGAACGCAAAATACGGCGCTATCTGAGCATGAGCCTGAGTGCGCTGCAGGTCCCCGCGCAGGAGCGCGAGCAGGTCATCGCTTTTGTGGCGGAGATCGATATGCTTGCCCAGGCGCGGAAGGTGGTAGATGCCGTGCTTGCATCGCTGTCCGTGCAGTTTGATCTGAAAGGATAACAAGGTTTGATGACAAGGAGGGAGTAACATGAAAAAATGGCTGATCCGGTGTTTGACGGTGCTGGCAATGGTGTGCCTGATACCGGGGATCGTGTTAAACGTTAAAGCGGCAGATTCTATCTATACGTACTGCTTCGTCTGTATGCAACAAAGAAACTATGAGATCCTCGGATATACAAAAGTTGATTCAACCAAGCATAGGATCCATATAAAATGCTCAGTCTGCGGCAGGAAGAACAGCATTGTTTATGGAGATCTTTCGGACCATACCGGCGGCACCGAAACGCCCACCTGCACCACAGGCAAAACCTGTGAAAAATGCGGCGCGGAATACGGCATTCTCGGTCACAAATGGAAAACTCCGGCGAACGCCTCCCTTGGCAACGGCACGCACCGCATCATTTGCTTGCGCTGCGGCTTAAATGGTACCGCAAGCTGTACCGGTGGCACAGCAACCTGCACCACCAAAGCGGTCTGTGAGGCGTGTGGTGGGAAATACGGCAAAAGAAACCTAAATAATCATGCTCTGGTGCATTATGATGCGCAAGCCCCCACCTGTACGAAACCCGGCTGGGACGCTTTCGACACCTGTCCCCGCTGCTACTATACCACTTTTCGAGCAATCCCCGCGCTAAAACATGATTTAGAGCACCACGAAGCAAAAGCCCCCACCTGCACGGAAAAGGGCTGGGATGCTTACGACACCTGCTCCCGCTGCGATTATACCACCCGCAAAGAGATACCCGCGCTGAACCATGCTCTGGAGCAGCACGCAGCAAAAGCTCCTACCTGTACGGAACCCGGCTGGGATGCTTACGAAACCTGCTCCCGCTGCGACTATACCACCTATGCGGAGCTGCCTGCACAGCATGATCTGAGGCATCACGCAGCAAAAGCCCCCACCTGTACGGGAATTGGCTGGGATGCTTACGAAACCTGCTCCCGTTGTGACTATACCACCACCTATGTGGAGCTGCCCGCGCTGAAACATACTCTGGAGCAGCACGAAGCGCAAGCTCCCACCTGTACGGAAATCGGCTGGGATGCTTACGAAACCTGCTCCCGCTGCGACTATACCACCCGCAAAGAGCTGCCCGCACTGAATCATGATTTGGAGCAGCACGCAGCAAAAGCCCCCACCTGTACGGAAAAGGGCTGGGATGCCTACGAAACCTGCTCCCGCTGCGACTATACCACCTATACAGAGCTACCCGCGCTGAACCATGATTTGGTGCGTCACGTAGCGCAAGCCCCCACCTGCACAGAAAAGGGCTGGGCTTACGATACCTGCTCCCGTTGTGACTATACCACCCGCAAAGAACTGCCCGCATTGAACCATGATTATCAGGCTGTTACCGTAGAGCCTACCTGTGAAGCAGACGGCTATACTGTTTTTACCTGCTCCCGCTGCAAAGACAGCTACACCGCAGACCCGACCGATCAGCTGGGACACCAGTTCGGTGCATGGTCCCCGAACGGAACCGGCTCTCAGAGCGCCGATTGTCTGCGGCAGGGCTGCGCGCACACTGGCAGCACCGATTGCCGGAAGTTTACTTTCCGCACTGCGGAAGGCGAAACGCTGACCTTCTGCCCCGTGTGCGGGCAGGCAGAAAACGCCGCGCAGCTGGAAAAGATCGAAGCCGCAACGGCGTGGGCTAACAGCGGCAGTCTTTCTGCGGAGGATGTGACCGCACGGACGAATGGGGAATACCTGAGTGTGGCCTTTGAAACCGCAGGCAGCCTGACGCAGCCCACCGGTCTGGTAAGGATCGCGCTGCCCGCCGGATTGCTGGAAGGCAAAACGCTTGTGCGCATTGCCCCGGACGGCACACAGACGGAGATGCCTTTTGAAACAGAGCGCGGAACGATCATCCTTACGCTGGATTTTGCAAACAGCGCGCTGCCCGTAATGCTCTTCCGGCTGGTACCCCAGACCGCCGCCCTCTGAATGCTTTTACAGCGGCACGAACAATAAAACGCAGAATGCCCGCCCACCGTGGTTTTCCACAGGTGGGCGGGCATTCTTTTGTGCCTTTTTGGCATAAAAATACCCCCGGAGGATGCAGCGTTTTTTACGCTGTCTACTCTGGGGGCAGTAGATCAAGCACTGCGCGGCAGCTCCCGGAAGCGGACACTGTCTTGCTGAAAAAGCACTTCCTAGCGCTGCTCCTCCGGCGGGCAGCAGCTCTCCCGGGGGATGAGCTTATGCGGCACGATGATCTTTGTGGCCAGAAGGTTCGGGTTCTCGATGTGGTTGATGGTCTGGCTGGCGGCTTCCATGCCCAGCTGGTAGGGGTTGACGTCCACGGTGGTCAGCTGTGGGCTGCCCTGCCCTTTGTGCGGATGCCCCTTGGCAAACCGGACGGGATTGCGCTATAATAGAGCCGTAACAGTTCCACAAAGGTGTGGTAAGGGAGGTGCGGTCATGATCCGGGTGGCGATCGTAGAGGACGACGCGGAGGTGCAGGGAGTATTGCAGGAGTATGTCCGGCGGTATACCCGGCAGTACGGGACAGAGTTTGAAGTGACGGTCTTTGCGGACGGCGTGGATATTCTGGAGGATTACCGCGCGGTCTACGACATTATTTTTCTGGATGTGGAGATGAAGCATCTGGACGGCATGACCACGGCAGAGCGCATCCGGCAGATGGATGCAGACGTCATCCTGATCTTTATCACCAATATGGCGCAGTACGCCATCCGGGGCTACTCGGTGGGAGCGCTGGACTATGTGCTGAAGCCGGTGCCCTACTTTGCCTTTTCGCAGCAGCTGCTCAAGGCGGTTGCCCGGCTGGAAAAGCGGGCAAAGCACTACCTGACCGTGCCGGTGGAGGGCGGGCTGCGGCGGCTGGACACCGCAAGCATCTATTACTTGGAAAGCGAGGGGCACCGGGTGCACTTTTACACCGATGAGGGCGATTTTTCCGCCCCCGGAGCCCTCAAGGCCTTTGAGGAAAAGCTGGCAGACTGCCCCTTTGCCCGCTGCAACAGCGGCTACCTTGTCAATCTGGCACAGGTGCAGGCGGTGCAGCAGAACACGGTGCAGGTGGGCCCCTGCGAGCTGCAGGTCAGCCGCCCCAAGCGTAAGGGCTTTCTTGCCGCACTGACCGACTACATCGGAGGTGAAGGCTCATGACCGCGCTGCCGGATATCCCCCGGCTGTACACCGCCCTTGCCGAGTGTCTGGCGGTGCTGCTGTTCACCCCGGCGCTTGCGCCCCGCTTTTCCAGAGCGGTCACCGGGGGCATCACCCTGCTGTGGGCGGCGGGGCTGTCTGCCTTTCTGGGGCTGACGGGCAATGTGCCCGGCGGGCTCTGGATCCCCTGCATGGTAACGGCCATCGGGTTTTCTTACTTATATTTATGGGGTGTGTGGAGCATCACCCTGCTGGAAGCCGGGTATCACTGCGCCCGGGCGTTTATTCTGGCAGAGCTTGCCGCCAGCGTGGAGTGGCAGCTGCACTGCGCCCTCTGGCCCGCCCGCGGCCCATGGGAGCCGCTGTCTTTGCTGCTGCTGGCGCTGGTGTATGGGACGCTGTTCGGCATTATGTGCTATCTGCAGCACCGCCGTCCCCAGCCCGCCGGGCACTTACAGATCGGCGGCAGCGCCGCCCTGACGGCGGTCATGCTGGCGCTGACTGCCTTTGCGGTGAGCAATCTGGGCTTTCTGCCGGGCAGCGAGATCAACATGAGCATTTTTTCCATCCGCACCTTGGTGGATTTTTCCGGCGTGCTGATCTTATCTGTGCAGCACGAGCAGCTGCAGGAGAACGCTTTGCACAGCGAGCTTGCCGCCATGGACGAGGTGTTGCACCGCCAGTACGAGCAGTACAAGCGCAGCAAGGAGGGCATCAACCTCATCAACCGGAGGTATCATGAACTGAAAGTCCAGCTTGCCCGCATCCGGGAGGAGCAGGACCAGACCAAGCAGAACGCCGCCGTTGCCGCCATGGAGCAGAACATCCGCCAGTACGAGGCCGAGAACAAGACCGGCAACCCGGTGCTGGATACCCTGCTCACCGCCAAGACCATGGAATGCCAGCAGGAGAATATCACCATCACCAGCGTGGCAGACGGCAGGATGCTGGGCTTTCTTACCATCCGGGAGCTGTGCACCATTGTGGGTGTGGCGCTGGATAACGCCATTGCCGCCGTGCGCGCCGAGCCGGACCCCGAAAAGCGGCTCATCAAGGTGGCGGTGTACAGTCAGGGCGGCTTTGCCATGCTGCGGTTCGAGCATTATACAGAGGCCGCCCCCGCACTGGATGCGGACGGTCTGCCGCAGCAGGGGTCGGACCTGAAAAGCGTCCGCACCACCGTCGGGCAGCACGGCGGCAGCATGACGATGCACTGGGAAAACAACTGGTGCACCCTGCGGATCTTATTTCCGCTGCCCCAAAAGCAATAATATTTTTACGGCAGGTATCCCCTGCCGTTTTTTTGTTGTCTGGCAGGGTGCACAAATATAATGCGGCAATATTTGTATATTAGCACAATAAAATTTGAAACATTATTGTAACTTTTGCAAACTGTGTATCCAAAACGACAGATTGTGCGGAGAACGGTTCGTTCTGCAGTATATATGATAAAATGACATCAAGCAAAGGAGCGGACGCGCTCCGGAGAACAGCTATGAACCGGGTCGTGTACCCAAAAGAGAAGGAGTTAACAGTTATGGCACAGAAAAAGAAGGACAGTAAGATGATGGGCAAGATCATCAAAACTGCCGTTTCGGGTGTGTTGTGTGTCGCATTGGCGGGCGGTATAGTTGCGGCCAATGTGCTGATCCCGCCCAACGCCAGCAGCGTGCAGAGCATTTTGGGCCTGAAGAGCGGCGGCATCGACAACAGCAAGGCAAAGACCGAAGGCATTAATATGGAATACGGCAAGCCCGGCTTTGACACAGAGGATGCGCTGGTTGAGGATGAGATCGCCCTGAACAAGCAGATCGCAGCAGAGGGCATCGTCCTGCTGAAGAACGATGAAGGCAGAATGCCGTACAGCACGGATACCACCTTCAGTTTTGTCAGCCATTCGGCAGTCAGCTACATCGGCGGCAACAAAGTCGATATGAAAACGGCCTTTGAAGATGCCGGGTTCGGTGTCAACGAGGACCTCTGGAAATTCTATTCCGAAGGCAACGGCAAGGATTACGGTCTGGGCGTTGGTTCCGTTTCCTACGGTGATGACGAGGACTTTTCCATCAACGAATGCCCCTTGTCTGTTATGAAAGCAGAGCCGGGTCTGACCGATTCCATGAAGAATACGGTTCCTGTTTTTGTGTTCAGCCGTGTGGCGGGCGAAGGCCGTGATATGCCCCGCTCCATGTACAACCACACCGATGTGGAAGAGGACAAGACCAAGACTTATCTGGAGCCGGATTCTACGGAACTGGAGATCCTGCAGTATCTGAACGACAACTTTGACGATGTGGTGCTGCTGCTGAACTCCAGCGCAGCGGTAGATCTGAGCTGGGTCGAAAACTATCCCAATATCCACACCGTCATTTCGGCTCCCGCTATGGGTGATTACGGTCTGTGCTCTCTGGCAGAAATCTTCTCCGGTAAGGTGAACCCCTCCGGCCGCACCGTGGATACCTATGAAGTGGATGCCATGAACAGCCCGGCGGCGCAGAACTTCGGCGACTTTGCCTACTACGATGAGAATGGCAACCTCACCAAGTACAACTACGTCAGCTACAAAGAGGGCATCTATGTTGGCTACCGCTACTACGAGACTCGCTACGAGGATAAGGTGCTGGGTCAGGGCAATGCCGGTGATTACAACTATGCGGATGCTGTGATGTATCCCTTTGGATACGGCCTGTCCTACACGGATTTTGAGTGGTCTGATTATGATACCAGCTGGGATGGCGATACCTGCACCGTGACGGTCAAGGTCACCAATACGGGTGATGTGGCCGGCAAGGATGTCGTACAGGTCTATGCACAGAGCCCCTATACCGATTACGACAAGGCAAACAAGGTGGAAAAGGCTGCTGTGGAGCTGGTGGGCTATGCCAAAACTGCAGAGCTGGCTCCCGGCGCAAGCGAGACGGTGAAGATCACCTTTGATCAGGAGCAGCTGAAGTCTTACGACTACGTCAATGCTAAGACCTACATTCTGGACGCAGGTGATTACTATATCACTGCGGCTAAAAACGCACACGAAGCGGTCAACAACATCCTCTCTGCCAAGGGCAAGACTGTGGAAGATGGCATGACCGCCGACGGCGACACTGCTTTTGTTGCAACCTACACCCCGGCAAACGGCACCGTGGATACCACGACCTACAAGCTCGACACCACGACCGGTGTGGAGATCACCAATCAGCTCGACCATGCAAACGGCGGGCTGCAGTATCTCTCCCGCAGTGACTGGACTGGCACCTGGCCGACCGTTGACGGCGAGGTCAGCGACCAGATCAGCACCTGGGGCAACCCCATCAATGGCACCGATGCCAGCGGCAAGGCTGCATCCTATACCTACCGCAAGACGATCAGCAAGGAGGACCTTGCAAAGCTGGATTCTTTTGATTCCCTGAACCCCACCGACTTCTCCACCCTGACCGATGAGATCGTTTACGGCAAGGACAACGGTCTGGGTCTGATCGATATGCGTGGTCTGGATTACAACGACCCCAAGTGGAACGACCTGCTCGACCAGCTGACCCCCAGTGATTATCAGACCCTGATCACGCAGTCCGGCTATGGCACGGCTGCCATCAAGTCGGTGGATAAGCCCTCCACGACCGACCGCGACTCTGCCACCGGCCTGATCAACTACGGCTTTGATGCAAGCGGCAACCTCTACTTCAAGGGCAACATCACGCACTGCGGCGTGATCGTTCTGGCACAGACCTACAACGATGATCTGGCCTACCATTATGGCGAAAACATCGGCGATGAATCTTACTATCTGGGCGTTGATGGCTGGTATGCACCTGCTGTCAATATGCACCGCACTGCATTCTCCGGCCGTAACAGCGAGTATTACTCCGAGGATCCGTTCATCGGCGGTCACATTGCTTCCCTCGAGTGTGAGGGTGTCGCCTCCCGCGGTATGTATGTCTTTGTCAAGCATTACGCCATCAACGATCAGGAGGACCACCGCGGCGACCGTGAAGGCCAGTACAGCATTGCGACCTTCCTGAACGAGCAGGCGGCCCGCGAGATCTACCTCAAGCCCTTTGAGATGTGCGTCAAGTCTGATAAGGTCGAGATGAACTATGCAAAGGACAACGGCGACGGCACTTACAGCAATGCCACCACCGAGATCCCGTCCGTCACCGGCATCATGACCTCCTTCAACCGCGTTGGCTATACCTGGGCCGGCGGCAACTACAACATGATCACCGGCCTGCTGCGCAACGAGTGGGGCTTCCACGGCTTTATCATCACCGACAACGCAAACACCGGTGTCTTTATGGACGCTGGCCAGATGATCCAGGCCGGTGCAGACGGCAAGCTGACGAACCTGCCCACCGGCGCACGGTACACCTTTAACAAGGATGACGTTGCAGATTACCACTACGGTCGTGAAGCAATCCATAACATCCTGTACACCATTGCAAACTCCAAGGCAATGAACGGCGGTATGCCGGGCAGCCGTTATCTGGCAAAGGTCGAGCCTTACCAGAAGGTCATCTACGCAGTGGATGGTGTCTGCGGCGGTCTGATCGCAGTTCTGGTCGTTCTGACGATCCTCCGCTTCCGTAAAAAGAAAGAGGACGTAAAAACCGTCTGATCAACACATAGGAACAGAAGGGGCGGCGGGCAAACGCCCGCCCCCTTTTTTTGATTGTCAGGAGAGACCCATGAAACACACAGATATCATCAAGAGCTTGTCTCTGGAACAAAAATGCGCCCTGCTGAGCGGCGGCACGGTGTTCACCACCCGGGCGCTGCCGGGCAAGGGCATCCCGGCCATTACCCTGTCGGACGGCCCCAACGGCGTGCGCAAGCAGGCGGGCGCTGCTGACCATCTGGGCCTGAACCCCAGTGTGCCCGCCACCTGCTTCCCCACCTCGGCTACCGTGGCCAACAGCTGGGACCCGGAGCTTGGCGAGGCTGTGGGCGCAGCCATGGGCGAGGAAGCCGCAGCACAGGGCGTTTCGGTGCTGCTGGGCCCCGGCCTGAACATCAAGCGCAGCCCCCTGTGCGGCCGCAACTTCGAGTATTTCTCGGAGGACCCCTACCTTGCCGGTAAGATGGCGGCGGCCTACGTCCGCGGCATCCAGAAAAACGGCATTGCCGCCTGCCCCAAGCACTTTGCCGTGAACAGTCAGGAGCTGCGCCGCATGGCCTCGGATTCCATCGTGGACGAGCGCACCCTGCGGGAAATTTACCTGACCGGCTTCGAGATGGTGGTCAAGGAGGCGCAGCCCAAGACCATCATGTCCGCCTATAACCTTGTCAACGGCACCTACGCCAACGAGAACGCCCACCTGCTCATGGAGATCCTGCGCAGGGACTGGGGCTTTGACGGCGCAGTGGTCACCGACTGGGGCGGCAGCAACGACCACGCCCTCGGCGTAAAGAACGGCTCTACGCTGGAAATGCCCGCCCCCGGCGGGGACGCCATCCGGGAGCTGATGAAGGCGGTGCAGACCGGCAAGATCACCGAGGCAGACGTGGACGCCCGGCTGGAGGAGCTGCTGGAGCTGGTGTTCACCACCAAGGCGGCGGTGGACGCCGCACCCGGCAAGTTCGATGCCGACGCCCACCACGCACTGGCACGCCGGGCTGCTGCCCAGAGCATCGTGCTGCTGAAGAACGAAAACAGCCTGCTGCCCCTTGCAAAGGGGGAAAAGGTGGCGGTCATCGGCGACTTTGCCCAGACGCCCCGCTATCAGGGTGCAGGTTCCAGCGCCGTCAACTCCATCAAGGTGGATTCCTTCTTGGATTGCCTTGCCGAGAGCGGCCTGAACAGCGTCGGCTACGCCAAGGGCTTTGACCGGCAGGGCAAGCCCGACGAGGCACTGAAGGCCGAGGCGGTGCTGCTGGCAAAGAACGCCGATGTGGTGCTGCTGTGCATGGGTCTGGACGAGATCAAGGAGAGCGAGGGCATCGACCGCGCCGACATGAAGCTGGCAGAGAACCAGCTGGAGCTGCTGGCCGCTGTGGCGGCAGCGAACCCCAACGTGGTGCTGCTGCTGAGTGCAGGCTCCTCGCTGGAAAGCGATTGGGTCAAGGACTGCAAGGCGCTGGTCTACGGCTGCTTGGGCGGTCAGGCCGGTGCAGGCGCACTGGTCGAGGTGCTCACCGGCGCGCAGAACCCCTGCGGTAAGCTGGCTGAGACTTGGGCGCGCAGCTACGCCGACACCCCCGCAAAGGAGCATTTCGGCGGCGACGGTCCCACCGTGGAGTACCGCGAGGGACTGTATGTGGGCTACCGCTACTACGACACCGCCGGTGTGCCCACCGCCTTCCCCTTCGGCTACGGCCTGAGCTACACCAGCTTTGCGTACAGTGACCTGAAAGCAGACGAAACCGGCGTGACCCTGACTGTCACCAACACCGGCAGCTGTGCAGGTGCCGAGGTGGTGCAGCTGTATGTGGCAAAGCCGGATGCAAAAGTTTTCCGCCCCGTCAAGGAGCTGAAGGGCTTTGCCAAGGTGCAGCTGGAAGCCGGAGAGAGCAAGACCGTCACCATCCCGCTGGACGATAAGGCGTTCCGCTACTGGAACGTCAAGACCGACCGCTGGGAGGTAGAGGGCGGCAGCTATCAGCTGCTGGTGGGCGCTTCCAGCGCCGACATCCGCTTGACTGCCGCTGTCACGGTGGCGGGCACCGGCGCACCCGACCCCTACGCGGGCAAAGACCTTGCACATTACCGCACTGCACAGGTGCAGAAGGTGCCGGACGCGGAGTTTGAGGCGCTGCTGGGCCGTCCCATCCCGGAGAACAAGGTGCACATCGACCGCAACATGACGCTGGGCGAGATGGGGCACGGACGCAGCCCCATCGGCTGGCTGGCGGCTGCCGTGCTGGGCACCCTGCTGCGCCGCAGCATCAAAAAGGGCAAGCCCGACCTGAACATCCTGTTCCAGTACAATATGCCTCTGCGGGCGCTGGCCAAAATGACCAACGGCGCTATCAGCATGGGCATGGTGGACGGCATCGTGATGGAGCTGCAGGGCTTCTGGATCATCGGTCTTGTGCGGGTGATTTTTGAGGCCGTGAAGAACCTCGTGCTGAACAGCCGCATGGAAGAGCGCTTGAAAAACAGCTGAAAGGAAGCAGGCTATGAATTTCTGGAATAACTTTGCGGCAAAGCACCCCGCCGCTGCCAAGTGGGTGCGCGAGGGCGGCCTATTCGTCATCGTGTCCAACCTCATCACGGTGTTCAAGTACCTGCTGCTGCAATTTCTGCCCAAGGCCTTTGCAAGCCTGCCGGTGGTGGATTTCGGCTGGCCGGGCATCGATATTACCCTCTTCGGCGAGACCTTCAAGTGGAACATCCTCGGCTACGATGCCGCCCACGGCGGCCTGCCCTACTTCTGCGCCTACATGATCGCCATGGTCATCGGCGAGTGCATCAACTTCCCCATCCAGCGCAATTTTGTGTTCCGCAGCAAGGGCAATCTGGCAAAGCAGATCGGCTGGTATGTGCTGGCCTTCTGCATCATCACCTGCATCGTCAACTCCATCAACTGCATCTGGGTGGCGGTGGCCGGTCTGCTGGTACCGGACTTCATCTACAACATCGGCACCACGGTGCTCAACGGCGGCATCTCGATGGTCATCTTCTTCTTCGTGAACAAGATCATCTTCCCCGAAGGCGAAGCCGCAAAATAATCTGTCATCTTCTTTATTTTCATCATTTTCTTCATCCGAGCCAACAGGCCGTCCTCTTCCAGAGGACGGCCTGTTGGCATATTGAGTGGTTTTGGACGCTGCAAAGGACGAAATTTCGGTCATAGGGTAAGAATCTGCCCAAGGGTCTTGCACTTTGATGCTTTACTGTGGTAAAATCATGCCATGCTTTTATCATAGAGGAAAAAGCACCAAAGGGGGAACGTGTATGAGTGAGATCTGTATCATCGTCACCATCGTCGTCTATCTTGCGGCCATGCTTCTGGTGGGTTTCGCCTACAGCAAGACCAACAACGACAGCGCCGACTTCTACCTCGGCGGCCGGAAGATGGGGCCGCTGGTCACGGCTATGAGCGCCGAGGCCAGCGATATGTCCAGCTGGCTGCTGATGGGGATGCCGGGTCTGGCCTATCTGACAGGCATTGCCTCGCCGGGCTGGACGGCCATCGGCCTTGCGCTGGGTACCTGGCTCAACTGGCTCATCGTGGCCCGGCGGCTCCGCCGCTATTCGGCCAACCTCGACGCCATCACGGTACCGCAGTTCTTGTCGCTTCGCTTCCATGACCAGCGCAACCTGCTGAACGCTCTGGGCGCGGTCATCATCATCGTCTTTTTCGTGCCGTATACGGCCTCGGGCTTTGCGGCCTGCGGCAAGCTGTTCCACAGCCTCTTCGGCGTAGATTACATGGCAGCAATGCTGGTGTCGGCCCTCGTCATCGTGGGCTATACCATCCTCGGCGGCTTCCGCGCCGTCACCACCACCGACCTCATCCAGTCGATGGTCATGTCGCTGGCCCTCATCGCGGTGCTGGGCTACGGTATCGTCGTGGCCGGCGGCTGGGGCGCTGTGGTGGAGAACGCCCAGAGCCTTTCCGGCTACCTGACCATGGCGGCCAGCCACGACGCTGCCGCCGGGACCGCCGCCTCCTACAGCCTGCTGGACATCGTCTCCACCATGGCGTGGGGCCTCGGCTACTTCGGCATGCCCCACATCCTGCTCCGCTTCATGGCCATCG
>ENA-ORTI01003189-ORTI01003189.1-human-gut-metagenome-genome-assembly--contig:-NODE-3189-length-13165-cov-3.409077_pt1 | contig 13165 bp, 6 predicted proteins | sample MGYA00242071_ERZ509191 | MGnify/ENA primary metagenome ERZ509191 (study PRJEB26280, sample SAMEA2338832) | human gut metagenome | biome: human gut; feature: human-associated habitat; material: faeces...
GACGCCCGTATCAAGCCAGTAGCCCTCGTCGGCGGGGAGGGTCTGAAGACGGATTTCGAGGTCGCGGGGATTGACCGGGGTGCCGTCCACGGCTTCAATTTCATTGACGGCGAGTTCCCCCTCGTCCCGTGACGCCGCGTTGGGCGCGTCCGCAAGATCCGCCACCGTGAAGGCGAGCTTCACCGTATAGGGCAGACGGTTCCGGGCGTTGTTCCGCGCGGCGGGCGCGGCGAAATCCATCATGTAGAAGCGGGTGGTCGTCCAGCGCTCGGCCTCAATCTGCCGGAAGCCGATGGGGATTGGGCCGGAGAATTGGATGGCCTTGTGCAGTTCGCCGCCGGAGGGATTGTCCGTATCCGCTTCGAACCAGACCTGCGCTTGCCGGATCTGGCCGCCCGCGTCCATCGCGCCGATGAACCGGGCCGTGGACTTGAGGAACAGTGAGCCCGTATCAAAGGAAAAGCCTTCGAGATGGCCTTCGGACAGGGCGCAGAGGATGGCCCCGACCACCACGGTCGTCTTGGGATCGGTGATCTCGCCCCGGTTGTCGGCAAAGGGGTACCAGCTTCCCACCCGGAAATCGCGCATGGGGATGATGCGGTCCGCCGGGACGGGGAGCTTGGCGAAGAAACTGGAAATGATAGCGTGCCATTTGGAAGGCCGCCCGGTGAGCAGGAGCAGGTCGCAGTTGTAGGCGTGGATGACCTCGCACAGGTTGGCGAGGATCTGGCCGAGCGTGTTGCGGATGGTCCGATCGATGGCCCGTGGATCGATGCGCAGGCCCACATCCATGAGGCTGAACGGCTTTCCGGTCTGGCGCTCCACGGTCTCGTTGATGTACTGGATGAGCGCGGCGGAAGGCTGTTCCGGCAGGCCTTCCGTTTCGGGAGACGCGTGATCGGATTCCTGCGGGGCGTGCTCGGGCCGGAAGAACGCGGACAGCTTGCGTTCCTGCACGCCGCCCACGAGCAGATCCGCCTGTTCGTAGCCTTCAAGCATCCGGGTGACGACCGGGCCGGCGATCTGGCGGGCGAACTGGGTGCGCAGGGCCCGGTTGCGCTGCGAGCCGCCCACGGTATCCCGCCCGAAAAGCTGGCCGAGGAGGTTGCGGGGATCGGAAAGGCCCGTGGCCTGACCGATGCAGGGCAGGACGTGCTGTTCGACGATCTCGCGGATCACGTCGTCGCCCGCGATGTTGAAGCCGTCGCGGAATGCCATGTGCGGCTTGATGCGGGCGGCGGTGGCCTCATCCCCGGTGACGGCGAAGGTGGTGATGCTCAGATCGATGGTTCCGCCGCCGATGTCCACGTTGGCGATGCGCAGGGAGGGCGCGTCCGCGCCGCGTTTGCGGCCCATGAGCGCGAAGAAGTGGCGGGCGTCGCCCTGAAACTTTTCGGTGATCTCGTTGTAGAGGTAGACGAGCTGGGTGCAGGTGGCCTCATCCCAGCTGCAACGGACCTCAGGGCTGACCCGGTAGTCCGGGCGGGTGTCCCGCATCCCCTGTTTGGTCGTATACCACTGCCCCCATCCGAGGGTTTCCCAGATCATGCGCACTGCCCACGTCACCCAGCGGCGGTAGATCCGCTGTTCGGCGATGGGCATGGCGCTCGGCACGGTGAAGATGATCCGCTTGAGGCGGCGGGGCACGTCGGGCTGTTCGCGTTCGCCGCGCTGGGCCGGGGAGTTGATGGTGGCGAGCGCGTGCATGATGATCTCGCTGAGGAGGAACATCATGGTCGAGCTGCGGGTGAAATGGGCCTCGAACGCCACTTCGGGCTGCTGGGTGCGCAGGATTTTGGGGCGCGGGGAGAGGCCCGGATCGTCGAAGCAGCACAACGGCGTGCCTTCGCGGTTGATCTGCTGGATGAACACGCCCCGGGTGACGGGCGGCTCCAACTCGGAGCCTGTGCCCCACGCGTTGAAGCGCCATTGCTGGGCGCGGGGGGACTCGTCCCACAGGTAGCGTTTGGGGCTGGACATGCCGGTATTGCCTTCCGCACCCACGGAATGCTGGGCGAGCCGGGCGGCTTCGGGGCCGACGCGCACCACCGAGGGCCAGACAAAGGCCGGGGTGCTGCGGCCCGAGCGGGCGCTCAGGCGCGGATTGCCGAAGGTGGCTTCCGCGAACTCGATGCGCGTGGCGAAGGGGCCGGTATAGGTGCGATCCGGCTGGCTCAGATCCCGGATCTGGAGCAGGTAGCTGTCGTTCAGGTTGGTCTGGCGCTGGGGGAGGGTTTCCACGAGCATCCCGGTGGAGCGGGAGTTGCCGAGATCGAGCACGAGATCCACGTCCACGGGCGTCAGGTGGGCGGGGTCCACCACGCGTACGGTGGGGACGGTTCCGCTTGCGGCGAGCGCCTCAAGGAGCGTCAGGTACGTGGCGAGGTGCTCCATGATGAACGGCGTATTCTCGCGCCATGTGGTCCGCCCGTTGTGGCGCGCGGTCTGGTGGGCATCGTAGATTTCGGCGATCCATTCGTCGACCCACAGCGTATTGAGGAACCACGCGTTGTCGCGGCTTTTGGGCGAAAGTGCGAAACGGGCGTTCTCCGCCACGTCGTCGTCGCACAGGGCGAAATACTGGCCCGTGGGCTGTTCGCGCTCCTCAATGGTCGTATCGAACAGGAAGGTCAGGCGGTAAGCGCCATCGGAATCCTCGCGGCTGACGTGCAGGCGGGCCCAGTTGCTCGGCCCCTTTTCGCATTTGAACGCGCCGTCCTTCCATTGCTCGTTGGAGAGCCGCAGGAAGGGCACGGGAACCCAGCGCCCCGTGAACGCTTCAAGAGCCCGGTTCGCGTCGATCTTGTAGTCGTAGTCGCCGGGCTGCCCGGTGTCGTCCAGCGGCACGGGGACGAGCTCCACTTGCCTGCGGGCCGAGGCGATGGCCGATTCCCCGGTTTGCGGGATTTCACGGAAATACGCCCAGAACCTGCCGAGGCTCTTCGCGTCGAGGCGGCAATCCAGAAACTGCGGGCAGCCGCCCGGTATGATGCTCACTGCTGACGTGTAGTTCATAGGGAGTCCTTACAAATGGGGGCGAGGAGGGGAATCTTTCCGGGGAAAGCGGAACATCCCCCACCTTTCCCCTTACCGCCCTCTCGAAACTTCACCGCGTTCCCCAAAAAGGCTTTCGGAAGCCGAAGGCGGGCAGGGCGGTATGAAAAAATGTCCGCGTGGCGTCCGTATCCCGGAGCCGCGCCGTAAAAGTTTCTCCTATGCGTCCCGGAATGGCAACCTGTTGCGCTGAGAAATGGGCGGCCCTTCATTCTTTGTACCCAGCCTTTCAATGAAACTTTTCTCAGGGAACGCTGGGAATATGGATTCAATAAACACAAAAGTCTTTGGAAAAGGAGGGATGGGGTTTTGGGAAGGGAGGGAAAAGCTTTTCTTCAGAAAAGTTTTCCCTCCCTTCCCCAATGCCTTTGTGCCGTCTAATCCCTGAAAAACTTCGCGCTCCACGGGGAGTTGTCGCCCTTGTTGCGGCCGTAGCACATGGCGTCGTTGCCCGCGCCGGGGCTGCAATCGATGCGGAGGCCGTTGAAACTGCCCCGTGAATTGCGGCTGGTGGCGTCTCCGGTGTCGATGTGCAGCCTGCCGTTCTGCATCTGCGCGTCGGCCCGGCCCGTGTAGGTCTTGCCCTGGCGGTCGATGATGGTGATCTGCCCCTTGCCGTTCTTGCCGAAGCAGAAGCGGACCTTGATCGGGTTGCCCCGCGTGTCCGAAAGCCCGGTGCGGCAGTTCCAGCAGCCGTCGAGGAAGTCCATCGACTTGTCGTCCTTGTCCGGCAACTTCATGGGATCGCCCTTCTTCGGGGTTTCCTTGGGGGGTTCCGGCTTGGGCTCTTCCTTCTTCGGCGCGGGCTGTTCTTTCTTGGGTTCCGGTTTGGGCTCGGGCTTCGGCTCCTCCTTGGGAATGGTGGTCAGATCGCCGAGCAGATCGCCCAGATCCTTGGGCGGCTCGGCGGGCGTTTCCACTTTGGGTTCCTCGACGGCTGGCGGCGCGGGGGGCTGGCAGGCTTCGGCGCGCTTCTGGGCCGCTTGGCGCAAGACTTCGAGTTCGGCGCGCAAAGCCGTCAAATCCGCTTCGGACAGGCCGGGGTCCGCTGGCTGCACGGCAGGCTGAGGGGTTTCAACGGCGGGCGTCCTTGCGCACCCTGCGGGCAGGGGGAGGGGAGGGACCCACGGGAAGAGGAAGTGAAGGCCCCAGAACAGCAACAGTGCGAGGAGCAGGCCGAGCAGGAGCATGAGGAGCTTTTTCCACCACGGCTCGCCTTCCACCACAACCGTGGGCGGGAGCGGGGCGACGATGGGGCGTTCCGTCACTTCGCCTTCGCGGACGATGCGATCCGGATCGCCGGATGCGCCGCTGGCGAGAGGCGTTTGCGGCTCGGGGGAGAACGGCGTGGCTCCCATTGCATAGATGCCTTCCTGCGCCGTGGAGGAAGAAAGGGCCATGCCCCAGCAGACCAGCACGGGCTGCGGCGGGCTTGCGGGCTCGCCCGAGGGGAGGGAGGCGTACAGGCATTCCTGCGTGGGGAAACGGGTAGCCAGATGCAGCATGGTGCCGCACAGGCTTTTATAGGGATCGCTGTCCGTCTGAAGGCTGGCGGCCAGCTCTTCAATATCCGAAAGGAGGCCCTGCAACCGCGTTTTAACGGCTTCCTGCGTTTCTGCGGGAAGCTCGGCGAGGGGCTGCACGGGGCCCGACGTGTACCAGTCCACCGCCGTTCCCTGCGGGTCCATGAGCGGCTCGGCCAGCAGACGGGCGTGGGCTTCCCCGAGATGGGTCCGCAGCAGCCCGCTCAGCTGGGCGTGGCAGGCATAGACCTGCGAGCCCTGGAACGCCAGTGCGCGGTAATCCCCCTTCCGGGTGGAGAGAATGAAATATCCGGCCATATCTGACTATCCTTGTTCAGGAACGGTTCATTGGTGTTCGGTGAAGGGGATGCCCTTCTCGCGCAGGAAGCCCATGATGGCGTCGCTGCCGAGCGCGGTCTGAGTCTGGCGGTTGGAGTCCGCGTCCAGCCTGATGAAGGTGTTGATGCCGATGACGTCGCCCTTCTCGTTGACCAGCGGGCCGCCGCTGTTGCCCTGTGAAACCACGGCGGAATGCACGATGTTGCGGGGCGAGGTCTGGAGGATGGCGTTGACCACGCCGTCGGTGAACACGACCTCGGGGACGGCGTTGAAGTCGCCCCTGAGGAGCCGCAGGTAGGCGGGGTCCTGTTCGGAAACGAGGGCGGGGAAGCCCCATGCGCTTACCTTGTCGGTCCGGTTGACGGTCGGGGACAACGGAAGGGCGGGAACCTGATCCCCTTCCACGAGCATCACCTTGATGATCGCGAAATCGTATCCCGGCGTATCGCTGCGCGCGACGACCATGCCCCGGCGTGCTCCGCGCAGGTTGGCGTTGGTCACCATCACCATATCGTCGATGGCGTTTGCCACGACGTGGCGGTTGGTCAGCACATGATCGGGATTGATGAAAAAGCCGGTCCCCTGCTGCGCGCCGCCGGGGACCGGCGCGAGAATGAGTACCGTACCTTGTTCGAGGCGCTGCGGGATGGTGAGCGTAGACAGATCCACGGCCTTTGCCGGAACCGTGGCGTTGGCGGAAGGCAGGGGCGGGAGGGAGATGCCGGGGACCGCTTCCCCGGGCTGGTTTTCCGGAACGTCCTTGCCGGGGGTGGTTTCTCCGGCGTCCTGTTTCGCATCCGTCTTTCCGGCATTGCCGTCAAAGAAGGCTTTCAGCTCGCACGGCGTCAGTTCCAGCAAACCCTGCCAGAACGCTTTTTCGCGGAGCAGGTTGGCCCATTCCGCCTTGCGTGCCGCCTCTTCGGGGGACTCCGCCGCAACCGGGGGCGTTTCCGGGGCAACGGGCTGTTCCTGGGCCGTTTTTACGCAGGAGCGCAGCAGGAAAAGCAGGAGTACGCCCAGCAGGATGCCGAGGAGCAGGGCTCCGAAGAGGCCCGCCTTGCTACGCCGGATGATGACGTTTCCCGCCGTTGCCCCGGCAATACCTGCGGCGGTTCCGGCCGCCGTTCCGGTCGCGCCCGCTGTTCTTGTTCCGGCGGAAGGGCCAGCCGCACGGCCCGCACCGGGAACGGCATTGCGTGCCGCCGTCCCGGCAACCGCTGCGGCGGAAGCTCCCGTTGCAGCCGTTGCCGCTCCAGTCACACCGGAGGGCGTTTCCCCGTTTTCCGGCTCGCCCCAGAGTATCGGGGCCGTGGCTTCGTCCGTGCCTTGCGGGAGCAGGCCCCAGTTGACGAGCACGGGATGGCCGTTGACGACGAAGACATTGTCCGCCGAAGGGATGAACAGCGCCTTGCGGAGCAGGACGCCGCCGGGCGTGTCGTCGAGATGGGGGGTGACGGCTTCCCGCGCCCGGCGCAGGGCAGCCCGCGCCTGTTCGGCTTCTCCCGCGTCGAGGCGGGAGAGGGGGGTGCCGACGCCTTCCAGCGGCGTATACCAGGAAATGGAGGCGTGGCCCGCCGGTGTGGCCTGCCCGGTAACGGGTTCGGCCCACAGGGTGCCGAACCGCCCAAGGCCGATTTTTTTCAGATAGGCCTGCAACGCTTCGTACTGCGAAGGGAGCGCGCCCTGTTCCGTATGCAGGGCGGCGAAAGCCGACGTATCCGAAGCCTGTATGAAATGAAGAGGATTACCCATAGTTGTACCTTCGGTGAAATGGCACGGAGGCGTTGGGGAAGGGAAGGAAAACTTTTATGTTATCGAATCCCTGCCCCTAACATTCCATAAAGCAAGGGATCTTGGGAATGATGGATACTTTAAAACGCAATGTTCCGGAAACTCCCGCCGAGCAGCCTTCCTTCCCTCCCCCGATCCGTTCCCCACTAACCCTGAGCGAGCATCACCTTGTCCATCTGCAGCTGGATCTCGTCGAGATCCGACTTCACCGCGGTGAGCTGCGCCGTGGATTCCTTGTATGAGCCCACGCCGTTGGAAAGGTTCTGCAACTGGTCGCCCGTCTGCTTGCGCGTGACGGTTTTCGTGGTCTTGCTGGTCTTCTTGGATGTCGTGGCCACGGTCTGTACCGGGGGGATCGGGCGGCTGGCCTTCTTTGCCTCGACGGTCAGCACCTGCCGGTATTCGGCTTCGCGCTTGTCGGCCTCGCTGAGCGTGCTGCCCAGAATGGCGGACGCCTCGGCAAGCCCACTCTTGATTTCGGCATAACGCTGATCGAGTTCGGCGCGGGTGATGCGCTTGGCCTTGTAGTCCTCAAGGGCGGCCCTGAACTTCGCGCTGTAGCAGTTGTAGGCCACCTGCCCTGCGGCGGTTACGCGGTTCAGGGAATTGACGTCGGCATTCAGGTCGCGGGCATAGCTGGCGAGGCGGACGCGGTCGTCCCTCTCGTTGTTGTACTTGGCGACGAGATAGCTCGCCCCGGCCCCGGCTCCCGCGCCGATGGCGGCCCCGGCCAAAGCGCCTTCCGCCTTCCCGGTCTGGCTCGCGCCGATGACCGCGCCGAGCAGGGCACCCATCGTCGTGCCCATGACCATTGTGGTGTTGAAGCTCTTTTCGGCGCTGCGCAGATCGGCGATGGGCTGGTAGCAGTCGGGATAGTAATGCACGTCCGTCGTCTGCGCGCCGTATTTGCTGGCGCAGCCCGTAGCCAGCAGGCTGCAAAGGCACGTCATGACGATGCAGTAAAGCGCTCCTTTCCGGGTGGTGAAGCTTCCCTTCATGCCTGTCTCCATGCGTTGCGGGTTATGTACAAAGAAAAATCTTTATTCATCAATGGTTCGGTGCCCGAAGTACTCGTCCCCTTCCGGCGTCAGTGCGATGTCGTTGGAGACGTGGTCGGTGACGCGGCAATAGCCGAAGTTCAGCCATTCGTCCACGACGTCGTTGAGCGTGGAATGAGAGAACCCCGCCTGTTCCGCTTCGTCCAGCAATTTGGGGAAGACTCCGGACGGAAGCGGCTTCGGGGCGTTTCTGAGCGCCTTTCTGAGCCATGATTCGGCGGATTGGAAATCGTGCACGGGGAATCCTTTCCGGGCCGGGCCCGGCATCTGTCGTATTTTTTGGGGAATGGTATGCCGTTTCACCAAAATCAGCAATGTGATGCCGTAAGGGGGGACGCCGGGGCGGTCGGGAACGTGCCGCGTATGCATGGCCGCTTCCCGTATTTTCGTTTACGGCGTGACGGGAGGGACCCGGAGCGGGAAGTCGCCGGGCCGCCGTTCTTTTGCGAACGGGACAACGCGGCATGAAAACGTAAAGAGCCCGGGCAGGGCCCAGGCTCTTCGCGTGGAGGAGGCAACCGAGAGGAGATAGCGGAGAAGCGCAGAACGTGAAGGAGGCCGTTGGCCGGGAGGGGAACAGGGGAGGCCCCTGTTCCCTTCCCATGCTTCTTTATTGATCTTCAGGATCGTCCACGGAGGCGACGCAGAGGGCATTGTCCCCTTCGTAGGGTGCGCAGCCTTCGATGGCGATTTCGGAATCGCGGTCGCCGAGCGCGGCGGCACCGGGCATCCGGAAGGCATTCACATCAATGCGCTCAATGGGCGTTTCTTCCTGCTTGCCGAGCTGCGGGACCCACTCGTAGGGCACGCGGTAGGCGCGGTAGACCATGTTCATGGGCAGCTTCTGGCCCCAGTAGGGCGAGATGAATTCCCAAACCAGCTCGTGATCCTTGGTGACTTCGGGGGAAGCCCAATCGATGCGGTTATAGGCTTCGTCGACCATGGAACGGATCAGCGCCGCGCACACCTTGCATTCGTCGAGTACGATGTGGAACGCCACGGACGAAATGGCGCGGAACTGAGGAATGCGAACGCCTTCAACCCGGCTGATCAGTGCCGTGTTGTAGTTTTTGCCACCCACCAGCAGCTCGGCGTCCTCGCCGATCCGCACGATGTCCGCGCCGGTCAGGACCAAGCGCTTGAGAAGATCTTCCACCGGAACCTCGTCTTGTCGGTTTTTGGTTGCGGAAGGAGTTTTCGTCATGAGGATTGCCTCCCAGGCTCTCTCTTCGTATCGGTTGATGTCCCTTAGATCCGGCTGAGCCGTTCCCCGCAGTAGGGACAGAACTCGATGTCATTCATGGGCAACGGACGACTGCACGCCTCGTTGGTGCAGATGCGCGGAACCGGCCCGAGCTCCACGATGAGCTCGCCTTCGCGGACGGTTTCCATCTTCCTGGTTTCCTTGTAGTCGGCGGTCTTGAGCACACGCTTGACGATGCCGGCCACAGGAGCCAGAACGGCTTTTTCCTGCTTCATGATGGACACGTTGAACAGTTCTTCGCCCTCCTCGACGATGTCGCCGGGATGGACGTACATCACCCAGAGGTCGCCGTTGCTCGGCGCGCCGACCTGATACTTGTCCGTAGGATCGGCCATCACCGCGCCCCCGGCGCCGCCGTTCTTGGGCGGGGCGACCTTGATGAGCTGGCTGAAGATTTCCGAGTCAAGCACGAAGCGGACCATGGATTCGCCCGCGTCGTTGGCCGGGGACATGCTCACCAGCAGGAACTGGTGCGGCTTGCCGGACGTATCCACAAAGTTGATTTCCTCGCCGACGGAGCAGCCTTCAAACCAGACGGGCAGCGGCAGCCGGTTGGGATCGCCGTATTTGGCACGGAACTGAACCGTCTTCACGGCGTCGCCGGGATGGTTCAGGTACATGACCATTTCTTCTTCCGTGGGTTCGCGCTTGATGATGTCGCGGAACGCCTTGCGCTCAGCCTCAATGTCCATGTCGGTGAGCTTTTCCAGCGGCGAATGCGTGGTCCGGTCGGCAATGGCCTGCTTCCATGCGTTGCCGAACGCGCTCTCATACACCCAATCCGGCGGGAAGCCCAGAGGCAGCTTGCCGAATTTGCCCAAAAGGAGGTTGCGGAACGCGTCGTTGCAATCCTGATAGAGGGCGAGGCGGGCCGCGCGGGTGCCTTCGCTGAGTTCGGCTTCGTCGGGCACGTCGTTGACGCGATCAAGCACGCCGAGCAGGTATTTGACCTCTTCTTCGCCGCCGCGCTTGTACGCGCCGGTCACGGCGAGGAACGCGGTGTTCCACGTGATCTGGGAACCGGGGGTCACGTCGTGGTAACGGACGAGCTTGCGGGTCCCGGCAAGGAACTTGAGCATGTAGGGCAGCAGGTGGATGTAGCCCTGCTTGAGCGCGCCTTCCTGCGACGAGGAGGTCGCGCCGCCGGGCATGGCGTGCTCGGTCACGTCGTTGTCGATGCCCTGGAAGTACGGAGCGCAATAGCGGTCGTAGTAGGGGATGACCTGCTTGAGCACGAAGTTGGCGTCGCGCACCATATCCTTGTTCATGGCGGTCTTGAGGCCGAGTTCGCCTTCCATGTAGGCAGCGGTGGCGAGGGTGTCGCCCTGGCCGTAGCTGCGGACGCATGCGCCGAGGTTCGTATCCACGATCTGGACGCCAGCCTTGGCAGCCGCGCCCACGGAGGGAACGAAAAGGCCGTCCGTCATATGGCGGTGGTAGTGCAGCACCAGCTCGGGCCACCGTTTGCGCAGCGCCGTGACCACTTCGGTCATGAAGCGGGGCGGGCATACGCCGGCCATGTCCTTGAGGCCAAGGATGATATGGCGGGAGACTTCCTTTTCGCTCATGCCGGCCACATCGCCGCACACGGAAAGGACGTTCTCGGCCACGCCGAGGTAGTGATCAACGTCAAAGCCGTTGGCCCACGACATGGAAATGGCGGGTTCGAAGACCACGTCCCTGCGGCTCAACGCGACTTCGGCGAAGGGACGCATGTTGTCGATGTGGTTCAGGAAGTCGAAGCAGCGGATGATCTGGAAGTTGTCGCAGATCATTTCGCCGGTCAGGCGCATGAGGTTCTTGGGCTGCGGGCTGTAGCCGAGCACGTTGGTCGAGCGGATCAGGATCTGCTTGAGGGTCTTCGGGGCGAACTTGTTCCATTCCTTCGCCTCGGTGAAGGGGTAGGTCATGTTCGCCATCATGGCGACGTGGAAGTGCGCGCCGCCGCCGTTCTCAAGGGAGAAAAAGCCGCAGTTGTCCAAGTAGGGCCCCACGAGGCGGTCTTCGGCGAGGCGGAAGCGGTTGCCGCTGTTGGATTGGGTGCTGTCGCGGGTGGTCGTGTCCGTGAAGTGGACACGGCCGCTGTCGCGGACGTAATCGAGCAGGGCCACGCGGTCGCCGTGCGGATAGGGAGAGGGCTCTTTGCGTACTTTGGAGGGGATGGCAGGGAGCACCACATCCTGACGCGGCAGGCGGGGCGTGGTGTGGGAACGGTATTCGCCGAGCTGGACGAAGGGGTTGTAGCCCTTGGCCGAGATTTCCGCGATGAGCTTGGCGAGGCGTTCGCTTTCCGGCGCGAGGTCGGCGTATATCATGAGCTCGGGCGCGGACGGGATGAAGCCCGTGTCGAACATGCCCGCCCGGAAGGCCGGGTGCTTGAGGACCTGACGATAGAAGGGGATCGTGGTCTTCACGCCGCCGACCATGTATTCGGTCAGGGCGCGGTCCATGATGCCGAGCACTTTCTGCCAGTCGCGGCCATAGGCGATGAGAAGCGAACCGGCGGAGTCGTAGTTCGGGGGGAACTCGTACCCGGCGGAAAGGTTGGAGTCGATGCGCACGCCGGGGCCGCCGGGCGACACGTAGCGGGTAATCAGGCCGGAGTTCGGGGCGAAGTTGTTCTGCGGGTCTTCGCAGTTGATGCGGACCTGCATGGCGAAGTGGGACGGCTTGGTGTTTTCTTCGGTCAGGCGCAGCTTCGCGCCGAAGGCCACGGCGATCTGCTCTTCGACGAGGTCGACGCCGTAACGGCTTTCGGTGATGCCGTGTTCCACCTGAAGGCGGGTGTTCACTTCGATGAGGTAGGGTTCACCCTGCGGGGTGACGAGGAACTCCACCGTGGCGAGGGAGTAATAACCCACCTCGCGGACCAGCATACGGGAGTATTCCTTCAGGCGTTCGCGCAGCTCGGGCGTGATGCCCGCCCACGGGGACGGGGTGATTTCCACGAGCTTCTGGTGGTTGCGCTGCACGGAGCAGTCGCGTTCGTCAAAGGCGAACACGTTGCCGTGCTGGTCGGCGATGACCTGGATTTCGATGTGGCGGACCTGTTCGAGGTACTTTTCCACGTACAGGCGGGGGTTGCCGAAGGACGCCTGCGCCATGGCGGAGGCCTTAAAAAAGGCATCTTCCAGTTCGCTTTTTTCACGAACAAGGAAAATGCCGCGCCCGCCTCCGCCGCCCTCAGCCTTCAGCATGATGGGGAGGGTGATTTCGTCGACGACCTTGCGTGCGGCGGGCACGTCGACCGCGCCTTCCGAGCCGGGCACCACGGGGATGCCGAGCCGCTTGGCGATCTTGCGGACCTGCACCTTGTTGCCGAGCAGGTTCATGGAGTCGGCTTTGGAGCCGATGAAGGTGATGCCCGCCTCTTCGCATTTCTGGGGGAACCGCTCGTCTTCCGACGCGAAGCCCCAGCCGGGATGGATGGCGATGATACCGCGCTGCTTCGCCTTGGCGATGATGAGATCGAGATCAAGGTACGCGCGAGGATCGGAACCGAGCAGGAGCAGTTCCTGCGCGGACGAAGCGGCCGGCGCGGCCTTGTCGATGTCGGTGGCGGTCATTACGGGCACTGCGGCGAAGCGTTCACGGATGGCCCGGCAGATTCGACGTGCCGGAATGCCCCGGTTGGCTACGAGTATGGGCTTGCCCCGAACTTCGTCCAGTACCTGTTCAAACGTCTTGGCGGCCATGCTTTCAACCTTTTCAATAAAGAAATGTTTAGACCCGGCAAAAGCCGGTCTTGTTCAGGACGCACCCCGAAACGGCATCGGGGACACCTGTGATCCGCCTCCGCACCGCTGCGGAAGGCCGTTCCCGGCGCCGCGCATGGCGCTTCGCGTCACGGCTGCATGGGAGGGCGGTCCAACCGAAGGCTCCCGGAAAGGAAACTGTTTGTTCCCTTACGATTTCGCAGGCGCAACCCGCCGAAATCGTCCAGCCCTTCAAGAATGCCTGTGTGGCGTTCCTGTTCGTCGGGGCCGTCCGTCAGAAGGACCGTTTGCCCGAGGAAGGCGAGGTGGCGTTCAGCAAGTGAACGCCACGCGTTTTTCCCCTTGGCGTCAATCTCTTCGACATAACAGAAAAAGATACGGCTCACAAGTCGCATCCACAGTCCCGCAACGGAAAGCGGC
>ENA-ORTI01003190-ORTI01003190.1-human-gut-metagenome-genome-assembly--contig:-NODE-3190-length-13162-cov-4.119707_pt1 | contig 13162 bp, 10 predicted proteins | sample MGYA00242071_ERZ509191 | MGnify/ENA primary metagenome ERZ509191 (study PRJEB26280, sample SAMEA2338832) | human gut metagenome | biome: human gut; feature: human-associated habitat; material: faeces...
TCTTATTTCTTTCCTGCCAATATCGTAGGCAGCCTGACAAACATCCGCGAGCAGAATGCGTTTCGCGTAACCCCGTTGAAAAACGTCGGCACTTGAATCTTGCAAGCAAAGCGCAGGAAGATTCTTAGTGTCCGCTACGTTTTTTGCAGAGCGCAAGCGTGGGTAAGCGGAATGCATCTGCGAACGGATGCGTTCTAGTAACCTACCGTGGTACTTCCACCATGATATATGCTTCTACGATATCCAGCTCCTGCATCTTGTCAAAGCCTTCGAATACGAGACCACACTCATATCCGGCCTTAACTTCCTTGACATCATCCTTGAAACGCTTCAGGGATGCTAAATCTCCCTCGAAGATCTGCTCGCCTTCTCTGGAAATACGAACTTTACATCCGCGTTCCATCACACCGTCAAGTACATAAGAACCGGCAATATTACCGACACCGGATGCCTTAAAGATCTGACGGATTTCTGCATGACCGATAACTTTCTCCTCAAATACAGGATCAAGCATACCCTTCATGGCAGCCTCTACATCCTCGATCGCATTGTAAATAACCTTGTACAGACGGATATCTACACCCTCATTATCTGCGGTAACTTTTGCAATCGGGTCCGGACGGACATTAAATCCGATGATGATCGCATTGGATGCGGAAGCAAGAATAACATCAGATTCGTTGATTGCGCCGACACCACCATGGATCACTTTTACAACCACTTCTTCATTGGACAGTTTCACAAGTGACTGTTTCACTGCCTCAACAGAACCCTGTACATCCGCTTTTACAATAATATCAAGTTCCTTCATATTTCCGGACTGGATCTGGGAGAACAGATCATCCAGTGACATCTTTGCCTTGGTATCTTCGATCAGGCGGTTCTTTTCCTCTGAAATATAAGTATCTGCAAATGATTTTGCTTCCTTATCGGAATCGCAGACAACAAATGTCTCTCCGGCTGCCGGTACACTGTTTAATCCGAGGATCTCTACCGGTGTGGAAGGAGTTGCCTTCTTCACACGCTGTCCCTTGTCATCGATCATGGCACGGACTTTACCGTAGCTGCTTCCACAGGCAATGGAATCTCCGACATGAAGTGTTCCTTTCTGAACCAGAACCGTTGCTACCGCACCACGTCCCTTATCCAGCTGTGCCTCAATGACCAGACCTCTTGCATTACGGTTTGGATTTGCTTTCAGTTCCATCACTTCTGCAGTCAGAAGGATCATTTCCAGAAGATTGTCGATACCTTCCTTAGTATGTGCAGAAACCGGACAGAAAATCGTACTTCCACCCCAGTCTTCCGGAATCAGTTCGTATTCGGAAAGCTCCTGCTTTACTTTTTCAATGTTTGCACTCGGCTTATCAATCTTGTTGACAGCAACGATGATTTCTACACCGGCAGCCTTTGCATGGTTGATTGCCTCGATGGTCTGTGGCATAACACCATCATCTGCAGCGACAACCAGGATTGCAATATCGGTAGAATTTGCACCACGCATACGCATTGCGGTAAATGCCTCATGACCAGGAGTATCCAGGAATGTGATCTTCTGTCCATTGATGGACACCACAGATGCACCGATATGCTGGGTAATACCACCGGCCTCGCGGTCTGTCACACGTGTGGAACGGATCGCATCCAGCAGGGATGTTTTACCATGATCGACATGACCCATAACACAGACAACCGGTGGACGTGGAACCAGATTCTTCGGATCTTCTTCATCCTCTTTTAAGAGTTCCGCGATGACATCAATCTTCTCCTCCGGCTCGCAGATAAAGTTAAACTCCAGTGCGATTTCTTCCGCTGTCTCAAAATCTACTTCCTGATTTACCGTTACCATTTCACCCTTCATAAAGAGTTTTTTTACAATGGCAGATGGCTGCAGTTTCATCTTGTCTGCCAGATCACGGATTGTCATCTTTTCCGGAAGTGTGATCGTCTTGATTACATTTTCATCTTCCTTCGGCTTCGGCTGCTGCTGTGGTTTCTTTCTGCCGCCGTGCTTCTCAAGGTTTACATAATTTTCCTGTTTCTTTCCGCCGAGTTTATCATGATCTTTCCGATGATTATTGTTGTTATTGCGGCGGTCATTATTTCCACGGGAGTCCTTTCCGCGGATTTCTTCCGGTGCTGCAACTGCTGCCGGCTCTTTACTGAAACGGTTCTTTCTGCCGTTATTGTTTCTGTCGTTCTGTGGACGGCTGTTGTTTCTGTCTCCGTTCGGACGATTGTTATTATTTCTATCTCCCTGATGACGGTTATTATTTCTCTCCCCGCCTCTGTCATTGTTTCTGTCATTCTGCGGTCTGTTGTTTCTCTCGCCACCGGAATGATTGTTGTTTCCGCGGTTTTCCTGGCTGTTGCGGGTATTAGTGTTTTCTGCCGGTTTATTGTTTGCCGGCTTACTTACTTCAAGATCCGCTGTCGGCGAAGGCGTACGCTCACTGATCGGACGCATTGCACGCTCCCCGACTGGACGCGGACGAATGATGCTGTGCTGTGCCGGACGCTTATTGTCCTCCCGTCTTCTGTTATTACCGTTTCCATTTCCGTTTCCACGGTTGTTGTTATTTCCGTTTGCCGGCTTTCTGGACTGTTTGCTGTACTGTGCATTAAATACGGCTGTGATGCTGGATTTCTTCTTTGGACGTTCCTTTCCATCCGCTGGTTTTCCTGCACCAGTCTTTGCAGCTTCCGTTTTTTTTGCATCTGCTGCCGATTTTGTCTCTTTTGCAAAAGCTCCGCGGATCAGTGCCTGTGCTTCATCTTCCATATTGCTGGATGCACTTTTTCCGTCAAACTTTGTATTTTTTAATTTATCCAAAATATCCTGTGATTTTATATTTAACTCTTTCGCGAGTTCATGAACTCTCATTTTTGCCATAAATGAATTTACCTCCGTTATTCAGTTTTATATTTTTATACGGTGCGCTCTTTGAGCTTCTTTTCTACGGCTCTCGCCAGATTCTCATCTGTCACGGCAAGTGATGCACGGAATTCTTTTCCGATACAGCGTCCAAGTGCTTCCTTGCTTCCGTAACAGTAGCATGGCACATGGTAAAAATCCGTCATATTACAAAAACTCTTTTTTGTGTTCCCGGATGCCTCCACAGAGACAATCACGAGATATGCATGACCTGTTTTTACTGCTTTTTCTGTAGAAAACTCACCGCTTACAACATTTCCCGACTTTGCGGCTATGGAAAGCATGGATAATACGCTATCATGCAAGTGTACTCATCTCCTTTTCCAGACTCTCATACACTTCCTGTGGAATTGCAGTCTTTAAGGAGCGCTCAAGTCCCTTGTTTTTTCTTGCCAGGCGAAGACACCCAGGATCTGCACAGATGTATGCTCCACGGCCGTTTTTACGACCGGTGGCATCCAGCATAATCTCATTTTCCGGTGTCTTAATTACCCGGATCATTTCTTTTTTTTCCTTCATTTCATTACAGGCGACACACTTACGCAATGGAATTTTTTTATTTGCCATAATTACTCCTCAAAAGAAGTCTCATCTGCTGATGTTTCTTCTACCGGCGCTTCTTCTGTTGATGCTTCTGCTTCGGTAGGAATTTCTTCTGTGGCATCCGGATCTTTGTAATATCCTTCCTCATCATACTCATAATTATCATCATACTCATCGTCTTCATAATCATTTTCGTAATCAAGGAAATCTCCGGACTCTCTTGCCTGCGTCTCACTCTTGATATCAATCTTAAATCCAGTCAGGCGGGCTGCCAGACGGGCATTTTGTCCTTCCTTACCAATAGCAAGCGATAACTGGTAATCCGGAACCACAACTTTTGCTGCTTTCTCGTCAGCGTCCGCAATAACGGAAATAACCTTTGCAGGACTTAATGCATTCTGAATCAAAATTGCAGGATTCTCATCCCATGTAATGATATCAATTTTTTCTCCGCGCAGCTCATTAACGATCGCATTGACACGTGCTCCGTTCATTCCGACACATGCGCCAACCGGATCTACATCCGGATCGTTCGACCATACCGCGATTTTTGTACGGCTTCCTGCCTCACGTGAGATTGCCTTAATTTCAACAATACCATCCCGCACTTCGGAAACCTCTGACTCAAAAAGTCTCTTGACAAGCTCCGGATGTGTTCTGGAAACAAGAATCTTCGGTCCCTTTGAGGTTGCCTTCACTTCCAGAATATATACCTTAATGCGTTCGGTTGGCTGGAAGGTTTCCCCCTTGATCTGCTCACTTTCGGTCAGGAGTGCATCTGCCTTTCCAAGATTAATACTGACATTGCGTCCGACATAACGCTGGACAACACCTGTCACTACTTCTTTTTCCATGCTGAAATACTCATCGTAAATCACTTTCCGTTCTTCTTCACGGATCTTCTGTAAGATCACATTCTTGGCATTCTGTGTTGCAATACGTCCAAATTCTTTGGATTTTACTTCTACCTGAACAATATCGCCCAGTGTATATTTTCCATTGATCATCTGCGCATTCTGCAAAGAGATCTGCTCAATCGGATCTTCCACAGTCTCTACCACTGTTTTTTCCTGATAACAATGATATTCGCAGGTGTCCGGATCAATCACAACTTTTACGTTGTCAGCCTTTCCAAAATGATTTTTGCAGGCAGTTAAAAGGGAATTTTCAATTGCCTCAAGCAGCGTTTCTTTACTGATATTTTTCTCCTTCTCCAGTATCGTTAACGCATCCAATAACTCATTATTCATGATTTTTATCCTCCATATATATTGATCGTATTTTTAAGTCATTGTTCTAAAAATCAATTGCCTGTCGGATCAGTGCAATATCTGTTTTCAAAAAGGTGGTCTCTTTGTCGTTCTCATCCGCAATTGTTACCGATGTATCATCATATGCTTTCAAAATCCCTGTAAACTCTTTGCACCGGTCGATCGCGCGATAGGTACGGATTTCAATTTTCTTCCCCATATTGCGCACATAATCTTTTTCTTTTTTGAGCGGTCTGCCAAGTCCCGGAGAACTTACCTCAAACGTATACGAATCTGAAATAAAATCTTCCCGATCCAGCAGTTCATTCATCTCACGTGCTACCGCTTCACAATCATTGATTGTAATGCCGCCTTCCTTATCAATATACGCCCGCAGATAATACGTGCTGCCTTCCTTGACATATTCTACATCTACCAGTTCAAACTGCATCCTCTCCAAAATTGGAAGGATCAACTGTTCTGTCTTTGCTTCATAAGTACTTGCTTTTGACATGTTACCACCTCTTTTCTTCATCATCGCATTTTTCACAAAAATTTGAGAGAGGACATCTGCCCTCTCTCAACCTTAGTTTCTATGCTACTTTTGTTATCATATCACTCTTTTCCCCTGATTTCAAGGGATTTTATATTTTTATTTTATAAAACAAAAAAGTTCCTACCATATCTGGTAAGAACTTCAGCAGTCCGTACGGGAATCGAACCCGTGTTTCCGCCGTGAGAGGGCGGCGTCTTAACCGCTTGACCAACGAACCGTGTATTATACTACCATAGGCCAAGCCATGCGTCAAGTATTTTTTTAACATTATTTCCATATGGTCCGATCTTTGCAGACCATAACCAAACTTGTACTTTCTCTCACATATGTATATAATTTAGGAAAATCTACTTTAGGAGGATATCAGCAATGAAACTCATCTCATGGAATGTCAACGGACTGCGCGCTTGTGTACAAAAAGGATTTCTCGACTATTTTCGTGCCGCAGATGCCGATTTCTTCTGCATCCAGGAATCCAAGCTGCAGGAAGGACAGATCACACTCGATCTGCCGGATTATCACCAATACTGGAATTATGCCGAAAAAAAGGGCTACTCCGGCACTGCTATTTTTGCCAAAAAAGAACCACTTAACGTCACACGCGGCATCGGAACCGCCATCTGTGATACCGAAGGCCGGGTGATCACACTAGAATATGATACGTTCTATCTTGTCACCTGTTACACTCCAAACTCCCAGAATGAACTGGCGCGGCTTCCCTACCGCATGGAATGGGAAGATGCTTTCCGCGCTTATCTTCTTCAGCTTGACAGCAAAAAGCCGGTCATTCTCTGCGGCGATTTAAATGTTGCACACACGGAGATCGATCTGAAAAATCCAAAGACCAACCGCAAAAATGCCGGTTTTTCCGATGAAGAACGGGAAAAAATGACCGAACTTTTAAGCGCCGGTTTTACGGATACCTTCCGTTACTTTTATCCGGATGCCGAGGGCATTTATTCCTGGTGGTCCTACCGCTTTAAAGCCCGCGAGAAAAACGCCGGATGGCGGATCGATTATTTCATCACTTCCAGACGGCTGGATTCCAGTCTCACCGGAGCAGCTATCCATACCGATGTATTCGGTTCAGATCACTGTCCTGTGGAACTGACCATTGAATTGTAAAGAAGTTTATTTCGTAAAAATCCAGTGTTTTCACGGATGATTCCATGAAAACACTAGATTTTTCATTATGCGTACATCAATTTTCCTTTTGGCACTGGAATTTCCCGCCCAATAGCCTTTGCCGTCTCTATCCATTCGGAAATAACTGTTTCCACATTTTCCAAAGCCTCTGCCGCCGTTTCTCCATCATAAACTTTATTTCCGCGAGGATGCGCAGCTCGCGGAGCGTTATTTAATCATAGGAAGGAATTTCCTATGATTAAATAAAAAAATGCTGTCATACGACAACATTTTTTCGGGTTGGGCTATTATATTTATAATAGTAACAGTCCGTACGGGAATCGAACCCGTGTTTCCGCCGTGAGAGGGCGGCGTCTTAACCGCTTGACCAACGAACCGTGTATTATACTATCATACACAATACTCTTTGTCAAATACTTTTTTCATATTTTTATCTTTATATTGCCAGAGTTAGAAGAACTTGCCTTCGACTTAGGCGATATCGTGCCATCCTTTATCGTTCCGGCCTCTTTCTTGTTATTTCTTTATTTTTGCAAGTGTCTTATAAAATGGCTTGAATATCTTGTTAAGTTGCGTTCCATTCTTTGGATATTGCTTTGTGATTTTAGCACTCATAGACTTCTTATCGCCTACTATGTTATTTGCTAGTATGATGGTTCATTTTTTCCAACACAGTTTATAATGGTATAGAGCTCATTTTTATCTACACCACTTATCTTTTCTGTCACTTTTACTGATGAAGAGTTGACAACATTCTCTTCAACAGATACAGGCACTTTCTATAGGTTTGAGTTTGATATATTAGAGCGCGGTACTCTACTTACATTCATTCCACGTTCAGACCAAAATGAAACAACAGCATCAAATTCTGTATCATTTGACATAATAATTAGAAATCCTTTGTTAATTATTTTTTACGCTGCCGCATTGGCATTTATCGACTCTATAACCTTCCTGATTCCCATCCACACCGTCAAATCAGTAAATATCTCTACCACACTTCCCTGATCTGTAAACGGTGACTCCTGCAAGACAGAGAGATCTTTCATCATTCCATTATGAACTATGTATTCTACGATTTGGTTCACAAAGTAAATCTGTCTGCTATCCAGGCTTGTGCTAGTCAAGTATTCTGAGAATGCTTCCTTTGCCGCATTCATATCAAGCCCTACGATTTCGCGAACAAATTCCCCTAGTGGTTTTGTACCAATCTCATGTTCATAATCCTGTTTGGTTCCAACTTCTTTCCAAAGAATTTCCTCTAATGTTTCAATGTCTGTCTCAGTCAATGGCTGATTCGTCTTAAGCTTTGCGATGGCAACATTATCTTGGTGTTGTCTGATATAGTACTCTGCCTTTGCCTTGTAATTCTTCAACTCATCATTTTCCAGTTCAGATTCCTTCCAGGTGGCAGAAAGCAGTTCGTCTGAAAAATTAGTCTCATATTTGATTTTGCCTCGTGGGATATATTTCATCAGATCACGAAGCTTTTCTCTGATTTCTTCAAACTCGTTAATTCCTGCATTATCCACATAATCTGTATTCAATATCTTATTAATCAATTCTGATTGGGCCTGGATCTCTGGTATGTTTGCAACACTCGCTATTCCTGCAACTTTCTTATGCAGATCTGAACGAGCCCTTGTATATTTCTTTCCAATCAGATATGCCAATTCAATTCCATACATGAGTGCATCAAATCGAACCGCACTTGCTTCATCACCATCAGGTAAGATAAGTGGAGCAACCTCTTCTCGCACTATCAAGGTATCCTCGTAGGTGAGCACCTGATAATTTGCCTCTGTTGCGTATAAATCCACATATTTCAAATGCTGTCGGACTGCAAAATTATCCCTCGGTAATTCCTGTACCTTCTCACTCATCTGCTTCACTAGCGCCTTGCGGTAAGCAATCAATCTATCAATCTGGTAATCAATATCCTGAAGCTTATATGAAATTTCGAACTTTAGATTAAAGATAGCTCCCTGAAGTGCAATCATGTTTGCGGTTGCTTTGCCTTTATTCATTCTAAAGAACTCAAAGTTTCCACAAAAATCAAATATATAAAACTTCTGCTTATCTTCACCATCAAGAAGTCCAGGACAAAGTCGTGTTCCACGTCCAATCATCTGCCAGAATTTTGCCTTACTCATAACCTTTTTGAAGAACACAAGATTTAATACTTCCGGCACATCGATTCCTGTATCCAACATGTCTACTGAGATTGCAATCTGTGGCATTTTCTTAGGATCAGAGAACTCATCAATAGCACTCTGTGCATAGGTCATATAATTATCAATAACCTTTGCATAATCTGGAAGATGTGGATATTCTTTATGGAATACTTCCAGTATTTTTTCGGCATGATCATGGTTCTTGGCAAAGATGATTGTCTTTCCAATCTTCTGACCATAATCAATTTTGATACCTTCCGTCATCAATGTATTTAACACCTGCTTTATGGTATCCTCATTAAAGATCCAGGTATTTAACGCAGAAGATGCAATTGCCTCGGGCATCTCACCCTGTTCACCCTCAAACGTTTCCTCATATGCTTCCTTATCCTCATCTGATAACTCATCATATACAATTCCTTGCTCAATGAATTTCAGCTTAGATTCCACTGATACATAGTCTACAAGGTAACCATCCTTTACCGCCTGCGCCAGATCATAGCCATATGTTGGCACACCGTTTTCCAGTTCAAACACTTCATAAGTGTTCTTATCAATTTCATCCTTAGGAGTTGCAGTAAGGCCTACCAACGGAGCATCGAAATATGTGAAAATGTCTTTGTATTTATTGTAGATGGACCTATGTGCTTCGTCACAAATAACCAGATCAAAATGTCCGCAGGTAAATAGTTTTCCCTCATCGTCTCCCACCGTATCAATGCAATTAATCATGGTCTGGTAAGTTGAAAAAATGCAATGTGCATTATAATTATCCTTCTCTTCTACCAGATTTGAACATGATAGGTTCGGCAACATATTTACAAAGCTTCGCTTCGCCTGTGTAACCAATGAATTTCTGTCTGCAAGGAATAAAATGTTTTTCACCCATCCAGCCTTTAATAAACAATCACACAAGGCAATCACGGTTCTTGTCTTTCCAGAACCAGTTGCCATAACCAATAAAGCCTTTCTACGATTCTTCTCATCGAAGCTGTTACATACCGCCTTAATGGCAGATTCCTGGTAATAACGGCCTGCAATATTTTTATCTACAGAAACGAACTTAAGACTTGTCCTCATGGTCAATAAATTGAACCACTTCTCCAAGTCTCTCTTTGAATAAATAACGGAACATTTTCTCTCAGGATATTGTCCATCAATGATATGTGTTTCAAATCCATTTGTAAGAAAAATCACCGGTCTTCTTTTATATTTCTGTTCTAATAAATCTGCATATAGTTTTGCTTGCTGCCTTCCTTTTGCCACATCCACACAGGTTCTCTTCGCCTCAATCACAGCCAATGGTCTGTGCATATCATCGTATAAAACGTAATCAGCATATCCAACTTCCGACTTATTAGGCATACCCGGAAGCTCTACTTCATTGATCCAGTCTTTGCCTTCTGTCCAACCGGCATCCGTTAACATGGAATCTATGTAAAGCTTTCTTGTTTTATATTCAGACAAATCAAGAGGCTTTGGCACATAAGTCTGCTGCTGTTCCTGTCTACGAGCTGACAGTTCTTCTTTCAGAGACGCATTCTCTGCAATCAGCTTTTTCAGATCAAGTTCTTGTTTGGCTGATTTTTCTTGTTCCTTAGCAAGCTCTTCTTTTGTCGCACTAGCAGCCTCTTTTGAAGCCTTAGCCTTCTCAATACGCTCTGTGATCAGCCCTTGATTAAAGGTTCTCTCCTCATACTGATCTAAGTAACAATAGGCAATATAGTCCAAATAGATAAAAAGATTCTCCAAGCAAAGCATTGCTTCGTCTCTGCCCAGCTTCTTATTGCTGTGAGCCACATTATTGCCGCACCTGCGAATATAATCCATTCGTTTCCAGAGATCTGGTCCCACGATCTGCCTGTAATCCTCTGCATTCATCAAGCTCTGCAGATTGTCCTGATAAGGCATCTCCAGTTCCTTATCAACAGAGTACATCCACTTTATGGCAAATTCCATTGCTCTACGACTATTAATAATACTAGCTTCCGGATCCATAAGAATGATTTTTTCTGCGGATATAGCAACAGATGCAAAAGATGCAAATTTAGATTCATTCTTTAGATAATCAAAATTCGTGATCATAGGAACCTCCTTTGTTTATATTTCTTTCGAATCAAGAATTTCAAAATCTCCTGTTAATTTTGACTCCCAAATATTAGCTTCATCATTTTCGTTCCTGTTATATACGAATATTCTTACTTTCTGTTTCGAATTGATCAAATTTATTATCGCTTCATCCCCATTAGGTGACATACCTAACACATCTATTTGATCAACCTTTTGTAATTCTTGGTAAAGAGTTTTTCTTTTTGGTATAAACAAATCTTGCATAGGATATAGACAGTTTGATGGATATAGCCCTTCAACGCAAATCAAATGATCTTTATCAATTCCTGACGGCGCAAATACAATCTCATCCAGATTTGCAATCTGTACTTTATATTTTTCAGATAATTGTTCAACTACTTTTCTATAATCATCTGCTTCCATACGCGGCCTACTGACTATAAGATTGATATCATCACCTATAGCATTCAAATTCACCTTACCATGTAATGGGATAGAAATATTGTTCTCATCCCAAAATTCATAATAATTTAACGTCAACACTACATCATATTCTCTAAAATTAGGAAGCATTGTTTTGTCATATTTAACCGCCATTTTACCGTTCGAATTCAAAAAAATTGTCGTAATAGCAATACACGTAAGTAAATCTTGTATTCTGATGTCAGCATTTACACACCATTTATCTCCAATTTTTTCTCTAATATATTTATATACCAATCCAGCTAGCGTCTCGATTCCTATATTTTTTGAATTTGGAAATATGTTCATCATCTCATCATCTTTTAAACGGAATTTTACCTCCACACGCCTGGACGCGTCTTTATCTACATTTCCATTGGCATCCAGAACCGGATTGGCCATGGAATGACCATTGACTGTAAGATAATCCTGAAGCTGCTGGCTCTGATCCCCGCTAAGAAAATTGCCCTGAATGTCCAGAAGATACTGAGCCACTGCCAGAGAACGCTGCTGGGACAGATACAGGTTATAGCTGTAATCACCGTCTGTATCCGTATATCCGTCAATAATGATCTCTGCAAGATACTGCCTGTAATCTTCCTGAAGAAGAACTTTACAATAGATGGGAAGAACCTGCTCCAGCGCCTGCTTTCCTTCTTCTGTCAGTTCTGCTTCATCATAATCAAACAAAACGCTTGCCTCCAAAGTCAGAGCGCCTGTCTGTGTATCAATATCCACGTTGATATTATTTTTTGCAAATTCCTGTCTCAGAGCCTCGATCACATCAGCCTTTACTCCGATGATCTGGTCGATCTGGGCCTGCTGTTCCTTTAAAAGAGCTGTTTTTTCATCCAGATCCGCTTTCTGTGTGCTCAGTGTCGCCTCCTGATCCTTCAGCTTGGCTGCCAGCTCCGAAAGCAGCGTTTCCTGATCCTTCAGTTTTTCGTCCTGTGTTTTCAGCTGTTCGTTCTGATCCTTCAGTTGACCTTCCTTCTCATTCAGTTCATTTTGCTGGGCAAGGATCTCCAGAGTATACTCCTCCTGCAGAGCAATCTTTTTCATCTCTTTCCTGAAGACTTTCATTATAGCTTTTCTGTGCCTGAAACAGGGTCACGCACATGATCAGTACAAACAAAAGCAATACGCCTGCCATCATATCTGAATAAGAACGCCAGACATTAAATCCCCCGTCTTCTGATTTTCTTTTTTTGCGCATCTGTTTCTCCTTTTATCTGAATAAGCCGAATTTTCCTTTCTGTGCGTTTCTGGACAGCTCCCTTATATTTCCTGACATTTCTTCCAGAAGCTCCTGCTGCTGTTCTCCCTGCGCCTCCAGGATTTCTTTCAGCTGCTCCAGAGCTTCCGTCTGAGCGGTCTTTCCTGCGCTGAGGCGGATCTCCCCGTTATTTTTCGCCACAGAAATATCTGCAAGCAGTCTCCGGACCTGTTCCATGGTACGGTAGGATCTTTTCTGATATTCTGCAAACTCCTGCATTTTTGCGTCAAATGCCTCAACTACACGTTTATTGGCAGCGAGAACCTCTCCGCTTACTTTGCCGGCAGAAGACACTCTGTCCATACCCTGAGCCGCAGCTTCCACATATTTCTGCATGGTCTGATTGCAGGCTACCCAGAATTTGGCAGATGATGTTTCTGCTTCCTTGAGATAATCCGCAAGATGCTGGTAATCTGCCTGCTGCTGTTTTTGGATCAGCTGGTTATCCTGAACAATACGATTCGCTGTCTCAATATATTCTTTCTGAGAAGCGCCTGCATCCTCCATGATCTTTTTCATGATCTGCTCATGCTGCGCATAGGAATCGCTGAGCTGTCTGCTCATTGCCTGGTAAAGATTCGTAGTGTAGTTCACATTGTCTGCCTGAGCCTCTTTCAGCTGGGACAATGTTTTTCCAAACTCCGAAAACTGTACTCCGAAAGAATCGTTCATTTCCTTTAAAAATACATTCAGGATCTCCCGTATCGCGTCTTCCTGGCACCGGGTAACAGAAGATACCAGCGTATCCAG
>ENA-ORTI01003192-ORTI01003192.1-human-gut-metagenome-genome-assembly--contig:-NODE-3192-length-13159-cov-3.069063_pt1 | contig 13159 bp, 11 predicted proteins | sample MGYA00242071_ERZ509191 | MGnify/ENA primary metagenome ERZ509191 (study PRJEB26280, sample SAMEA2338832) | human gut metagenome | biome: human gut; feature: human-associated habitat; material: faeces...
CCTTCCGCCTACCGCTTTGCTTGAGGTTTGTATAGAACTGCTGCAGGTCATTCTGCGTCAGTTTGTCCAGCGGGATGCTGCCCAGCGCCGGGATGATGTGGCCGTAGATCCGCTGTTCATAGGACATCTGGGTGTTGGGACGGAGGTTCACCTTTTTATACCCTTGGTACCAGAGATTCAGCCAGTCGCCAAGCAAAATCCACGGCTTTGGCTGATCGGTCACAGGTTCTTGTAGACTTTCCCGCAGCTGCTTTAGCTTTGCCTCGCACTCCGCCCTGGTCTTGGCCAGGACATTCTTGGTGATTGGAAAACCCTTTTCATCGCGGCCAACGACATATCGGCCTTCCCAGCGCCCATCTTTTCTTAGGTGGACGCTACCGTCGCCGCGTCTTCTGCGTTTTGCCATGGAGCCATCTCCTCTCCCAGGTAGTCGGTGAGAAAGCCGCCTACGATCTCTGCGGCTTTCCGGTGCATATCACTTGTGGTGTGGGTGTAGGTATCGACGGTGAAGCTGGCTTTTGTATGCCCCAGAATGCCGGACAGCGTTTTGGCATCCACGCCGTTGGCCAGAGCGTGGGTAGCGAAGGTGTGGCGCAGATCATGGAACCGAATGTCAGGCAGACCGGTTTCCGTTAGGATCTTCTTCAGTTGACGGTAGGCAGTGGCGGGATTCATAGGTGCTTCCGGTTGCAGTGGATTGTGAAAGATCCAGGCGGAGAAAGATGCCTTTTTGCGAAGCCGCAGCAGCTCCGCTGTGCTGGATGGCAGGACGATGGTCCGGGTGCCGGCGCAGGTCTTGGGGGCGCCTACCACCACCCGTCCGCCCTTTTCTTTGTGGAGTGTGCGGTTGACACGTAAGGTGCCCTTCCGCGCATCGAAATCAGACCACATGAGTCCGCAGATCTCACCCAGACGCAAACCGGTGGTCAGTTCCGTGTAGAAGAAGTCGTGCCAGATTGAATCGTGCTCTACTGCTGACAGGAAGGTGTCTAACTGCTCATCGTTTAGGATGTGCATCGTTTTGTTTGCCACTTTTGGCGGCTCCACATGGTCAGCGGGATTGTACGGCAGCAGTCGTTGGTCTACGGCAGATTTCAGCGCATGGTGGAGTGTAGTATGGATGCCGTGGACGGTGGTGGTAGAGAGTCTGCGGCTCTGACCGGGCCGGGGGTGAACTCTGCCTCGTTGTTTTAAGGTATCATAGAGTTTCCGCAGATCGTCTGCTGTGATTTGCGTGAGACCCTTTTTCCCCAGATAGGGTTTGACATGGTGTTCCAGATCATTGCGGTAGTGGTCCAGGGTGCTGGGACGGAGAACAGAGGACATCTGCTCTAACCAGTGATCCAGCCACTCCGAGAGAGCCATCTTACTTTCTTCGGTCAGGTCCACGCCCTGATAGGCGTTGATATTCTGTCGGAGTTTAGCAGTCAACTCTTTTTGCATGCTGGTGTAGATGTAGCGGAAGATGGGATCACCATTATCCTTATGACCAACGACGATGCGGCCTTCCCAGCGTCCGTCGTCCCGTTTGCGAACCATACCGTCACCGGATGGCCTGCGCTTACTCATGCGACTTCTTCTTTCTTTGTCTACAGTGTTCTATTTTCGGCAGGCCCGTTCCTCTTCCTCGTCCTCAAAGGAGTAGGGCTCCAGTTCTTCGGCGATTCCCAGGGCCAGCCGGAAGCCCGCGGTGAAGGCCGCCAGGGAGGTCTCCTCCCGCAGTTCGATGCCCAGGTCCACCAGCTTCAGTAGCTTCTCACGGTCCTGCCGGTCCATCTGTTCCCGCAGCTCCCGACGGAGCCTCTCAATTTCGTCTCGCACATCCGTGCATGCGGGCTCACGGAAGAACCGCTGGTGCAGGGCTTTCATGTAGTCGTTCATGTGTCTCGCCTCCTATCAGCGACACACAATACCTGAAGTCGCTGAGAATATCCAGGGATTTTGACCACAGTTCAGAAAGAATTATCATTTGCGCAGTTCGAGTGGCAGGGCCCTATTATTGTTTACCGTGGCGCAGGATTTGCGCTTACCACCCCTTCATGGTCATGCCGCCCCAGGACTGAGTCTGCGTTTGTTCTTCTTCATGGTCGTCGGGCTGGTGGCCCAGAGCGATCCGGAGTTCTTGGAGCTCCCGCATTCTCTTGCGGTCGATGTGCAGTCTCGGCTGTGCAGGCACAGCAGGTGCGTTATCACGGAAGATATTGCTCATGTGGTAGAGCAGACGGCTCACCGTCATCAGGAGCTGCGGCTGATGCCATTGATCTTGGCGTTCCAGAACGTATTGAGCATTTGGGTGTCCATACGCATCCGCCATCCGGAAGCAGTTCCAGGCCGCTTCTTCGTCTCTTGGAACGCCGTTGCCTGTGAGGTACAGCTTCCCCAGCAGGTAGCTAGCCCAGGGGTGATTCTGGTCAGCCGCGTGACGGAGATATTCCGCCGCTTTAACTGCATCCTTTTGCACGGACTTGCCTGTCAGGTATTCCTTGCCCAGACGGTAGGCGGCGTCGGCGTTTCCGTTTTGAACTGCTCGCTCCAACCACTGGATGCCATCGGAAGTGTCATGGACCACCGGATTGTCAGAGAGATATAGCTTGCCAAGGGCGTACTGGGCTGCCGGTAGGTTTCGCTTTGCCGCCAGTTCCAGCCAGTGGACGGCTCTCTCCGCATCCGGCAGCAGCAGACCGCCGTTCCGGTACAGCAGTCCCAGGAAGTACTGCGCGTGGACATCGCCGTACTCCGCCAGCCGCTCCAGATCCTCTGCCGCCTCGTCCCGTTGAGCCAGCGGAAGCTTTTCGTTTTCGATCCTGGCACGCAGCCGCAGGCACTCGTAGGAGACTTCCCAGTTGTTCACCCACTCGCCCCGCTCTTCCATCTTCTCGTCCTCAAAGGTGACCTCTCCCAGACGGATATCCTCCGCCTCCCGGATGACCGCATTTCTAATAGCCCGGAACTCTTTCTGCTTTGACAGCGGAGGCCGCTGCTGTTTCTTCCCCGAGTAGAATGCGTTGACCTGACACTGGAGCTCCCACCATTTCTGATAGCACTCGTTAACAACGGGGATTTGCTCCAGTTGATTGACGATCTCATCTACCTGCCGCTTCATGGGCCTTGGGAGATAACCATAGGACTTCTTGCCTTTAACCTCACCCAGCTGCTGGGACAGCTTCCAGATCATCTGCTCCGCCTGACTGTGCTCGCAGATCGTCTCCTGCATCTGCCGGGACAACTCCAGCATGACTTTCCGAGTTTCACGAACCAGCTCATCTCTGGAGACGGACTTCTGTTCATAGACATGGAGCAGTTCCTGTTGGAAGATGTCGTTGGTGAGCCGGGACTTCATCTGGCGGATGCCATCCCGATCCAAGTGTGCTTGTCCCGGTTTCACCGACCAGGCCATCATGTGGACATGTGGATGGTGACCCTCGTCGTGGAACGCTGCATACCACCGGAAGTCTTGAGGCGGAATGTGCATGGCTGCCGCGATGTCGTTGCGGTGAGCACGGAGCAGGGTCCGCCACGCCTGTGCGTTGTTGTAACCGAGACGCTCCGCGTCTTCTCGATGCAGGGAGAGGATGTGCGTCCAGACATTTCCGGTGTAGTGCTCCAGTTCGGACATGGCGGCATCCAGATCCACATGATCCGTGTCACCCAATAGACCGTGGTCCCCCAGACGTTCCGCACGGGGACGCGTTGCAATGTACTGCATGTAGCCATCTGTCTGCTGCACCTGCTTCCAGTGTTCCACCAGTGCCAGCGTGATGAGTGACGAGGCGTTGGCTTTCGTCGGATGCACTGTGTAGTCCTCATACTCCAGCAGTTCTTTTACATCCGGGAAGTCTTTCGTCAGCTTTGTGATGAGCTGCTCCTGCTTGCGGGTTGGCGGACGGTCATCTGGGATGATCTCCACCCGCTCCCGCGTTGCGATGTATCGAAGGTAACCGTCGGCGTTCTGCTTGCCGCACTGGATATACGGACTCTTGACGATCAGTCTTGCCATGCATCATCACCGTCCCGCTGCTCCTGCGCACGCTTTGCCATCTTTTCCAGTTGCAGATGGCCGTTGAGCTTCTTCACGCGAGCCACACTCTCCGCGTGTTTTTTCCGGAGATACTCCTTGTCCAGATGGACGCAGTCCGCGAGAACGCTCACACCCTGATCCAGTTCTACCGCTTGTTTGAAGAGCAGCGACGCCATGCGATCTTCAAACTGATCCAGCCGGCCATCCAGATAGGACTGCACTGAGGACGGCAGAAACATGCCGGCGTTATTGGCACTGAGATAGTCCAGATAGAAATTGATGGCATTCTCGATAAATCCGGTGAGACTGCGGCTGCCATCTTCCGTATAACGCCGCTCCAGCCGCGCTTTTATCTCCGGCGTCAGGTAGAGGGCGAATTTCTCTTTTTGGCTCATATAGGCCTCCTTTCTTGGGGGTGACCCCGGGTTTTTTCTTGTGGGCGTAAGCGCTGCGGGATAACGACCGCAGAATTTCTTTTCCTCGCTGTTTTTGACCCTGTTTTCGAGGCCACAGAAACTCCCGTAACTGCCCGCACTGCGGGCAGATGTGCCGGGTGAAAGCTAGGGAAGTGACCCCGGCTCTTTATCCTGCTTTTTCTTTCGCCCTCCGCAGAGTCTCAAAAACGGCCCAAATCCGTCTCGCTCCCCGGGAGGAGCTTGGGGACCCTTCCGGGGCCCGAACCGCTCCGCACAGGACCGCACAACGGCGTATACGGGGTATTTTTGGCCCGCTGTTGTACAAGCGCCTGCTTTTCCAATTGGAGCATCTGCTGCTGGTAGTAATAATCCATTGCCGCCTGGATCGGCAGGATGGTGTATTTGTTGTTGCCGTTCCACTTCATGCCATGTTTGTTAATGTAGGTTGTGTTCTCAACGGTAATGAACTGCTTGTCTACCAACTTTGCGATATGCTTTATCACTGTGGACATAGCGAGGTGTACTGCAGCAGAGATGGTGCGGTAGCTGGGATGGCATTGATGGGTACGGCGATCCTCACAGTAGAGCAGATAGGCGTAGACAGTGATTGCCCCGTGACCGATGTTCAGGAAGAACAGTTCATTGGGCAGGGAGAAAAAATTCTTGCTGGTGTTTTTAAATACGGGAGCCATATGTTGATCCAATAGTCCACAACGATTGAGTTTAGAGAGTTGTTCTGCGGCCATGTCTGCACTCATATGCAATTGGATGGCAATCTCATCTGCACTTGGTGCAATAAAATTTTTGCGGTGTGTATGGAGATAGCAGAGATAGGCGAGGATGGAAAAGCCCTGGGGCTTGAGGCCCCACTTCCAGATATCATTTGGAAGCGAGAAACGCCTTCGCTTCGGATTGTGCTGACAGAGAATGGGATTCATTTACAGCCACCTCCTGTGTGTTCCGCGACCCATTGAATGAATTGTTCCTTAGGCACTACCAGGCGGTTGCCTACCCGCAGCACCGGGAAGCCTGGTTCGTGCATGAGTTCGTACCCACTGGACGGTGACACGCCCAGTACTTTTGCCACTGCTTTCGCATTGAGGAACAGCGGCAGTTCATCGTAACTTTTGAAACCTGATTCTTGCATGTGTACCACCTGTTTTCTGACTTACTGACTCTTGATCTGGAAACTGCTGGTGTGATATGGCTCCCAATTGTATAGGGGAGGAAAGAGACGATTTAATAACCCATTTTTGAAAATTTTAAGAATATAGTTAACTGAGGAAAAAGAAAAACCGGGCGCACGAGAATGACACGTTGACCAGCAGGAGACTGCATGGTTTCGTGTTCTTCTCATGCGCCCGGCAATTTGGTGACTCAAAGACAATGTCTTAGGACCCGTGGCTCGGTGCAACATGGTTGCGAGTATAAAATTATATTTTGGTTATAACAGAACATTTGTTCTACGTCAATATCTATTTTAGAAATTGGCAGCGTTTACATTCAATGCTGCTACAATTTCCCATATAGAATATGTCCACTTACAAATTGAGGATCCTTGACATTGACGCTTTCGATTTAGATATGTTATCATAGTATTAGCTGTTAACTAACAGCTAATACTATGAAGGGAGGAATATCAATGGCTGTATCAGCTGCCGATAAGAAGAAACTTGGCAAGTGGATTAAGCAATCAAGAGAAAAGAAGCAACCGCATCTTTCACAGAGGCAATTGGCGCTGGCTGTTGATATCACCAATGCATCTCTCAGCTCGATTGAGAGCGGCGTGATTTTCCCCTCTGAGGAAGTGTTTCTAAAGTTATTAGAGAAGCTTCAGCCACCTCCTGAACTGCGCGAAAAGATGTTGATCCTTTTCGCAGACGCAAAGGGAACACCACCACCGGACATAAACGCAGAACTTAGTAGAAAGCCCAAACTGTGGGGTCTGATAAGACAACTAATTGCAGTAGACCCCTCAGAAGAACAAGTTACACAAATCGAGCAACTTATTTATGCGGGTACCGCATCAGGAGGAAATAAAAATGACATTGAATGAACTTTTTAAAAATACTACATACGACGACACCCTTTTTTCTACGGAGGATAAATCCGCAGTAGAGTCTCGTATTTTTATGAAGTCTGTCCGTGGTGCAGAGGTTCCTTATATCACTTGTGCAATCCGTGATAAGGCAATTAAACTTACTCCCGAAGAAGCTGTTCGCCAACTCTATATTCATAAACTCATGAACGAATACGGATATGCGGCAAGTCGAATTCAGCTGGAAACCCCGATTCACTTTGGACGTGAAGTAAAGCGGGCTGATATTGCAATCATGGATAAAGATCGCCCGATAGTTCCCTATATCATCGTGGAGCTGAAAAAGCCAAAGCTCACTGATGGAAAGGAGCAGCTGAAGTCTTACTGCAATGCTACTGGTGCACCTATCGGTGTCTGGACAAATGGCGAACAGATCTCCTGTTACAACCGAAAGGATCCCAATTTCTTTGAGGAAATCAGCGATATTCCCAAGGCTACCCAGAAGCTTTCAGACATCATTAACGAAAAGTTCACCTATGAAGATCTGAAACGCAAGGATAAAATCAGCACCCAGAAAAAGTCCCTCCGTTCCCTGATTAAGGAAATGGAAGATGAAGTTCTGGCGAGTGCAGGCGTGGATTCCTTTGAAGAAATCTTCAAGCTCATTTTTGCCAAGTTGTATGATGAGTTAATTTGTGCTAATGATCCTACTGCCTATTTGCAGTTTCGTAATATCGGAGGCACCGATTTTGAACTGAAAGAAAAGATACAGGGGCTCTTTGATGATGCCAAGAAGAAATGGGAAGGCATCTTTACAGATGAAAGCAAAATTCTGCTTTCCCCGTCTCATCTTGCGGTTTGTGTTGCCTCTTTGCAGGATATAAAGCTATTTAACAACAATCTTGATGTTGTAGACGACGCTTTTGAGTACCTGATGAGTAAGGCTCAGAAGGGTGAAAAAGGCCAGTATTTTACGCCTCGATATGTCATTGATATGTGTGTAAAGATGATGAATCCGACAACCAAGGATAAGATTATCGACACCGCTTGTGGCAGCTCCGGCTTTACCGTTCATAGCATTTTTAAAGTTTGGAAAGATATTCGCAGAGAAAAAGGCCTTCCTGAAGGTGATGGATTTACTGCTGCGGAACGAATCCCTGAAGAAACCAATTTTGTTAGGGACAATGTTTTTGCGATTGATTTTGACGAAAAGACCGTCCGTGTAGCTCGTACCCTTAATTTGATTGCGGGTGACGGTCAGACCAATGTACTTCATCTGAACACACTGGACTATTCCCGTTGGGGTGAAACTACCAAGCAGGAAGATTGGATTGATACCTATAACGAAGGTTTTAAGAAACTGAAAAAGCTCCAACCCGCCGGTGTGAAGGATTATAGCCAGTTCCAGTTCGATCTCGTGATGGCTAATCCCCCGTTTGCTGGTGACATTAAAGAAAACACCATCATTTCTCATTATGAACTTGGCAAAAACAGTGCCGGCAAGTGGCAGAACAAAGTTGGGCGTGATGTGCTGTTTATTGAACGCAATCTGAACTTTCTGAAACCAGGTGGCCGTATGGCTATCGTTTTACCACAGGGGCGCTTCAACAACGCCAGCGACAAATACATTCGTGAGTTCATTGCTGAACGCTGCCGTATTCTTGCCGTTGTTGGGCTGCATGGCAATGTATTCAAGCCTCATACCGGAACTAAAACTTCAGTTCTGTTTGTGCAGAAGTGGGATGATGTCTTGTGTCCTAAAAAGGAAGATTATCCGATCTTCTTCGCCACCATGCAGAAGCCAAGCAAGGACAATTCTGGCGATAAAATTTATGTTAAGGATCCTGTGACGGGAGAAAATGTTCTTGATCACCACGGGCACTTGATCGTTGACCACGACTTATATAGTCATGAAGGTTTGACTCCTGCGGGCATTGCGGAAGCATTTATTGAGTTTGCAAAAAAGGAAGGTCTGAGTTTTTTTCAATAAGCCCATCCGTTGAACCTTTTGACGAAGCCAAATATAAGGCTTTGATGGATGGGCTGGAATGTAGCGAAATCACTCTCCCATATGTTAAGGATAAGCTGCTTCGTTTAGATGCCGAATACTACCAGAAAGACAACCTCATTTTGGAAAGAGTTCTTGCATGTATGGAAGGAAAAACCGTCTCCGATCACAATGGAAAAACGGATTGCAGTGCTTTCTATCCTTCGATTACAGGATGTTACAGTTTTGATAGAAACAACATTCCATTTCTGCGAGTAAACGAAATCGTCGACGGGCTTGTTGTTATTTCAGATAAAACAGTTTTTCTGCCTGAAGAAGTGCTAAAGACTAATAGTAAAACCATTGCACTGGCCTATCCTGGAGACATTATTATCGCAAAAGGTGGTAACACATTGGCAAAGGTGGGGCTTGTCACGGATGAGTATAGCGTTTATGCTACCTGCCGAGATGTAATAATTCTCAGAACAGGCGAAATGACTGATTTAAACAAGTTTTATCTTTGGGCATTTTTACACAGTTCTTTTGGTCAGAAACTGATGTGGAGATCCGCCAGCCAAACTGGGCAACCGCATCTTACGCTTAAATCAATAGGTGGAATTCATATTCCTGAATATTCCGCAAATTTACAGGAATCTGTAGAACAACTTTATAATCAGTCAGTATATATTAAGCAGCAAGCCCAAAGAAGATACAACGAAGCTATTGATGTTCTGGAAAAATATCTTAGGATATCTGAATATGAGGGTAGCTCTATTTCCAACAAGCTGTATTCTGCTTCCTTTAAAGTAACTGGTCGATTGGATGCTGAATACTATCAACCAAAGTATGAGGCATATGCGAAAGGATTGCATACTACTGATACCGTAAGTTCACTCTGTGATATTCATGACAAGAACTATCTCCCGAAAAGAGATGAACTATACAAATACATAGAACTTGCTAATGTAGGCAACTCGGGTGACATTACCGATGTTGAACTTATCAAAGGTTCTGAACTCCCCTCTCGTGCAAGAAGACAAGTAAATGCGGGACAGGTTTTAGTTTCTTCTGTTGAGGGTTCTTTACAAAGTTGTGCGCTGATTACAGATAAATTTGATGGTGCACTGTGTTCAACCGGATTCTATGTATTGACATCTGATAGTATCAACTCAGAAACGCTATTGGTACTTTTCAAATCAGAAGTTATACAGGCATTGTTAAGGCAACGCTGCTCAGGCACCATTTTAGCAGCCATTACGAAAGATGAATTACTATCAATGCCCCTTCCCCAAATTGATAACAGTATACAGACTGAGATTGCAGAAAAAGTTCAAATGTCTTTTTCTCTGCGCCGTCAATCTACACAGTTACTCGAATATGCAAAGAGGGCTGTTGAAATGGCAATTGAGCAGGGTGAAAATGCTGCATTGGCATGGCTGAGTGGCAAGATTCCCAATGTGGAGGCGTGACTGCAATGCCAGACAAGACATATAAAAACTGGAAAACAGTCACGGAGGCAGATTTTGTTTCTCTTTTTATTAAAACTTGGTTTGCATATATCTCTACCTTGAGAACTATGTTCCCAGAAGCATATAACCGACGTGGCGATAAAAAGTATCTGGATGCATACAAAAAGTTTTACAGAACGACTGGCTATAAAAAGCTAATCATTGACGAAAATATTATGGCATCAATTGAAAAAGTATATCAAGAAGGTCGTAATGCTATTCTTCAGAAATATCCAGAATACTATCTATGGGACTTTTATAATATCAATGAGAACTTCGATTTCACATACAAGCAGATCCCACCAGATAAATCTGAATGTCTTATAGTCGGATTTAAGATGAACAGAAATCGTGGAACGAAATGGAGCTTTATCATCACCGGATTTGTTCGACTCTTCGGAAAGTATTACGGGGAAGAGTATAACGAAAACCTGAATTTTCGGTTAAATATTTCCGAAATTTTGGGGCGTTCTCCTGAATACATAGCAGAGAATCCAGGTATTAGTGAGCAGGACTATTTGTCATGGCTCTTGCAAGAGATCGACTATGGAGTTGTTCATGAGCTTGTCGAAGCATTTAAAGAGATATATGGAAAAGCAGCTTACAGTAAAAGAGTAACAGCCAAAATCCATGATCTTGAAAAACAAGCGATTTCTGCAATGTGGTCTGTTTTTTCACTCAGCACTAAGGATGAATCGTTTAAGACAAAGGAAGAGATGAGGCTTAACAGGAATACTTACGAAATAATCCGACAACGCCCGTTGAATTATTTTTTGTATCATACGGATGTTGATTGGCAGCCTGTTAGGAAAATGACAGCGAGTGAAGAGCAATGGTACAAAGAACTATTTGATGTCTTGAAAACAAACAGCGTTTTGTGGTTCCTGGATTTTGTCTATCGCCTGCGTAACGCTCTGTTTCATGAAATTATTGATCCGCTTGATGAGGAATGGCAAGTTATTTTCAAAAATGCGTATTTAATTCTAAAAGAAATAGTGGACTTGAATATTACAGAAATTGAAGAAAAGATATAGGTTTTCCTACTCCAGTAGATGCAATTTTAGGAGCTGAATTTTTGATTCACTCATTCTTTGATAACAGTGTACTAAAATTGCCCTTGGTTAGGTGCTCCGTAAAAATAAAGCTCATAGTTCATATTGATCTCTGAGTTGATGTAATCTATATTCTGTTTTGACAGCTGGTTTTGAGGAACTGACATGGCTGAACTTTTATTGCTCAAGTTTCTTTGACCACACAAGCAGCCACAGATGGAGCCGGAACAACCGGAAATCCTGCGCTACAAAAGTACTGGAAAGTGATTTGCTCGGAATAGAAATGCCTATAAATAACGAAAAAAGATTAGAAAAACGAAAAAATTTGCGTTGGTAAGGATGAGGTCGGCGGTTCGAATCCGCCCAGCAGCTCCACGAAACACCTGAAATCTTCGGATTTCGGGTGTTTTTTGTTGCAGATTTGCATTTTTTGCGTGAGGAAAAATGTGGGTCAACCGTCTGCCCCGCATGCGGAAATGTCCGAAAAGGTTTGAAGCGCACCGGACAGGAAGTTTTGCTTCCTACCCGGTGCGCTTTCTCTTTTCCTTGCCGTTTCTTTTTACATGACTTGCTCCATAAAGGCGCCCATGGTTTGAGCAGCCTCGTCCTGCTTCTGCTTCGCAGTGTGGGGATAGGTGCGGAGGGCGAAGCCTGTGTCGTAGTGGCCCGGCATGCTGGACACGGTCCTCACATGCACGCCGTTCTGCAGGGCTGTAGTGGCGAAGGTATGCCGCAGACCGTGGAAGTGCAGCCGGTTGTACTCCGCCCGCTCCAGCACTGTCTGGAGCCGCTTCCGGACGGCGGCTGGGTCCAGCGGAGAGTCCTCCTTGACGGGGAGGGGAACATCCACCGGGGATGGTCGGCCTTCTTGCAGGCCTTGAGCACACGCAGCACCAGGGCAGGGAGGAGCACTGTCCGGTTACCTGCCTTGGGCGGGGACACCACCAGTTCTCCTTTGACCCGGTGAATTTGACACACCACCCGCAGGGCGCCGGTGCGGAAATTCAGGTCATCCCATTGGAGTGCCAGGCTCTCCCCCGGCGCAGACCAGTGGCAAGTTCCAGCAGCAGAAGCTCGTAGCAGCCGTCTTCCCCGGCCTGAATCAGCAGGTGCTGGCTTTCCTCGGGAGTCAGCACTTTCATTTCTTTGGGTTTGGCAGATGACAGCTTACACCCATCTGAGGGATTACAGAAAATCCGTTTTCCTCCACCGCTTTATTCAGTGCTGCATGAAGGGCGGTTTGAATGCCCCGGACAGTCTGGGACAGAACTTCGCCGCAGAGTTCTGCCCGCAGTGGCCTGCCGCTTTTTTGAGGTCTGCATAAATCCTGAGACAGCAGAACCATTCCCGCTTGTCAATAGTCAAGATGAACGGGACCCGCCCGCCGCTGACAAGTACGAATGCTTCTGCTCGTGTGGCAGTCAAGAGGGCAAAAGCAGGGAGTGCTTTTACCCTCGATAATTCTGATTTTTCTTTACATTTGCTTGTGTGGTTTTATATCGCCGCAAGGAATTCGGGCACCACAGCACCGAAAATCAGTGTGTTTTCCAGAGTCCTAAAAGGCAAAAAATTCAGTATTCTCAAGGCTTTTCACGGTGCAACGGCTTTTTGCGGGGCGAATGCAAATACTATTTCTTATAATATCACGTTCGTGAACTTAAGAGTAAGAGCTTATCTTCCTTCTCGCCATTCCAAGCCATTCTCAGAAAGGAACCTAATATCGTCCAGAAAGGCGAATTGCAGGACAAAGGAGTTGTTGCAAAAAATGTAACAAGCACGCTCTACGGAGCGATGGATAGAAAGACCAAAACGAGGGAAGCCCGCTTTTACAACCTGGACCATCGCTGCGGGCCGCCCACATCCGCATTTGGGCCACCAGTGAACTGAAAGAGTAATGAACCAAGAACTTTGCCTTGGGTGATGAACGCCTCAGGCAGGGTAGGACTACTTTCAGCATCGGCTCCTTCAAAACCGCTGGAGCGGAGGTAATTCCATTCGGTCCAGTGAGCGCCGTATCTGGCAGCAGATCATTGACATCTGTGCCGGGCGCCACCGTACGGGACTTCTATACCGTGGTATAAAATAAGTTCTGCGGGCTTTTACGCCGTCACAGGGCACAGCCGGGCAGAGATCATTTGTG